>Ga0123342_1002782_pt1 | contig 28802 bp, 13 predicted proteins | sample Turbeawhitnodule_FD_89960 | JGI IMG/M metagenome (GOLD analysis project Ga0123342, IMG submission 89960) | Root nodule microbial communities of legume samples collected from Mexico - Turtle bean Mexico white nodule | ecosystem: Host-associated > Plants > Roots > Nodule | place: Mexico: Nepantla... | reverse complement strand
CTAAGGGACTTCCCACAAAACAATTTGAAGATCTTACTTGCAAGTTGGGAATGATAGATATACATTCACCAACTTGAGGGGGAGTGTTGCATAATCAGAAGAATTATGTTATAATTAAGTGCAAATTTCATTCTATATTTATTAGGACAAATTTGTTAGTGATTTGATTTGTACAACTTTAAAACACTCATTATTTCTGGCTTTCATTACCTATTATTTTTTTCCTTAATTAGGTTGTAAAACAATCTATAATTAGAGACTGTAATCACATTTGTAAAATATCTCATAAATATATTTCATCTATTTCTTTCAACTGGATGGTGGAGGAAGACTCAAAAAGAGTAATAGGAGAGTTGTTATAGATGGAGAGCATAGAGGTAGAAAATCAGTTGTCATTGGGCCTAAGGATCGTACCAATCCATGCCTAAAACAACAACATCCCCTTCAATGGGGATAAGGTAAAATGGTATGGTAAATGAGTGAGATTGGATGGAGAGGGTGACTTGGGGGTAGCAAGAGGACCATTGAATGCACTCTCCATTGCCAACCATAACAGAGAATGGGGTGGTGTGGATTGCGCATAGGTGTAAGTGGGATGGGATGTCGACTTGGGTATTAGCATATTGCGGGAGTTACCCGTGTCTACCAAAATGGTTACGTGTAGATGTGTAATTTGACCTTGAAATCTGAAAGGTGTTGCAAGAGGGTGTGCCAATGATAGCTTGGAAGGATAAATGGACATGTAGAGGGTCATCTGGTTCAGTGGTGATAAGGTTGTTGGGTGGAGGTTGTGTTCAGTTGTGGAATGGACTCATCTCCCAACAAGAGGAGGAAACAATGGTATGTACACTTATGACCAGGGTAGAATTCTTTTTCATCACTATGTAACAAAGGAAAGCTGCCCTACATTGTTGGAGTTGGGTTGTGGTAAGTTTTGTTTTTAAGTATGGGAGAAATGGGACAAGTTGTGGATTGGAATTGGTTGGGACGGGCTGGTGGTAGGAGGTTTTGTCACGGTTGTAGGAGGGATGGAAAATGGCGTGAGGATTTGGGTTTAGAGTCTTGGATTTTGAACTCCACTAACTTAGCGAGGCCAAGTGCTTGAGAGATAGATGTTGGTTGTGGTATTGCAATTTCCCTGCATATCTCGAGAACGAAGCTGGAAATAAAACAGTTAAGGATCACTTCTGATGTAAAACCCGATGACCCTATTGCATAAAGGAGAACCCTGTTGCAAGGATCAGCAGTGAATAACGTTTGCAGATTGACTAATTTGTCCAGGATAATCTGGAGGGTCTCTTCCATGTCTTTGTTTGGTTTGGGAGGCGTGGAGGTAGGCCAATGAAAGCACGGTACAAAAAACTCAACAAAGGAAGGGAAAAGTAAAGAATAAAACTAAAACAATCCTAATAACTTTCTTCTCTGCCTTTTTCATTCATGGTGTTGGTCTTAAAAGGACCAAAATTACAAGAAAACAGTACTGGTGTGACCCCTGTTAATTAATCTAACGGAAGATATTCTTAGCAGAGACAACTCATGGTATGTCAAATTTAGTCTTTAAGCCATGTGGGTTCCTGTGATGAGTTTGTATAGTGGGAGGCCCACTATCAGAAACATAGAAGTCATCTTGTATGCTTTTGTCATAGAACTTCTCAAATGTGGCATATGTACATCTTCTAATGGCATGGTGTCCCCGTGTCAGTACAATATATGGACTTGCTATAGTTATACTGTCATAATTGTTTTCCTTGATGTTTTAATCTAATCTTAGAAGAATACTTGCAGGTCCATCCAAATGTTCCTTGCATACTATTCACTCCAATCTGTCCACATTCACTCTCCTTTAGGCCAGTTATACTTCCAGATTCTGCACAATTAGAATTAAAGGTGAAGTTAATCTTCCTCTCCCTCCTAACATAATCATATTGGATATTGTTATTTCATGGCTTATGATGCGTCTCCAATGTCAAATGTTTTCCCTTTTTGAGCTAAGCTTTGTTGCATCACCGGCTTGTGTTAAAAAAAACAGGATACATGATGAATAGACTTACGCGTTCATTTGTGTTTAATAATTTAAGGTTAAGTAAAAGGATTTGAGTTGCATACTGAAATAGGGTTCATTCATAACAGATTCCGGAAGATGCAAGAAGTAATGCTTGGGTTTCATTTGATGGGAAGAGAAGGCAGCAACTCTCGAGAGGTGATTCTGTCAGAATATCTATGAGTCAACATCCCCTTCCAACTGTTAACAAGTTTGACCAAACGGGTGATTGGTTCCATAGCTTGATTCGGTGCCTAAATTGGAATGAGAGGCTTGATCAAAAGGCTCTGTGATGCATGTGAAAGTGAAGAACTATACATTACCCTTATGAGGAAAACTCGTATAACTACTGTACAGCTTGTACATTGAGATTACGTAGATATATAGCAGATACCCCCACTTTATTACATTGGCTACCATTGTGAAGATAGGGTTTGCCAATGGTTTTTCAACACGTTATAATGGCAAGATGCTGTTGTATATACATCTTATTAGTAAAAAATTTATCATTGTTTGCTAGGCTTCTTTAAGATTTGAATTCTAATTGACCTGCAACTATATTTTCATGCCACAATTTTGGAAGTGCAATTCTTTCACAAGACTCGACTATAAATTTTACACAAGAGTCTTTTGCTTGCAAGGATTTTTAAATTTATTAGGGGGATTTGTTTGACAGTATGATTTTGTATTCTCAGGAATAATATTTGGTGGAATATTACATTTTAGGAATGATATTCTCGAAAACATGTTTTGTAGTATTTAATAATTTTATTAAAAAGGTTGAAATTAATTTCATTTAAAAATGATAAAAGAATGTAGTGGGAATAGGTATTGAAGTCAATAACTTCTCATTTTTGTGGGAATACGTGAACTCAGCCTCCTTCTCTTTAGAATAAAAATAAGGGATTTCTTCCGGCACCTCCATGCTTTCTTCATGCACTCTATAGAAACGTGAAATGATAGTTTTGTCCATTTCTTCATTTTTTTTCCATTAACACCCCTCTTTCCTTTCTTCTCGATTCTAAAATTTATTTCTTCAATGGATGTCGTGACTAACATACAAGTCGTGACGAGCTACAGAGGGAGAGATGGTGGTCGAAGCCATCAACGATGTGTGGTCACGAAAGAAAAAAATGAACAAAGGAACGAATAAGGGGAAATAAAAAACTTTTTGAACTCTAAAGTTCGGAATACAATTTTGTATTCTCAATTTTAAAGTTCTGAATGTATTTTTTGGGTTCGAAAATACATTCCAAATTCTAGAATTTTATATTTACATTGTTGAAAATTAATAGGAACAGAGGCGCTCTCGCGCGTCTGTGTATTCGTATTTATTTATTTTTTATTAAACACATGTGTATCTATATTTTTTATTTTTTTTTAATGTATATTTATATTTTATTATTATTATTATGTATTTAATATTTTATTTCTACCATTATTGTGTATTCTCATTTTTTATTTTTGTTATTAATGTTATTATTATTATGTATCCACATTATTTCTGTGGATTTGTCTATTCATCAAGTTCAATTTTTCAATATGTATGGTCTTTAACCATAAATAATGATATTTCTTTAGAGTTTGACTACTTGATTGACTCACTTACTTTTATTATGTAAATATTAACTACTACGGTTGGCATTCTCGTTCTTATTCATAGTGATAATTATATATCTCGTTATCGAGGATGTTTGCGATTTTCTGCTTGTATGACTCTTTTTATTTTTATCATTATCATATATGTATAATTCATCAAAATTTTATGTGCTTTTATATTTTTTAGATATCAAATTGTATATCTGTATTTTTTAGTTTATCATTATCATATGTGTATTTGTATTTATTAAAATGAACTATAAATTCATATGGTAATATTTTAATTCATTGTTAACCTATGTGTATTTGTATTTTTTAAATATTAACATGTGTTTTCGTATTTTTTTATTTTTATCATTATTGTATATCCGTATTTTTAATTTTTATCACTACCTCTATGATTCTTTATTTGACCAAATAGACTTTTTGAATGTTTGATGGAGAAATATCAAGCATATTTAGAACTCCTCTCTAGAGACTTGTTTTTTTTTTATCTTATCTTTTTTTTAATATTCTATATTCTTCTATTTTAGAGTTTTCTTTTTCTTTTTCTACAGCCAATGAGCCCGAACCTAGTCGGGCTCTTTTTATTTTATTCCTATGAATATTGAAGAGTAATTCTTGAAATTCAACCAATTCCATAATTTTTCTTTTTTCCTTCTTGTGAAATAACAAGTATAAATCATTTTTTTACCATAAAAAATAAAAGTTTTCAATACAACTTATTTTTATCATTTTTTTAATTTTATTCCGAATTTATTTTTTTAATGTATTTTTTTAATGAAATGATGACCTAATAGTATAAGAAAAATGAATGCAAATGAGTTGTTTACTTTAGTTAATTAACAGTAGAATTGATTATTAAAATATTAAAGAAAGATAAAGAAGATTAAGAATTGGTATCTTTCAGGATTAATGATATAAACCAATCACCAAATATTTAAGCTCCATATCTAGGTTTTCAATAACCAACTCAACAACTATATCACTCTTCTTTTATGCATTATCCCATCAAACTTCACAACAAAATGTTCAGCTTTCAATAAAAAACAATATTTTTTTAAATAAAAATTTGCACATATGATATGATTTCATTTATACCTATTTGAATATTTTAAAAACTTTTTATCAGATGCAACAACAATTTTACTCTCTAAATTAAGCTATTTAAATAAACCTAAATTAGTGTGATTTTTTTTTTCACATATACAATTATATGTTTATTTTTATTACATTGGATGTTAGTTGAAATGTTTTAGAATGAAATTTTATTTTTAAAATTTGAAATTTTTAAGAAGTATTAATCTATTAAAATATTGTTCTCACATATATTTCTCATATTTTTAATGATTTTTTAATTTTATATCTTTTTTTTTACTTTTATATTGTGATATCCGTAAAATTATCTTAATTAATATTAGATAAATTACTTGATTGAATTTTCTATTATTTTGTTCAAATTTTTTATAAGTAGCATTGACAATCAAATGCAATTTGGGGTGTAACTTAATATGAAAAATTAGTTAACATAATTGAGATAAACTATAATGGTACATTTTTTATTACTTTCTTCAAATGTGTGCGGGATAATACAAATACTTCTAAAAGATTATGAAATATGACCTAGGATTTAGATTAGTAAATACAATGATGATAATGATGATGACAAATCAAACATTTAGACTACAAAAGCTCAAATGGTTTATACCAAGTAGATGAATTAGATAAAAATTAGACTCTTCATCTAAAGCCACAAACTTATATGACATGGATGAAGATAATAATGTTACTTTTCATGAATGTTAATAATTTTGAACAACAAAAATTGGAAACTTTATTTTTAGATGGAAAATAGAATATATCAATAATAAGATCCCATTTTTAATTGAGAATATGTGCTTTTATATTTTTTAGATATCAAATTGTATATCTGTATTTTTTAGTTTATCATTATCATATGTGTATTTGTATTTATTAAAATGAACTAAAAATTCATATGGTAATATTTTAATTCATTGTTAACCTATGTATATTTGTATTTTTTAAATATTAACATGTGTTTTCGCATTTTTTTTTATTTTTATCAGTATTTTTAATTTTTATCACTACCTCTCTGATTCTTTATTTGACCAATTAGACTTTTTGAATGTTTAATGGAGAGATATCAAGCATATTTAGAATTCCTCTTTAAAAATTTATTTTTTTTATCTTATCCTTTTTTTTTCATTATTCTATATTATTCTATTTTGGAGTTTTTTTTTCCCTTTTTTTACAACCAATGAGCCCGAACCTAGTCGGGCTCTTTTTATTTTATTCCTATGATTATTGAAGAGTAATTATTGAAATTCAACCAATTTCATAATTTTTTCTTTTTTCTTCTTGTGAAATGACAAGTATAAATGATTTTTTTTACCATAAAAAATAAAAGTTTTCAATACAACTTATTTTTATCATTTTTTTAATTTTATTCCGAATTTAATTTTTTAATGTATTTTTTTAATGAAATGATGACCTAATAGTATAAGAAAAATGAATGCAAGTGAGTTGTTTACTTTAGTTAATTAACAGTAGAATTGATTATTAAAAAGATTAAAGAAAGATAAAGAAGATTAAGAATTGGTATCTTTGAGGATTAATGATATAAACCAATCACCAAATATTTAAGCTCCATATCTAGGTTTTCAATAACCAACTCAACAACTATATCACTCTTTTTTTATGCATTATCCCATCAAACTTCACAACAAAATGTTCAGCTTTCAATCAAAAATAATATTTTTTTAAATAAAAATTTGTACATATCATATTTCATTTATTCTTATTTGAATATTTTAAAAACTTTTTATCAGATGCAACAACAATTTTACTCTCTAAATGAAGTTATTTAAATAAACCTAAATTAGTGTGATTTTTTTTTTCACATATACAATTATATGTTTATTTTTTTTTATATTGGAGGTTAGTGGAAACGTTTTAGAATGAAATTTTATTTTTAAAATTTGTAATTTTTAAAAAGTATTAATCTATTTAAATATTGTTTTCACATATATTTCTCATATTTTTAATGAATTTTTAATTTTATATTTTTGTTTTTTTACTTTTATATTGTGATATCGTAAAATTATTTTAATTAATATTAGATAAATTACTTGATTGAATTTTCTATTATTTTGTTCAAATATTTTGTAAGTAGCATTAACAATCAAATGCAATTTGGGGTGTACCTTAATATGAAAAATTAGTTGACATAATCGAGATAAACTATAATGGTCAATTTTCTATTACTTTCTTTAAATCTGTGCGGGATAATACAATTATTTCTAAAAGATTATGAAAGATAACCTAGGATTTAGATTAGTAAATACATTGATGATAATGATGATGACAAATCAAACATTCAGACTACAAAAGCTCAAATGGTTTATACCAAGTGGATGGATTAGATAAAAATTAGACTCTTCATCTAAAGCCACAAACTTATATGACATGGATGAAGATTATAATGTTACTTTTCATGAATGTTAATAATTTTGAACAACAAAAATTGGAAACTTTATTTTTAGATGGAAAATAGAATATATCAATAATAAGATCCCATTTTTAATTGAGAATATATATATATATATATATATATATTTAAAAATATCACCTTTATTACTTATATATACATTATACTAGATAATTATGATTATTTATTGAATTTATGATTTCACTTGTATTAATGTTATTGTTTCAACAATCCTTGAAGATGATCCAGAAGAGTAAATCACCAAGACAAGACATGAGACCCTCAATAACACTTTTGACTAAGTTTTAGCTCTTCCAAAAATAGAATTATCCAACTTTCATTTACATCTCCACCTCCTGCAACTAAGTTGAATTATTAAGTCCCCTTGCTAATTTTGAAAATAATACTTTAAGATAAAACCTAACTAATGTTTATTCTTAGGAACCTTGAAGATGAAATTTACACATTCAATTTTTTTTAACTCAACCCCTCAATTGCATATTCATCCTCCACAATATTGTAAGATATTTATACTTGGATGTCAATTTGGTACTTGCTCATTAAAATTTATCTAATTATTCAAAATATCTAATTTGCAGCACCTCAAGAACATACTCATCCTCATGGGCTTAATAAACCACCCCAAGTGCATACTCACAGTCCTGCATCTAGTAAGATGTTTATACTTCCATTTCAATTTGATACTCTTTATCAAAATATATCAAAATATTTATTATTGAAATATAATAAATGTAGAATTATAATTATTCATCATCTAAATGTTATATGTTTACATATTTATAGAGACTAAAATTTCAAAATGTTGATTATACACTTAAAATAAAAGAAAGAAAGAAAATATAATTTTTTTTAAAAAATATTTAAAATTCAATTATATTATTTTAAATATTTTTCTCTATTTATAATCTCTTTAATTTTGAAAAATGTATCAATCTTCAAAGTAGTTTAGATAACACTTTATAAATGGAAAACAAGTTAAATAACATTTATAAAGGGATAAAAAAAGATAGCCCTTATAAAAGGAAGACTATTAAATAACATTTGGAGGATAAAAAATAAAAAAAATCTAAAAGGATCAAAACTGAATTTTACATATTTTAGAGGAATCAAATTATATTTTAGAGGATGAAAATCATTTGTATAAAAGATTTTATTTAAAAAGCTATATCAACTTTTTAAATTATAGTAAAAAAGGAAAGAAAAAAAAACCTGCCGGATCCGTACACTGGTATAGTGTGACAGCACCAAGCCCTAAAATCTTTCACAAACAACACACCACATTCTCATATTCGAAAAACCAGATTAAAGAGGCGCGCACATTTTAGGGTTAGTAAGACGACAAGCTCAATCCCTCCCTGAATTTTGAATAGTTGCAACTCTTGCTTGATTACTGTTTCAACGTGCAATCGAATCATGTAAGTGAACCCTTGCTACTAATTCATATGAAGAAAATTAAAATCAACGCTGAATGAGAATCAATGCACGCGCCATTACGAATTGTTTTTGCAGGTCGAGGATTTGCGTGAAGAATCTTCCGAAACATGTTGCGGAGGATGAACTACGAGAATTCTTTTCTGAGAAAGGAATAATCACTGACGTTAGGCTCATGCGTACCAAGTACTGTACTACTCTTTCTCTGCTCGAATCGTAGTGTTCTCCCTATGGAAATTGAATTTGTAACTGTTTTGTTTGGTTTTGACTTGCTTTTTAATCCAGAGATGGTAAGAGTCGACAATTTGCGTTTATAGGGTATCGAACCGAGAATGAAGCTCATGAAGCCATTCGATATTTCAATAATTCTTATCTTCGCACATCTAAAATTGCATGTGAGGTCTGTTATATGTGCCACTTTTCTCTTATATATTTTACTTTGATGTGTTTTATTCAAATTTGTGTTGTTGAAACTGGAAGCCACGAAAGGTGTTTTACAATGTTCTTCTCATTAACCAAGCAGGTAGCACGAAAACTTGGGGATGAAAATCTTCCTCGTCCATGGGGTCGCCATTCGAAGAAGAAAGAGGACAAAGGGACTGCACCGGATGCGGGGAAACCTGCTAGAGCTAAGGGACGGCAAACAAATTTGAAGGACGGTGTGGATATTGATGACCCGCAGCTTCAGGATTTTCTTCAGGTCATGCAGCCTCGGGTTAACTCTAAGATGTGGGCAAATGATACTTCCGGTTTGACTGGTGTTGGTAACAACCAAGCAGTCTCCAATGAAGATAATGAAGGGGCATCAGTTTCAACTGATGAAAGTGGCTTATTAGAAGATGAATTTCTGGATATTTCTGAACCCAGCAGCAAGTCACCTGAACCTGAACGTAGTGAGGTCATTTCAGATATGGATTATTTCAAGAGTAGGGTGACCACAGAGTGGTCTGATTCTGAAAGTAGTGATGAAGATGATGACAATAGCAATGCTAATGATGCCTCATCTGTTGACAATGATGACAAAGATGATAATAGTGGGGTTAATGAAGATGAAAAAAATAGTGATCCGAGAAATGATGCTCGAGAGGTAGACCTGGAGGGCAAAGAAGATACTAGTGGAGAGGATGTTACCCATGAGAAGGCTCAAGTAAATGTGACTGAGCACAGGGAGCAATTATCAAAAACAGAAGACGTGAAAGGAGTTTTTGAGTCCTGTCGGTTGTTTGTCCGTAATCTGCCATACACCACCACGTACTTATATGCTTATATATTTCTCTTTCTTCTCGAATTTTTTTTTGGATGCATGTGTGATATTATTTTGGCACTGTTTCCAGTTGCATTGCTTTCTTTAGAAAGAATGTCTTAATTAATAAAGTTGAATCATCTGCGTTACCAATAACTATCAGTGGTTTTTGTGGTTTACTTGAACTTATAATCTTTCTATTTGTAGTTTGTTTGAATCATTGTATTGTTTTTTTACAGTGAGGAGGAACTGGAAGAACATTTCAGTCAAATTGGTAGTGTCTCACAGGTTCATCTAGTTGTTGATAAAGATACAAAACGATCCAAAGGAATCGCATATATTCTATATACATCTTCAGAATCTGCAGCCAGGTACCAATTGGGCACCTAGAAGTTATTGTCTTGCCCTTTTTTTTATATTATGCCAACTGTTGTTTTGTTGTAGCTGTTATTCTTTTAGTTCATGGTAGGTCATTAGATGTTGTAGGGTATTCTAATTTGTCAAGTTAAGCCATTTCATTTCAGAATGATCTTTTTACCTGAGCTCCTATTGCCATTTTCTTCTCGAGTTGGTTATTTGATGGTTTTGGTAAAATTTATGTTTATCATTTTGGAACAATTTCTGTGTTTTGATGTTAGAGGATTTGGTAGAATCGAGGAGGGAGAGACTTTACTATGATGTGTCACTATACTTTGTTGTATTTGACCTGAATGGAATGTTATTATCTTTGTTTTCTTCTCAGTCCTTAGTTCTAAAGTCTATTTTGATGGGATAATTTTTATGACCTTTTATTGTTTACCCCATTTTCCATTCAAGGTTATCTTTTCTGTTTCTCTGCGTATCAAAGGAGTGTAATTCAGAAGTTTTTGTGTGCTGTTAGGATTGAACTCAGCAGTTAAGAAGAACAAATATGTTGCTGTATTGAACTAGTATATAGGACCTATCCTCTTAAAATCTTTCTGAATAAAGAAAATCAACAATGAAAAGGGAAATTGGAATTGAACACTGCTCCTTACAAGATGGGATTAACCAATAAAGAAGGGAACTGAAAGATACCCAGAGAGAAGGAGCAGCCCTTACTCTCCACACCCGATATGTACAAAAGCCCCTCTTATGGCTACTCCTCTCCCCCCAAATACCTCCCTCCCGATTCACCCAGATTCCCCATACTCTCCCGCTTCAATATCTTCTTCCCATGTGTCCCCTTTCTGTTTTTACTCTTCTCTCTCCATTCCCCCTTTGTTGCACACCCTTCCTCCCTTTCATATATGTTTGCAGGTCTGATTCATTGGACCTGTTCCTTTTAATTCCTCCTTCTCTCATTTTTCTGTCCTTCTTTCTATAAATGTGTAATGGGCATATCACGCGCCCTTGTTTCTTTTAACTAAAATAGTGTCATTTTATACTTTAATGTTCCAAATCTGGATTTTGCATTGAGAATATGAATTGAAAATAATATACACTGCTTTGGTCAGTTTAGTCATTGAGAAAATCTGAATGATTCTCAGAACCTCTTGGAATTTGAATACGAGGTTTTCTGCAATAAATCTTATGTAGGTTGGTAGTATGTATTCCCTGGCATCTGAAATGTACTTAAAATAACTGACTTCAGAAAGTTGCTACCTCTTCTAATACTAAAATTATTTCAAAACATCAGCTGGTACTTGTCATCAGCTTATGATGTATTAGTTTTTCGTGATTTTTTTTTTTTGATCAGCAATTATTATTATTATTATTATTATTTTTTGTGATAATTTACCTGACTGTATGATAATTGTTTTTTTATCAGGGCTCAGAAAGAGTTAGACAATTCAATCTTTCAAGGAAGATTGTTGCATGTAATGCCAGCCTTACAAAGACATTCAGAGAATCAAGAGTAAGTAAAACATAAATCTTGCAGTATGAACTGGGATATCATTCTTTTTGCACCAACTCGATAGTTTATGGTTTGCCATTTTTTTATAGGAACAATGTTTTGAAGGACCAAAGCTCTAAAACCCTCAAAAAGCAGAGAGAGGAAAAAAGGAAAGCGAATGAAGCTAGTGGAGATACTAGAGCATGGAATAGTCTGTTCATGCGCCCTGATACAGTATGTTTCTTGAAACTTATTAAATTGCAAATCACGATTCTATTATTTCAGCTTTTTTTGAATAGCTGAGTAGGCAACTGTAAATAAAATTCTGAATGATGCTTATCATTATCTTAATTTTAATGAGAAAATAACAACCTTTTCTGCTTATTTTTCAATTTTTTACCATTATTGTGTTTCCCCTCATGTGTCTGTGCTGCTCTAGCTCTGAAATAACTGTTAGCAATTATTCTCGTGGTTTTTTGGAAGGTGCTTGCTAGCATTGGGTTTCTCCTCACATACTCTGCATCAGTTTCTGGTTATTAGGTTTTGAGGATTTGACAAATAACATTGTGACAGCAGGCAATCTACCGATTCACTATTGGAGGACATTTATCTAATTTTCAGGATTGCCTCTCTACCCCTTAACATGGGGTGGATCGTTGTTATGGCCTCACATTAGTGTTCAGCTAATGGTTATTTCAATGGAATTGCTATTTCTAGCATCCATAAAGTTTGGGTTTTTAAAATAACTTTTTATCAAGTTGTGTACTTTGATTTGAAATTTATTTTTCTTCTGTATAGTTGTACATTTTCTATTTGTAAAAAGTTCCATTTCTATTAAATATCATACAGGGTTGTTTAAGTATCATTTCTTAATTTGGAGGCATGGGATGTGGGAGAAATGGCAATGCTGACGTTTCTCATTCTCTGATGTATTCATATATTTTTTTGACAATAGAATCTTTTTTCTTGGATCCATTTCTTTTCTGACTTTGATAAGCGTAGAGAAGATCTTGTTTCCCTATTAGGGAATTAGTGTTACTGTTGATTTTTCTTCCTAAAATTGTTTCTGGTTTTGTAATCTTATGTTCTGTGGTCTCGAGTTTCCTTGTATAGATTTCTAATGGTGTCTTTATGTTAATAGATTGTGGAAAACATTGCACGGAAGTTTGGTGTTGATAAAAGTGATTTACTTGACCGAGAAGCAGATGATCTTGCCGTACGTATTGCTCTAGGAGAGACTCAAGTGATTTCAGAAACAAAAAAGGCATTTAAAAATGCTGGCATAAATGTGGAGGCCTTGGAGGAACTTGCTAACAATAAAATAGATGGCGTAAAAAGAAGTAATCATGTGCTTTTGGTGAAGAACTTGCCTTATGGTTCCACAGAAAATGAACTTTCAAAGATGTTTGGGAAATTTGGTAGTTTGGATAAAATAATTCTCCCTCCAACAAAGACATTGGCACTGGTATTTTTTTCCGTCCTTTCTACTTTTTGATGTTTGTGATGTACCTCGGCAATTTATGTTGGATTATTTGGTACTTATTATCCTGTCTTATGCCCTAGTTTCTGTCCCTGTTTCTAATACATTTTTATTTAGTTCAGAGTATGTGGGTATGAAACAGTTATATTTTCCAAAATATCCAAAAGCAAAAGGCAAATAACAACATTTTGCTTGTAAATTATACGCCTTTTACATTTTAAATACAATATTTTTACTATCTAAGGGGAAAAAAGGGTTTATAATTTTCTTTTTCTGGACCTTTGGATCCCACATATGCTTCTTTTTGGTCATGTTCTGTAGATGACATCATGACTGTAAATTTTCTGTAGTATGGGAATTTGAATATACTGTTGGTATGTTGCTTACTTTTCATGTTTAGAACTTTGCCTTCAGAAGTGATGTACTGGAGAAACTATTGTTGTTACCATTACCTGTTCATATTTGTGTCTAGTGAAGTTATTTGGAGATGATATTTCAGGTTGTTTTCCTCGAACCAGCGGAAGCTCGAGCAGCTTTTAGAGGTTTAGCTTACAAGCGTTATAAGTAAGTATTTTTCTTTTCCTTTTGGTCGTAAGTTTCACCCACTAGTGTTCAGTAATATTTTAGTTTTTAATTTTCTTCTATCAATGGATAATCCATCCTTAAAGACATTTATCCTCCCTGAATGAATTTATTGTTTCCTTCTCTTGAATATGCATGTTCATTTTCATGAAAAAGAAAAAAAATAAACTTATTGTTAGTTTGCTTAGCAGTAAGTTTTATAGGTGGGTCTGAAGTGTAGAAACTGCAGCAGTACGGCTGTATTTCTTGTGGTGTTTGGAAAATTAAAGCATTCTATGAGAATGGTTTTTGTAAAAGCTCATTCTTTCTTACACACAAAGTGAGGAGCATGTGAGGCATAGAGTGTAAGAGAAAAATAGATAGAATGATAGATACTAGATAAATAACATTAACGGTAAACTGTGTTAAAGCAAATCCCAGGTCTGTATCAAAGTGATAACAGGTTCTGAATGTTAGACAAATGAACATGGTTTAGGCAATTTGTCCAGTCTCCCAAAATCCCCCATTTACCCACCTCTTCCCACAAAACTCCCACCCCCCACACTATTGTCAAGACCTAGAATTCACAAAATAATTTGCATCACTCTATTTGCAGTCTTGATTGATTGAAGGTTATTTAATTGTTTCATATTCAATTCAATGTAGGGATGCTCCATTATACTTGGAGTGGGCTCCTTCCAATATTCTTAGCCAAAGTTCAACATCAAACAATAATGACATGACTGGTGCAATTGGAGAAAACGATGCCAAGAGGCAGATATTGGAGCAGCATGTGGAAAGAATAACAGATGTAGATATTGATCCAGACAGAGTAGAGGTCTGACCTATTAAATCCTTTTATTTTCATTTGATTGTGTTCTATTTTCTGATCTGAAGCATTAGTTTTTGGGGGATAAGAGAAGGAAAGATAATGTCAGTATAAGCATAAGCAGAGAGATGTTTTAAGTCTTTTTATATGTAAGTGACAACAAAACAGGATAAAAATGAGACACGCCAAACTTTTACTACCCATGAAAGTCCAATACGTGGGAAAATTATTTGATACTAGAAAATTAAGTCATATGGTCGAACAATCAAGGCTAACAACAGACATTGGAAATAAGAATATTTCATCCCCCTAAATTTTACAAATGAAGATTTTTTTTCTTCTATTCGTTGTTGTGACAAAGTATTTATCCCATAAGCATTTGTAACTTTTCTCGAAGGCTCGTGCATTTAAATTTTTTTGGGTCCATTTCTTTTATTCTTTCTAGTTTCTTCATATCTATGTAAATAAGAACAGTTTTGAACATTTCATGTTCTGCGTTAATTATAATCTTGAAGGATATGGGTTCCCTAAGAGGAGAGGTATGTGCTTGCCTCATATATGTTCCTGGGTTCTACTTGAATAATTACAGTCTTTGACTTGTCGAGTCTACCCCCAGCGTGTATCATGATTGAAATTATCCTTTAGCAGGACTGTCAAGTCAGTATGATACTGAGCATTTTATATTCCAGAAGATAATGCTGCCATGCCTTATATATAAAATGGCAGAGTGATACGAGACCTTGGGCTATTTGAGTCCTTGCCCATAATGAAATTAGCTATCTGTCTCTTTTTGATTCATGGTGCTACTTTGTAGAAATATTCTATATTTCTGAAATTAGTTGCTTCTAAATAATCCATAATACTTGTTCTTCATTATTGATTACTGATTAATGTGTCATGCTTTAGGCTCGGTCACTATTTGTCAAGAACCTAAATTTCAAGACAACAGATGAAACTCTGAGGAAACGTTTTAGTGAACTCATGAAAGAGGGAAGAATTTTGAGTGTGAAGGTATTTTTTTAATTGCTAACTCTTATGAGTTTGCTGTATTTTGTAATTTTGTTTTGCTGCTTTTCATATTTTGATTTTGTTGCTTTCACATATAGGTGAAGAAGCATTTGAAAAATGGGAAAAATGTTTCTATGGGGTTTGGATTTGTTGAGTTTGACTCTCCTGAAACTGCTACAAATGTTTGCAGAGATTTGCAGGTATTACATGTTATTTGCATTTTCAGATCCTAATTCTACTTTTGATTTTTTAAATTGTATTTTTGTTTTTTGGATTTAGGGGACAGTTTTGGACAGCCATGCTCTTATTTTACAACCTTGTCATGTCAAGAATGATGGGCAAAAGCAAAAGGCAATTGAGAAGGATAAGAGTTCAACAAAATTGCTCGTAAGAAATGTTGCTTTTGAGGCAACAGAGAAGGATCTAAGACGATTGTTTAGCCCATTTGGCCAGGTGATTAATTACTGTTCAAAGAGTTAATTTGAGATAGGGATGATATTAAGATCCAAGTGCAGCGGATACTCTTAAAAATTACCTACAATGGCTACGGTATTTGTCCATCAAATAAGGGTTTGGGTATAAGTAGTTTGTTTCTTACAAAATTAGGCTGGTATGGGTGCAATTATGGGTAATGTGTCACCAAACGTACTCATTCTGTCATAATATATCCACATTTTTAAAATTAAAGATTGGAATATCTTTGAATATTTTCTTCTATTAAGCTATGTCTTGTTTTTAATCAATGTTCTTTCTATTGACTTTTCATCAGTAATATTAGTATTAAGATGGCATTTATGTTTTATTAATTTGTCAAACAAATTCATATAATGAGTTGTAAAAACTGGATTAGAATCACAGAAAATTGTCTTTACTAGAAAAGAATAGGATAGAAATTCCCAGTTGGTAGAAAAGATCTTGCACTGCCAAACTTTGAGGGTTTTACCTCCCCATCCTATTGGCCAAAGGTTCAATCCTCTCACAAATGACGAGCTTGATCTGTCTCTCTCTGTCCCTCTAATTTATAGGCAATGCCTTCTTCAGTCTATCTAACTCAACCAATCTAACTAACTTATGGGTAGTGAAGTTGCTGCCCATGTGAATATGGGTACAAGTATACAATTTTAAATGTTTATCCGGGGACAAGTGTTAGAGTATCCTATTTAAGCCCTACATGTTGCCATCTGTAGTTTGTTCCAATTGCAACAAAAAATTTCATTCTTCCTCACCAAGTTATTTCTAAATGAATCTATATCCAGTCACATATCCTGTAGTTCAGCAGATCAAAATATGAACACATATTATGCCATTTGGTGATAAACCACACTGCGGATAAAAATGATAATGTGCAATTGTGTTAATCTTGCACATGATTTTGGTACAGTTATCTTGTATGCCAAATCCAAATTATCTAAGTTAGGTCGTACATCATTGGAATGCGATTTATACCAAATTGAGAGACAAGTAACAAACTTGGTATCTTAGCTATTGTGTATTGGAGTTGTTATGTGTGTATTTTATCTTAATTTTGAATGATGTTTTAGCTCAGTTTTAGCTGATATCTAAAGGGGGAGGCCTAGTGCGTGAGATGCACATGGATTTTGTTTAAATATGTATATTTATTTCCGCCAGAATATGCGGTTTCAGTTTTCTTGTGCATTTTAGTTCTTTCTTTTCACTCATGTTTAATTGCTCTATGTGCAGATTAAAAGCTCGAGGTTGCCAACGAAGTTTGGAAGCCATAGAGGCTTTGCTTTTGTAGAGTATGTTACCCAGCAGGAAGCACAAAATGCGCTCAAAGCACTTTCAAGCACCCATCTCTACGGGAGACATCTGGTAAGTGAAACAAAATTTTGGATTTGAGAAATTTAGTGAACTGCGAACACGAACAGCTGCTCAATTCAGAGTCTACTCCCTTTGTCTTGGTTATCAAGAAGGTCTGTAAATATTTCAAGTATTTGAGAACTAATAGTCACTATTTTCAGGTGATAGAGAGAGCCAAAGAAGGTGAGAGTTTGGAAGAACTGCGAGCACGAACAGCTGCCCAATTCAGTGACGATCACAATGGATTTCAAGGTGCTATTAAATTATCCAAGAAAAGAAAGGACGTTGACATCTTAGATGAAGGGAAGATGAAGTTTGGAAGGTTTGCTGAGTAGTACGTGTCCAAATATGTAAACAATTTTTGTGCATATGTCCTGAAAATTCAGGGATCACAATTTTGTCATAGTTTCTTAGATATAGCATGCCATGGTGCTCCCTTATGATCGCAAGTGTTAAACAGCTTCTAAGATTAGTTCTGTATTCTGTATCCATAATTCCATCTCCCATTAAATTTTGTTCGCTTATTTAGACTAAACTTTTGTATTCCGATAATATATCAATCCATTTTCGCATTTAATTTTCTTTGATGTCGGTGGATTAGAACATTGATTTAATCAAGTTTCAAGATAATTAATTAAATTTGTTGGTTAGATGTTAAAGACACCGTCGATCTCTGCCCCTGCGTAAGAGAAGCAGTGTTGGACTTTGAACGCGGGAAGGAAAGTTGGTTTGGGTGGCGCGAAGAACGTTTGGTTAGTATTGGACTTTGGTCAATGAATCCTTCATTCTTTGTTCTGGACTCAAATCTAACAGTCAAATCCCCATGCAAGCATCTAACTAGCCATGGCCATAGATTTTCTGTTATCTCACCTGCTGCGACCTAACATGTCACAACATATTTACATATCACTAGCAACCCACCATTTCTCAACTTTACCTTTTCCACTTCGTGACTGGTTGATCCAAACTTTGGATTTTAAAAGGAAAAATCCAAGTTGAGTTAGCTGGGAGAGTAAAGAAGATGGGGGGCTCTCAGTGCACGAGAGTGAGAGTTGCTCAACTTGTTCCTTTTGGAGTATGCAGTTTTCTTCGTCGCAAGTTTTCCAGGTGAGTCCATGCCATTCAAATACATCATGCACCATGAATTGAATGCTGTTTGCATGAGCTTGTGCATTTTAATTTCTATTGCCATTCCTTCATTTTGGTCTGGGTTACTATTTATCCTCATCATTACTTGTTTCCCCTTTTCCTACATGAATATAATAAGAATATGCTAGGCGAATAAATTCACATTGTTTGGTTATTTTTCATTTTTATGCTGTTAAATGCAGAATTAGAACGTTAGTTGTATCTAGAAACTAAATAATATTGCAGAATATCTTAAGTTCAACTTTTCACACGGTTAGTTTAAAAACCAACACCTTAAGTTGATCAAGGCTTGTTTCTGGGATAGAATACTGATCATTCATTTGGTACCCCTTTTATTGTTTAATGGCTATGTTAATGTATCAGTTTCTGGCAGATGAAGTAATCCAAAACTCATTATTGAGTACTATACTCTATGAATGGAATGTAGCACCTTAACAAGTTATACAAACCATATAACTCCTTGTATGTATATATTTGAGCATAGAATTTTCCCACATTTTTATAAAGAAAAATACTTGGTGTTCTTTTCAAGAACATGTAAAAAAGGTAATGCTGGTACTATGATTTTGTTCCTGAAGAAAGGAAATTTTGTGCAGTGCGAGAGTGCTTGATGAAATAAAGGTTTTGTTTCTGCCATAAAATAGTCCTGTACTATATAGTAATGGGTACTTCTCAAACATAAATTGTATTGTAACAAAAAATCAAAAGTGATAGTACAATTTGCATATAAAAGTAATAAAAAAAGAATCAATCAAACGGTCAAAACAGTTCACAAAGTTGAAGTCAATATATGAGTTGCAAAGACTGGTAGATTGAGATTCTGAGTTGAGTTCAAAATCATTATTTTGGTAAACAAATTTGTCGCCTTCCATGTTTGGAAAATAATCAGACTTTATAATTGCTCTAAGGAAGGTAAATTGATAAATTTAATTAAGTAATATTGAATATACATAACGTTTCTGACATGCATTCAATTGCTACTAATAATGTATCCTCTCACCTTTCTTTTCTTTTTTTCCTTTTTCTTGATTTTTTTACTAATCCTTTATGTTTCAATTACTGATTCACAAATTTTAATTTGATAAAAATTTAAATGAATAAAATTGATTATAACCTGTTTTAATAGGAATTATGAAAATAATAACTATGGTGTGATTTTCTTTTAGCGTAAAATATATTTCAAAGTAAAAGTTCAAATCTATTTATTTAAATGTTAAATATAGAAACACTGGAAATATTTAAAAATACCAAATTCATTGAGTTTTTAAAGATACCAAACATTGATTTAACCCATTTTAAAACATGAATACGCGCAATTCATTATATTCCAGAAAATATAATAGAAAGTAATATAATTATTCTTTCAAATAACAAGCACCATCATCTTTAGTATTCTAGATTATTCATTATAAATTATGTGTTCTAGAATATTTCTTTTGATATTGGTTTTATTACGTCATCAAATACTCTTTGAGAACACATTTCCAAAACTCATATATCTTATAACACATCAAAACAATTATGCATGATGTGAGTTAGAACATATATGACCAATTTTTTTATAGCCTTCTAATTTAATCGTATAAAACTTATTTGAAAATGAGATTTATATTCTAATTATATGTATTTTAGTTTAGTTTTATTTTAATTGATGTAAGATTTTCAATAGACGTTTTTATTCTTATGTTTAGTTAAACCTCTCAAGCGTAAAACTTAACAAATTTCATCAAAATGGTATTGAAATCTATTTTATAAGGCTGGCTTAGTTTTGATTCAACTTACAAAATTAACTTTTAGATTGTACAACATTAGTAGAATTTTACTTATTACTTGTACAAAATTTTCATTTAAGTTTATAAGTTTTTCTTTCGTAACTTATATTTTTCTACCTTCTATTTTTTTAGGTTTGAATTTAATCATTTAAGAAAATTTGCTTGTTTTTCATCATTTTAATTTTGAAATGTACCAGCCTTAACTCAGAAGGTCCATCTTAACCATTTTGAAAACTAAAAGTAGTGTATTTCAGAATTGGAAAGATGAAAAATCAACAAATTATTTTAGAAGGCCTAGAATTGAAATTTTTGAAAATTTTAAAGTGACCAAAAATATATTTTTTTTATTTATTAAAAATTATATACTTTAAAATATAGTATATTACCACGCATCAATAATAAATATTAAACATCACCCAAATCTAATCCCAATTGATTTCACGTTGGGATGAGTTATTGAGTCACGTTGAATAGTTTTATATTTCTTCAAGTAAAGAATATATTTCTCTATTGGATGAAATTTATTGAAAATTTCAATTTTACACATTTTTTTAAAATGAGAAATTTCATTAAAAGGTAAAAGATATATCATATTATATATCAGAAAAATCCTAATCCTTTTAGCAATCATACCCTTCCTTTACAGGGCATATAATCTATAATCTAATAAAGAATGGAAACACTATCACTAAATTGACATCTTTATTTGATCTATATTTTTTTATCCATTTCACACATGCTCTTACTTTGAGCACTTCCTTCAACATTATAACGACCTAATTATATAAGTCCATGTTCATATAGTGTTTCAAAAAAATGTTTCCTTGATAACCATGTGAATCAAAATTATATTCTAGAGTATGGCATTGCACAAGTTTATAGTAAAAATAGTTGTACAAAATTTCTTGGTCCATCCAATGGCCATGGCCTTGACAAAGTAAAAATCAATTTTTCTTAAAATTATTCTTTCATTTAAATAATTAAATTTTGGAGATTTCTCTTTCTTGAAACTAGTTTTTTTTTTGTGTGAACCAACACCAAATTCATAATCCTTCATTCTTACATTCCATTTAAGTAAGAAAAAAAAACAGATAATAATAACACTAACAGTACACAATTTTTATTTAGATTTATCCTTCAACACTTGATATTAGGACAAAAACATGCTTCTATATTAGGATAAAAATAAGCTTCTATATTAGGACAAAAATGTCAAATTCACAATCATCCAGTCTTGCATTTTAAAGACTCATAATAAAAACATTTACCACCCTACAATTTTTACTTAAATTTATCTGAAAATATTTGATATCAGGAAAAACACATGCTTCTATATCATTTGTTATTTTTATACCTTCTACCTAGAGCTTTAGTAGCATTGGAGACACCTTGTTGTTAGGAAGTTCCAAATCGATTGCCTTAAATCTTGATGTGGAATTTTGTACTGGAGACTTGTATATTTGTTGGACAACTTCAGTTAATACTAATTGGTTTTAAGTTGAAATTTATGGTATAGAAGTTTATAACTTATTTTGAGAATTGTCGAGTACAAATGATCTATATGATATTTTATGTTCATATAAAGTTAACTCTATCTTTCTTATTTTCATTATCATACTTGTTATTTAGAAGTTCTCTCTTATAATTTTATATTTTTTATATTTAGAAAGATTGTTTTAAAGAACGTATTTGACAACAGTTATCTGTATATAATAAAAACCACAACTTAAAATCATAATCTTTAAATTATTCACATTAAATTGAATGAAACATTAGTCTCTCCCACAAGTTGTTCCTCCAATTTATATGAGTGCCGTTGACAATTTTGTGAAACTACTAATAACAATTATTGATTGGTTTTCTAACAAAACCAACTTAGAGTAGATTATGAAATATCATACATTGGTACTTAGAATGCTCAAGTTCTTGACTTTGATTACTTTATTGACAATGGTTGTTTACTTAATTAATAAATTTCATTTAAATTTTACTACAAAATTTGTAACTCCTTGAAGCATAATCTCAAACTTCTAATTTCTACTTCATTATGAATACTCATGTGAACCTTGATTAATCATCAATGATTGAGAGAAAATTTCTTACACCTTCCAAAGATGGAAATTTTGATGACCTCAACAATTTGTATAGACATAGTCTAATGTGCGACCTTTGTCTTATACAACCACATGATAACTCCACCTTTTGGTTTCTTTGGAATCTCCACTTGGATAAAATGTCCAACCCTCTAGCACTCATGTACCACATACACATGTGCTAACTTACACTACCAAATGGGGTGTCACCAATAAGACAAACACTAGACGACCCCTCAATGAAATATAAATTTTCTTCCTTGTATCCTTAAATCTCTACAACACCATTCCTTCCCCTTATCTTAATCACTTTCCACTCTTCACACACCATCTATAACCTTTCATATCTAAGGTTATAATGGATATAAGGTTATTCTTTAGCTTCGAAACATACTTGACGTTTGTCAATGTATGAATAATGTGATCATGCATTTTTATCTACAAAGAACCTATACCAACCTTCTTGCAAGAAGTGTCACTACTTATCAAAATGTTACCACCTTTCAGGTCATCAAATGTGGTGAGCTAATCCTTTCAAGGACTCATGTGAAATGATCATCTATAATCTAACACCCACCTATTAGATATTAGATTACTATTATCTTGAGAGAAAGGTCAACAATTGATTATCATTAGATAATTTCTCCTTCTAAATTATAACTGTCGCGTGATCTTATTTCCAGAATATCGTGTAATACGTCCTCCAATGCCATAGTTTATTGCATTATCTACAAATATCTTTATAATCAACCTTTATCTTCCTCGACTTGTCTTTTTTAAAGACCACCAATCTTGAAGACAAGCATCATCAACATTTCGTGATTCTTTAAGGCACAACTTCTTTATATATGTGTTAAACTTAAACTCTTCATGCACGAAATCCTTCTCTACACTAAAAAACTTACCAAGTTCTCGTAAGATGGTGAGAGAGAGGTCAACAAAATTGTTATTGTGTCTTCATCTTCTATCTTGACATATATGTCTCAAAGTTACATCAAGATAAGCCTTGAGTGGTGTATCCTCCTTCATCGAAAGCCCAACTAATCTATTTTTAGTAAAAGCTTTTTACAAATAGAGTTTTCCATGAAAATTTGTCCGTGCTTTAGCCACAATATTGTTCATGTCTTCTCCTCTACAAGCTCATAAAGAACCAAATGAGATTTTCTCTTCATATCATCCAGAGCACGTCTCTTTATAAACTATGTATTTCTTGTATCACACCCTTTTCTCCTTGAGAAAGCCTATCATTTTGATTCTTCACACGTTGGAATTTTTATTCTGATTGAAATTCTCAATGTTGGATGTGATACCCATATTTTTGTCAAAACTTATCATAAATGCGAAATGAGATCCAAAACTAGATCTGATACCAATTTGTTGTGAACCTAGTGTCAAAACAAGCCTAAAGAGAAATGAAAGAAATAATAATTGTTTGTGAATCACAATAACTAGGGACATAGAACAAAGAAAACAAAATAAATAAAGATGATTAATCATCTAAATTATTAAGAAAATAAGTTTTACAAATTGGTATTTTGTTGTATAACAACAAGTACATGCTACCCTTGTATAAGGCTATACAACGATAATATTTTATTTAAAATTATGTAACAACAACTAACATAACTAAACTTACAACAAACTACTGGTTCACTAGAAGATGTACAATTGAGTTATTTTATGACTCTGTTATCAAACAATGTCTATAATTGTCAAATGATCCTACTAACAAATGACTTTTAGAACCATCAGACTCTATATCCCAGGAAAAGTTAGTATACCAAGATCTACAATAACTTATTCAAAAAACCATTTACTTAAACATGGAGAAAAAGTAAAAAGTTGTAGATGGTACACAATGATCTTGGAAGATCTCAAAGACTGTCATTTTTAAATGGTAATGAATACTATATTACATTTATTGATGCATATACCAAAATTTGAGAAATTTAGTTTTTTAAATCTAGAACTAAGGTTGCTAATATTTTCTAGAAATATGTATCATTAGTGGAGAATAAATGTGGTTGCATGATTCATATAATGGTTCAATGACAAAGAGGAAAAGATAAATGATATTTTTAATAAATTTTGTGAAACACCAACTTTAATTAGATATTATACTTATAAAACTTGCACATTTTTACAATAAAAAAATGTAAAAATTCGTGGAAATAAAGATCTCAAATTCATACAAGATCAATAATGAAGGAACCAAATATAATTTTTTTTTATAAAAATTTCACAATTATCTAATAATGATATATATAACATTTTTATTTAGAGATATAAGAGCTTTATGTGAGTTTTTAACAAGGTAGCAGTAAGTAGTTGATTTAGAAGGTGCAAAAGTTGAATAAAATGAGAAGGATGACAAATGAATAATTGTCATGGAAGGAAAGTCAAAGATGATCGAAAAGAAATGACATTTGGATCTAGTGGACAAACCTTAACGCAATAATCTTTAGGGTTCAAATGAGTTTATAAAACTAAATTCAATTCAAGTGGTTCTATATACAAATACAATTCTAGGTTGGTGATGAAAGATTATGCTTAACGTGAATTTTGCAAAAGTCTTTGTCCCACTTGTATGCCTTGACACAATTAGGATGCTACTCATGTTGTTGCGCTGGTGAAATGTATTATCATTTAGATGTAAAATATACCTTTCTAAATGGTTTGCAAGAAGATATATGTGTATTGCAACATAAGGTCTTCAAATAAAAGGAGAAGAGAAAAATATTTATAAATTTAAAATGTCTTAAATAGACTAAGTCTTGCTATAATATGATAAATCATTATCTTCAAGATTTTGAATTTTGCAAAAGTTCAAGTGAAGTCACATTATTATATGTAAAGTTGGTAGATGCAAATTTAATTATTATTATTATTATTATTATTATTGTCTATGTTGATTATATTTCTATGACAAGATGTGTAAGGAACTTATAGGAGTTTAAAGCTAAAAATATTAAAGAATTTGAAATGAAAAACCTTGGATTGTTGTTTCTTGATAATTGAAATCAAACAATATCATAACAAAATCTTAATTTTTCAAAAGAAAATGCGAGGGAAATACTAGAAAAAAACTCATATAAAAGACTACATTAACATTACATCCCCATTAAACCAGAAGGAAAAGTTTAGTAAGGATGATGAAAATTGATAGTAAACATTTATAAAAGTATGATTAGGTGCATAATGTGCCTTACTACAACTAGACATGACATTTTGTTTGTAGTAAGTATACTATTGATGCTCAAACGTTGTGCTAATGAGATGCATTAACAAGTTGTTAAAGGATTTGTTAGATATATTAAAAGTACTATAACAAACTATGGTGTGAAGTAATCTTGTTGTCATAATCTTAAGATTCATGGGTACTTTCATAATGCTTGGTTATATTTTATTGATGACATGAAAAACACCTCTAGTTATTATTCTACCTTTAGTTCTAGCTAGAATTTTTTTATGGTGTTAAAAGCAAATTTTTATAGCTTAATCAACCATAAATGTTAAAAAATAGTTGTTATTTATACGATAGTGAATAAAAATCTTTAATAAAAAATCATGAAAATGTATATAACAAACAATAAGGGAAAATACATTTTTATGGACACCAAAATCAAAATCTAATTTGTCAACGATTTAATGTTTCTAACAGAATAAAATACTTCAATATAAAGTTTTTCCTTCCAAGAAATGTTCGCAGGAAAGGAAAAGTAAAATTTTATTACAAATAAAGAATTAAAGTGTTGATATTCTAACAATGTCATTTCTGAAAGTCAAATTTAAACATTTGAGACAAAAGTGTTAAGGCATGGAGAATTTTTCATATGAGTATATACAAATCTAAATATGAGGTTCTTGCCTAATACACTCATGATTTTGATAATAACAAATAATATCATATTTTGATGTGTTTAATGGTTTACTTAGTGTGAAACAAATATAAAAGTTCTAAGACTAAGGATAGTAGATGTAGTATGTTTGAAGCACAAGACAAAGTTCAAAAAAGTGCAAGAAATTGCATAAAGATTAAACAAAGTCTGATTGAATATCTAGGTGAAGGATGCACAAAGTGTCATTTTCATATAGAGACTAGATGAAGTCTTCAAGACAAGATGTATACAAATAGTAGACATAGTATAAAAGATTAAAAGAACAAAACACTATTCAAGAGAGTAGATGAAGTATTCCTTGTGAAGACAAGATGCAAGATGAAAAGAATAATCATAATCTTATGTATAAACATCATCAAGACACATTGATTAAATGTGAAAATAGTCTAAGAGAAACTAGTTGACCAAAATGCATCTTGAAGACAACTTTGACACAAACGACGGGCTATCTAAGTTTTTTGTGTTCAATTTGGTGCATTTAGAGACAATTCAGAGACAAAATTGCCCTTCATACAACACTTTGATTACAATAACAAAATGTATCAACATAAAATTAAAAATATTATGAAAATACTCTAACACTAGGACAAGTGAAAGTAAAAAAGCACACAAAGTACAACAATTCAATTTAGGACATCTATACAAATAAACTTCCTTATGTAGAAATATAATGAGAACGAGTGAATCATCTAACGTATGAACAAGTGAAGATACGTGTACTACGTAAACACTACATGCAAAAGAGTTTCATAAGCTTCTAAGTGCTTATAAAAAAACTTATCTTCTTAATGACTAAAAGTGTGCGTTTATTTGTAAATCCTTGTAAAGTTAGTCTCTATAACAATGAGTGATTAGTTGTATATCCTTTCATGAGATTCTTCCTTGTATTTGTTAAAAATAACTTTGTTGTATATCCATGAGTAATTTTATGTATTTAATTAGGAGTGACACTACATACTTGTTCTTAATCTCACAGAGAGATTAGATGATAACTTGAAGTAATTTTATGTTATCATTGTAAGTTAGAAATGATAATAATAATACTTATAAGTATATTTTGATTAATTAAATCCTTTGCAATTGATAAAGAAGAACTGGACATAACCTGGATTAGAGTGACCAAGTATAAATTGAAGAATTCATTCTTATTTTTTACTTAGTTATCTACACTAGGTCATCTTTTGAATGTTTGCAAAAATATTGTGAACTTGTTTTTAAAACTATCTCACACCCCTTACAAATGTCTAATAAATTTATATGTGAAATTTTGTTTCAAAGTATTTTATTTACTCAATTCAAATTCCATTTTAAAAACTAATATTTCCTTCAAAAAGCTTGAAGTATATAATTCACAAGTCAAATAAGAGTGCTCACAAAATGATTGTTGGAAGTTGGAAGCAAAATATAAAAGATAATCTTTTTATGCTATATTTTAGGAAAGGTTAAATTATTCACCCTAACCTTATAATTAAATAAACTTTATATATAAGGGTGAGAATAAAACAGGCAAGTCCAACTTGTTTAGGCCCACCTTTGCTCTGACTCGCCAAAAATAAGCCCAATTGGTTTGCTTCATAGCCAGGATGAATTGGGTCCCTTCACCATACTAGCTCGTCAATTTGTTGACCTGCTAATTTTTAATTTTATTGTTTTAGTATATATATATATATATATTAAAAATACACTTAATCATGTTAATATTTTTAAAATACTAATTGATTAATTAATATATTTAATTTGATAAATCAAGAGTATTATTACTTTTACATGTTAAGTTACTAAATTACAATAAATATTTAAAACATAATTTGTAAATGTTTATTATTAAAAATTATAACCATTTTATGTATTCCAAAAAATTAACACAAAAATTATAATATTTTAGTACTTTATGGTGGACTAGGTGAGACATGTCAGGACAGATTGGTGGACTTAATTTACCACCATTTATCACCCTGGACCAGCTTGTCACTCATATTTATATATACTATTTTATATATGTTTAAGTTTGTGATTGACTCTATTAAATAATAATAAATAAATAGAACACTAATCCTACTAATTAACATATCTATTTTGGTTATATATATTTTTTATTTAATACATTGCCTATCTCCAAAAGAAACCTTCACTTTCCTCTTTATTTTTCTTTTATACCCCTATCATTTTATATCCGTCCTTATTAGCAAAAAAATGTTGATTAGTTTGTAATCAACACTTATCATTATCATCCAATTAAATTTTATTCATTTCTCCTTTTTTTAGGTTAAACCATATTTTTACTAACAAAAATACCTCTCATAATTATGAGTCAAGTATCGAAAATTTACTTGCTAAAGTTGTGTTGGAAAGAGATAAGTAAATATATATTAAAAACTCATAAATTTATTCTCTTAATATTTAGGATTTAGAGTCTCATTTGTGTGATATGTTCCCTCACTTAAGCAACGAAATATATATATATATATATATATATATATATATATATATAT
>Ga0123342_1002781_pt1 | contig 28806 bp, 10 predicted proteins | sample Turbeawhitnodule_FD_89960 | JGI IMG/M metagenome (GOLD analysis project Ga0123342, IMG submission 89960) | Root nodule microbial communities of legume samples collected from Mexico - Turtle bean Mexico white nodule | ecosystem: Host-associated > Plants > Roots > Nodule | place: Mexico: Nepantla... | reverse complement strand
GAAGCAAAAGAGGATCATAAAGAAGATGGGGTGAAAGAAGCAAAAGAGGATCATAAAGAAGATGGGGTGAAAGAAGCAAAAGAGGATCATAAAGAAGATGGGGTGAAAGAAGCAAAAGAGGATAGGAAAGATGGAGTTGAAGATGAAAAAGAGGATAAAAAAGATGGAGTTGACGAAGCAAAAGAGGATAAGAAAGAAGATGAGGTGGAAAAAGTTGAAGAGAATAAGAGAGCTGATGAAAACGTGGAAGAAGTAAATGAGGATAAGGAAGTTGATGGTGCAGAAGTTAAGGAGGGGAAGGAAGTGCATGATGTGAAAGAAGTCAAGGAGGATATGGAAGTTGATGATGTGAAAAAAGTAGTAGAAGATAAAAAAGGTGATGACTTGAAAGAAATAGAGGACGATAAGAAAGCTGATCATATTTCTGAGAATGATAACATGGATGAAGACACCGGGGTTACAGAAAGAATAGGTAAACAAGAAAATGAAAAAGCTGATGAACCAGAGGTGGAGGCTATGGAAGTAGAGGGTGGCATAAAGGAGAAGGAGGAGAGTGATGAAAAGGAGAAAATTGAAGAGGGGATGGAGGAGGATGAAGATGAGGATAAGGGTAATATTGATAAGCCAAAAGAAGAGAAGGCAGAAGATAGTAAGGGTGAGAAAGGACCTAAAAAACGTGGGAGAGGGAAGAACAATGGGGAGAAAGTGAAAGATAAAAGAAAGGAACTGAAGAAAATTGAGCCAAGGACTCCTACTGTTGATCGCCCTGTGCGGGAAAGGAAATCAGTTGAGAGGTTGGTAGCATCTTTTGATAAAGATGCAACCAAAGAATTTCATATTGAAAAGGTAAGTGTTTTCAGTTTCACATTTGAAATATTTACCATAAATTTTGCATGTATTATCACTTAATTTGTTTACAGCTTCTCTTTCAAATTTCAGGGTCGTGGTACACCTTTAAAAGATATACCAAATGGTATAGTGCTTTTCTTTCTGAATTCTTCATTGATGGTGGTCTTTTAATTGCATTCTTTATATACTCAAGCCAACAGAAGTTAATATAATGCATAGTGTACTTGCACAATATCTATTCCTTATATTTGTCCTGGGTTGACAATATCTAGATAAAAGTGTACAATTTGAATTTGACATATATCATACAATAAATGAGCCACGTAAATTTTGTTTATATACATTTCTAATTGTAGTCAAGAATGTGCCATTTGTAAAGATGGTCAATTTAAGATTGTGAAATTGTAGTTGTATTATGTCTCTTCAATTCAATGATTATGTGAGCGAATGATATATGTTTAACTGCATCTTTCCCTTCATGTTGTCATGAGTTGATTGTGCAGACTTACTACATTAGTCATTACTTTGATTATACTATTGGCAAAATCCATTACCACATACTGATTTGATTGTTTTGTGTGCAATAATCTATTTATAAAAATAGTTACTTTTTCCCTGCCTTCTCTTCCTACTAAATGAGAAAAATATTTATGTGTATATATTCCTTTTCCCTCTTACTCTACCTTCAATGACAATAATAATGATACAAACTTGGAAATATATTAACCCCTTCCTTTCACTCATAATGGAAAATGTGATTATTAGTTAATTATAGTTTATCCAAGTTATTTAGTGTCTTTTTACTAACGGGTCTATGGAATCTTTAGCACTCAAGATTGTGGGGGAACAGAGTGGAGTATTAAATTGACCATAATTTATTACTTATAGGAAAACGTTCCTGGAATATATAAATAAAGTTGAGCTGATATATTGGGGATATTTTTTTTTTCTTATATGCATTTGTTATGCTGTGAAGTGTGCATACATGTTTCTGCTTCTTCTGAACAGCTGATAACTTTATGACTCTTGCATTTTTTTCTCTAGTGGCTTTTAAGTTATCCAGAAGGAAGACTGATGATACCTTCAAATTGCTCCACACAATTCTCTTTGGAAGGAGAGGGAAGGTATGCCTTTCTTATAACTTATAGTCTTTGTATTATTCCACCACAATATTGAAGGATATGCATTTAAAAAGTTAAACACTCAAATCTTACCTGGTGCTCAAATGTCACCCTAATGTTATTATGCTTTCATATGAATCTTTTTTCAACTCTTTTGCAGGCAATTCAGATCAAGAGTAATATATCAAGGTTTTCTGGTTTTGTGTGGCGTGATAATGAGGTAATTATTACCTTCATTTAATAAAATTTTGGTACTCGTAACATGGATCTATATCATAAGTATTTTTTTTATTTCTTGCTTTTCTGATTGAAGTGCTTGCCAAAGGTTCTAAAGTCCAAATATTGTTACTGCAGGAAAAGCAAATGATTAAAGTAAAAGAAAAACTTGACAAGTGTAATAAAGAGAAGTTACTGGAATTCTGTGATTTGCTCGACTTAACAATTGCCAGGGCAACAACGAGGAAGGTGTGCTTTTTTACTAATACCATTTAACACAGATCTACAATCATTGCTTATAATTTTTTACTTATGCAGGAAGATATTATTACTGCGCTGATAGACTTTTTAGGTGCCCCTCATGCAACTACTACTGTGTTACTTGCAGAAAAAGAGAAGGTTTTCATCATTTTTTTTTTGTTTCAATTTTTTTCCGTGATGTTGTGGTAACTTTTTTACCTAGGAAACTATGTTCTGATGACCACATTCATCCTATTTCATGATTTTACTATTATCAGCCCAGTAGGGGAAAAAAGCGGAAGCGTGTTCTAAAACGGAGTTCATCAAGATCTGGGACTACTTCAAGACGTTCTGCTAAGGTAATATCTCACTCCTTTAACTGAAGTGATTTAAAATGTAACTTTAGCAATGAACTATAGTTTGTGTTTCAAAGTCAAGTCTTGCAGTAGAATGAATATTAGTGCTGCATTCTCTTGGACTTGCATGTTTATCTCACTTTTGCTTGTTTTGCACTCTGCATTGCTATTCTTACTACCACGTAATTGTTCTTTCTTTGTCCTACTATTCCATGACTGTGAGTGTGCGTTTGATGCACTAAATAATTGAGAAAGGAAAACACTATAAATACTTGTTCGAAGTTTGATTTTAAAAGTGGTCAAAGGACAGCACAAAAACATGGCTTACAGGACAATTTAAAATTTTTGCTACTTACCAAATCATGGGACATATTTTTGTGCAATAGGACAAGGTTATGACAAGTCAAAATATCCCATTTTCTCTCAACCTGTAACTCACTTCTCTAATGTATTCCCTTCGCTCACTCAGATAACTACACCATAATAGAATCTTATGTGCACAGATGATCAACTTCTAAAATATCTGACATCCTTTTACTATTTTTCCTGTGGTTATTATCTGGATCTATATTTGTAAAATATTGAACTATTCGTGCATCATACAACATAGTCAAAATTGTGATTTGAATTGTAAAATCTTGTGATTCTGTGATTTTTCTACCTTTGGCAATCTCGATCTTGGTCGTAATTGGAAATTTGTGGGATCACTATAATCTGCTCACAAAGTCACAGTCATGGGAATTTGCAGTTTTAACCTGTTGCTGAAGGCAGGTCCAAATTTTGACCCAAGCCCTTCTCTTCAGCCAAACCTATTGCAGCAATTTGGATGCTTTGTGGCAGTTCCTCCATTTGTGCTATTGGTGGACAGCCTCTGTTCTGCGTCTGTTCTACATTTCTGGCAATGCAAAATGTTGGGTGAGGTGGTGGTGGTTGATGTGAGAAAAGACTAGGTTTTTTCTTTTTCTTGGTGATAGGAGTTGAAAGCTATACGAGAAGAGGCAAGGGTTTTCTTTTTATGTTGCTGATAGAAGGTGGTGTATAAAAGTGAATAGAGTTGTAGTGGCATAGAGATCTAGAGAGGCTGTACCATTGATGAGATCTAGGAGAGAAAAGGGAGATAGAGTGTTTTTGTAGAGGCTGAGACAACTGGGAATTGGGGATTCAGGTACTGAAATCAATGGTTGTGGAGCAAGTGAGATTGGATCAGACCTGAGGACAGATCATACCAGACTAGGAGAGTGTTGCAGAACCCTGAAGAAAATCTTGGTTTTTAGGTTGATCAACCCAGTCTATGGTGGGTTTGAAGCTTGAATAAGTTTACCAATTTGATGGTCTCACAAGAAATCCTGGTCATCCTTGGTGTAAACAAACATGGAAGAAGCTAGAATGTTCTATGATCATACTATCCTATTAGAATAATTGTGATTTTAACAGAACTGGTGGTTCTACTACACTAATACTTAATTGTTTGTTGGTATAACTTGGAATTAGTCGTGTGAATTATATAGCATTTCATGTTAATCTAATCCCTCATTATTCACAATACAGTATCAACACAAGTGAGATCTGCAGTTTTAGTTTGTTTTAACTGGTAACTTCTTAGTTAATTTGGTTTTCTTTTGCACAACTTTTTGGCATGTATGTTTCAGAGTCTGAAGAAAAATGAAGATTCTTCAGTAGTGCGGAGAAAGAGTACAACTGACACAGAAGATGAGTCGGAGGAAGACGAGAAAGATGATGAAAATGAGGAGGAAGATGAGAAAGATGATGAAAATGGTATTCCTGACAAATCTGAGGATGAAACACCAGAGAAATCTGAAAGTGAAGAGAAAAGTGATTCTGGGAGTGAATCTGAAGATATGAAAGAAAAGAAAAAACCTTCCAAAACGTCATCCACAAAGAAGGAATCTGCTAAGAAAAGTAAAATCGAGAAAATTACAGTTGCCAATAAATCTCATTCACCACCAAAAAGAGCACCTAAGAAACCTTCATCCAACATCTCAAATTCTGAGGATGATAATGATGGTAGTCCAAATCCAAAGGTCTTTTCGAGGAAGAAGAAAAATGAGAAAGGAGGAAAGCAGAAGACTGATGATGATAGCAATGAAAGTCCAAATCCAAAGGTTTTCTCAAGGAAGAAGACCAATGAGAAAAGAGGAGTGCAGAAGAGGTCAATAACACCTACTAAGTCTGCCTCCAAAGAGAAAACTGGTAGATATCTTGAGTTCTCCTTTGCTTTTGTCATTATTTCATTTTAAAATGTTATAATTTGGCAGCCTGCTTCGGTGTAGTAAAAAATAATTTTTAGCTGAAAACAAATATTCAAGTATTGCTAGTCAGCATATTTTATTTTTCCATTTCCATTAGTTTAAAGGTGACGTTTTCTAATTGAAAAACTGCTAACGTAATGAATTTCATGTGTAATTATAAAACATCTTTCTGTTGTATCAAGCAGAAAAGGTTGTGAAAGGAAAGGGCAACAAAAAAGAGAAGTTGAGCCCCAGTGATACTCAATTACGGGATGCAATATGTGAAATTCTTAAAGAAGTGGACTTCAATACGGTAAGATATTGAAATAAACTTTACTTAACTCAGCAACTAGTTGAATTTTTATGTTTAATACGTAGCTAAAACTAGTGGAATTGCAATCTTGTATTAAATAAACTGTGTAGTAGATATGTGAGAATGTTGCGCTGGATGTGTGGACATACTGGATGTGATAGAATTAGGAGTGATTGCATTATAGAAAAAAAAAAACAGTTGTGGTAGCACCTATTGTCGAAAAAATGGTAGAAACTCGCATTAGGTGGTTTGGCATATGGTAAAAATACTTATACAAGCTCCAATACAGAGAATACATCAGACGCACAGATGCCCAATTGCTAGTGGTAGAGGCAGATCCTACTATATAGGTGAAACAGTTAAGAAGGGTTTAAAGGTCAATAATTTATTTATATACATGATTGCTACTGATAGAGACTCCACATCGATTAGAGGTAAGACCAATTTACAGTATATAAGTGGAGGCAAATTACTTTACAAGTCGATTTTGTGAGAGTTAGACTTAAACTCACTTCTTAATATGGAATCAAACTCTATTTTAGCGAAGTTTGTTAGGTTTTTCGTGCTATCCGTTATTAGGTTGCTGTCGGATCACCCACAAATATTTAGTCCCATATATAAGGTATGCATACCTGAGCATGAGAGAATGTGTTAGAGATCTCACATCAACTAGAAATAAAGTCAATTTATAGTATATAAGTGGAAACAATCCTTACCTTACAAGTTGGTTTTGTAAGGATGAGTTAGACTTAGACTCGCTTTTAATAACAACAAAACAGTACGGGATTGTTTGATCCAAGTATCTGACCCAGTCAGTGGGAAAAGACTGTTGTTGCTCATAACACAGATAAAGCACTGAAAAGCTATTTTTAAGCTTCTTGTTCTATTTCATAATGTATCTCAATACGGTAAAAATCCTCCTTGAAAGCTTGACAAATAATAATCATAGGCTTAGATATCTTGGTCTTCTCTCAATCAATGTTACTTGAACATGTTTATTTACCTTTTAACCAATATATGTATGGTATGGCATGATCCAGTAATTGATGCTTTAGTCATTTATATAATCTGTCAAGTCGGTGAGACAGATGATTAAACATGTGTAGTACCTGGCTCGCAGTTTGGAATGTAGCACTGGCAGCAGATTTGTTACATATCAAACCTTGTAATATTCTTTCATTTATAATTTATAGAATACTTAGATGTAATTTTGAAGTCATTTATGATGTTTTGCCCGAATGGAATGCTTTGTCATTGTTGCCGGCAATCTTATGGCTATACAAGAGATACTGTCAATGTTGTATTTAGTATCTCTACTGAATATTCTCTCTTCTTCTAAAATTAAACTCTTTTTCCTCTTTTGCAGGCCACGTTTACTGACATTCTGAAGCAACTTGGTATGCACTATGGATCCCTTTTACTTTTTTTCTTACTCAAATGCATAATTATAGTTAGACATTTGTTCCTTTAAGGACAACAGATCTTTTGTCTATGTGATCCTGAATTTTGTATCATCAAGTGACTTGTATTATTCTCAAACCTGAACGAAATAATTTTAACTATAGTTTGATTAATACAGTCTTATATCATTTCCTAAATTACTATTTACCAAAAAAAACTGAAAAATGTGTTCATAACTTAAAATTAAGTTCCTAACAAATTTGCTCTTCATTTTTCAGCCAAGCAATATGATATGGATCTGACTCCAAGAAAGGCATCTATAAAGCTCATGATTCAAGAAGAGCTGACAAAACTAGCTGATGAAGCAGATGATGAAGATGGAGAAGAGGATGCCAAGAAAGCTAAAACCCCAACATCAGGCAAGAAGGTTAAAGCCTGATTGATGAGTAGACTTGACTGCTTGGAGATAGGTTTAGCAATGTATACTATAACCCAGTTATACATGCTTCATCTGTACACTTTGGAGGGTGGAAGTGGCTGTAACTTATTCTTAGCATCCATCCAATCTGAAGTAAACAAACTTGTACTTTGTCAATTTAGGCTTTTGGTGGGCTGCCAATGTGCAGCTTCTTGTTTACACCAACGGAATTTGTAGGTTTTATATTGTTCAGGAATACAAATGACCGAACTACACAGCTCACAACAATGTCTAGTTTAATAAATATTTGACCTCTGAAGTTCTCATCCCTGTATGCTCATGTTATAACTATTGCCCTTGTTGGTGGATGAAGTCTTTATCTTTCACATCTCAAGATTTTTATGCTCCATCATTCATGTGTCATCTGGTGTGACAATCACACTCCTTCACTATCAGTAGCTGCAACAGATGCAGTCCAGCAGTAGTGATGATCCCCCTTCCTCATGTCCCTTGCAATACCTCCATTCCATGTTCTATGGTTACGATTCCCCCATGATGAAACCCGAATTTGTCCTTCAGCAATTCAATCTTCTAGCAAGGACCAATATGATATTAACATTTGTAAATTTTAGTGACAATGGTGTGACTTTTATATGCTTAAATTAATGTCTATTGCAAATTTTTATTGTAATGAATTTGGTAGGCAACTCCAATTTCATTTTCAACCCTGCTTTTGCAAGTTTGGTTTAGTTCTTTCACACATGTATGCCTCTGCCATTGTGGTTTGAAAAAGGTTGATTGTGGAATGAAATGGGAATGTTAGTAGTGAAGATTGAAGAACACACTCAAGCAATAAAGAAAGATGAAGAGGGTTTTGGTTGAGATGAGAGACAAAACTTGTAGAAAACGAGACAAACAGTTTCTGCGTAAAATAAATAAAAAAAACTCAGTGTATTATTTACTGCATAATGGATTATGTAAATGACACAAATTAAAAAAAAATCGTTTGAAAATTAAGAATACAATCATTGAGACATTGTAGTCTCAATTTTTTTTTTCATAAAAATAAAAAATAATAAATAAAATTATTATTACAAATAAAATCATATCACTATTTTTATTTTATTTTATATTTTTCTCTTCCTTCATCTTTTCTTGCTTTCTTCTTCTTCACCAAACATATCATTTAATGTAAGTGGAGCAAATAAAAAAGTTTGTAGTTAGAAATCTTCTCCACTAAGAGTAGTGGAACACCAAGAAAATGTAATTATAGAGATGAAGCTAATTTTGATAATGATTTTGATCAAGATTTGAGGTGTCTAGTTGACCAAGTGGGGACATTGAGAAGGAGAATTAATTAAAACCCATTTGTTGCATTAAAAATGAGATGGTTGAACATAAAAATATCATACACACTTCACCCATCAATTCCAATCATTCTTCTTTGAAAACCATTTAGGATCATATATGAACAGGAACAAAAGTTAAAATAAAAATCTTTTTTTTTTCAAAAAAATTCAAAAGTTAATTAACATGAATTTTGTTTCTTCAAGACTAAAAGAATATTATTTTAGAATTACTAATAATTGAGGACAATAACATGTATAAGAAAAAGGGATAATGTAAATATAATATGCTTGTGTTTCCTATTATTATTAATCTAAGGAGTAGTTCAATTGGACAAGCAGTTGTCTTTTCTAACTTTATTAGAAAGTAAATATAAGAGGTTTTCTATATTTAGAATAGTGAAACTATTAAGAATAATTAAAAAAATAAGAAGGAAGAAAGAAAAATAATTCAACTGTCTTTTGTATTGCAAACTTTCTTAGTTTAATTCTTAACAAAATTACAGAAAATAGCCTAATCAAATCCAACCATAATACTTAGATATTTGCTAAACTAAAAAGATTCACATTTAATTTGGTGACTTGACTTCTCAACTCACTCTTAATTAGATAATACAACTCTAAACTAGTCAATAATAAAGTTCATTCAATCTCTTTATCAATAAAATGTTAAGAACATGACAATGAAATTAAAATTATTACTCATAAAACAGTAAATCAAAATACAAGTACTTTTCTAAAAACACGAGTAATAAGTAAGATTAAAGTATGGTAATCCCAAATCTCGATTATAAAACTTCAAATATTTGATGTAGCTAATAAATGCATGTTGTATTTCTTTTTTTAATAATTTAATAATATACAAATAATGTTTTGTACCAACGTTCAATCATTATTATTAATAATAATAATAATAATAATAATAATAATAATATAAGAAAGTTTATTAAGACCAATGATTACTTTAAAAACATATATATTTTTTTAATTAGTTGATATTCTAATTAAAAAACTTAGAAGAGGAAAATTCTTCTTTTCAAGTGTGTGCATTTTAACTAAAATAAAAATAAAGACTTAAGATGTTATACAGAGCTTCCAATTTATATGTGTCTTTTCTAAGAACTTATTTAATCTTATACAGATTAATCCATTTAGGGGATAACTTGTTCTCGATATGGTGTGGTTGTGTCATTCGTAGAACTAGGTCAGATACTTTAAAATTTCTTAGAAAAACCTTGGTCTTATGCTTCAATTTGATCCTTCGTTTCAAAGCTTCTCTCGTGTTCTTGTCACATTCTTGTACTTGTTCAATCATGTCTAGGTTTGTGCAAATTAATTTGAAGGTAAAAAACTGTTTGACTTTGAAAGATGGTTCACCAAGATAATGCTGCCAATTTTCTTGTTAGGCATTTGCCATTGCTCAAACTCCTCATATTGATGATGACATCACATTTTCCTAGATTTGCTTCTATCTTTCTCTTTCTGAGGAGAAAGCTTAAGAACTTTCTTATCTTTACTCCAAAAACATTTTTTTTTCTAAATTAAGCTTGATTTGGTAGCATGTAATAGTGGCAAACAATTCTTCTAGATCAAACTTTTGATTTACTATGGAGGTAGGAGTTATCATCATGTCATCTACATGTGTCTCCACATTTCTTCCCAACATGGATTGGAGAATTTTGTCCATCAGTCGTTGATAAGTGGTTCCAACATTCTATAATTTGGATGACATCACATGATAATAATAGTTGAGTCCTTCTGCCATAAACCCTATTTTTTTAATCTAAAAGATGCATGTGGATATGGTTATAACTCAAATAGGCATCACTAAAGCTGAGCAACTCTCATATTGATGCATTATCCACTAGTTCATCGATGTTGTGCAGAGGGTAAGAGTCCTGGAGACATGTGCTATTCAAGTTTGTAAAGTCCACACACATTCGTTATTTTTTGCTAGCTTTCTTGACGACCACCATATTGACTAACTATTTTAGGCATTGGATTTCTCGAATGTGGTCAGCCTTTAACAATTTGTTGGTTTCTTCCTTGATTACTTGCCTTTCTCTTCTCCAAACTTTTGTCATCTCTGGACCATTGGCTTCGCCCTCGAGTCAACAACCAAACAATGACAAAGGAAATTGTAATATATCCCAAGAATCTCATAGGTTTTCCAAGCAAAGGCAATCAAATTTTCTTTTACTAAGGTTATTAGCTCGTTCTCTAGCTATTTGAGCAATGCTTGATCGATATTTGTCTTTTTGTTCTTGTCTAACATCTATTTTTTTGATGTCTTCCACTAGTTGTGGTCGTCGATCTTCATAGATTACTAGTGGGTCTAGATCCAAGTTAACATTTGATGAGTGAGCAACCAAATAAGTGGTTTGATGTGTGTGCATGTTATTCTTGTAACATTTCTGAGTTGTTCTTTAATCCACTTAGATCCAAGTTAACATATGATGAGTGAGCAACCAAATAAGTGGTTCAATGTGTGTGCATGTTATTCTTGTAACATTTCTAATTTGTTCTTTGATCCATTGTCAAGGTTATCTTTTTCTCGTCTGATGATGTGAACCTGAATTTAAGGTACACTATCAATACAACCACCTCTAATTTGTTAAAAGAATGTCATCTAAGGAGAATGTTGTAGGAAAATGGATCTTTTACTATAATGTACCTTATCATGATAATGCTTGTTGATTCCCCGTCAGTGAATGTTGTGTGAAGATACTACATATCCTTATACTTCCACTTGTTCTCCCGAAAAACCAACCAACACTCCATCAAATGGCCTGATTTGATCCTTCAGGACTTGCAAATCCACAAATGTGTTACAAAATATGACATCAATTGAATACCAAAACCATATGCACATTTCATCCCATCATCACCACTAATATGACTACTAGGTCGTTATCATGGGTGCCACATCCTCAAGAACAATTTTGGAAAAGGAGATTGCAAGAGGCAAAAAGGTGTTTTTCACATGGTCCCCCCTCCTCCTGCAAATCCTCATGAGATGGTGTTAAAATTACCTAATATTGGTTTCTTATGCTCATTGTTGGTGGGCTGACAATCTGTGGATGTTTCCCTTTGAGAGGATCTTCACTTTCTTATTGCTTTATTTTCATATCGATGTAAATGTCCTTCGTTTTACAATCTTGTTAATTGGTCAACCAAGTCATAGCAAGCATCGACGCCATGACCATGAGCTCAATGAAACTCACACCATTCTTCGCGATTTGATTTGGACTGAGGATCTTCGTCGGTTGTGGGTACTAGATCCTAATGCTTATTTCATTGTCTGCCAATATGTCTCTCCTAGGTATAGATAAGGATGGACATGTGTGGTTTTTCCTTTAGGTGATGTAGGGGTCATATCGCTTATCTACATGTCGTCCAATCGGGATCACCTCGTCCTTTCTCGGTTTCCAACCCTTGTAGGGTTTCTCTGTTTTTATTGAGACTTTGTGTTGAATCTCTTTGACCATTTTTCTTCCTCATGACCTCTTCAACTTCAATATGGGACAATGTTCTTACTCAAACCTTTGCATGTTTTCATCTTGATTGCTAATTAATGATTTGTTGAAAGGATTTGCTCAAAGCCTTTTGATGAAAGCATCCATGAACATCTCTTTGTCAGGAGTGTGGATATGCACCGTAGTATCATAAAAATGATTGAGGTATTCTTTAAGGGGTCTCATTATCCCTTTGGTGAATGTCGAAGAGATCTGCAACCTTTGGGGGTTCCATAACATTTAATGTAAATTTATCAGGGAACCTTTATGAAAACTTCAGGAAGGAGGAATAATTCCATCTAGGATATTGCTAAACCATTACAATGCAATTCCTGAAAGGGTTATGCAAACATTTTATATCAGACAACATTCAATCTTCAAAAAATCATCATTTGAGGTCAGAAAACTTAGAAATGCTCTTCGATTCATATACCCTGCAAAATATGTGATCTTTGACAACATGTAGTTGGTGACATTGGCTTGTCTAGAATGTGTTGAGAGAAAGGTTGGGTGTCAGGAAAAACTATAAAAAAATTCGACCAACCTTTCTCTGGCTAGTTATTTGTTGTCGTAGCATATGCTATAACTCGACATTAACTTTTAACATTTCTTCATGGGCTCTCAAGACCTCTTCCATTTGACGTTTAGATTCTTTGGTTTCCCATCAGAGAGCTTCCCTCTTGATTTGATCTTCTTCTGCTCATCATGGAGCCATATTGTTCTTTTGTCACAAATCCTACATAATCTAAAGGATTTGCTAGAGGGTGGAAGTGTCGTTTTCTGTTTTTGGTTGGGTCATTTGTTTGTGATTCCTTGTTTGGATTAGAGAAGAGTGGGTAACAAAAGGTTGGTGGTGAGAAAAGTTTTACATTGCCCCACGTAAACGTCAATGTTCTGGTTAAGAAACGACCAAAGGAAAATCCTTCTTTTGCCATGTGTGTTAGTGTATTGGTGTTTATTGCCACTTGAGTCTTTTTGGCTAGGTGCCCCATATATTTATTGGAAAATTGTGATTGACATAACATCTTTTGGAAATGTTTGGAGAGGTCCTTGGATACTAGAAAAACAACCTAGCATGAATATGCATGAATATGGGGATGAAAGGTGAAATATTGTTTTGTTTGTTGACAACAAAATAATGGTCTAAAAATTCCGCTAACAAACTCCAAAAGACACCCTTTGAGACCCCAAAGATTACTCTTCAAGTGATCATATCAATTATGAATTTATTATTGTATTATCGACCTTATACTGGTTTTTAAGGGTTCTAATCGATTCTTAACTAATTCAGTACACTTCGACCTCTAAACATGTAATTGGTAATCGATATGAATTGAGAATCTAGATATTTTTTTTCCTTAAAAAAGTAATGTAAAATGTCTTATTATAATATATGAATTTTAAAGTTTTTTTTTAAGCATACGAGGAATAAAGATAAAAGGAAAAGCACGCCCACCCACCCAAATAAGTTGAAATCTCATGGACCTATACTTTGAGCATTTGAAAATAGATGATGTGTAGAATTAGAGGTGAATATAAAAGATCTATAAGTCACTCCACAAGAGACTATATATAGTAGGCATGTGAGTTGGTTTGTTTTTTTTTTTTAAGGAAGTTGTAGTGACATGTTTGGTATTAGAAAAAAGTTGCTTTAAGAAAACGAAAGAGAAAAAGAAAAGTGATGGATCACATGATGGAGATTAGAAAAATATAAAAAATGGTCCAAAGTCGGTGACCCACTTAGGAGCTCTAATGATGTTTATGGTTGTGCTCTTCCCACCATTCAACTTGCTTATATGCAAACTTACTTTTCTTCATTCTTTTTTCACCACTTTATGATAGTACGAGGTTCGTAACAATGATCTCAAACACCAAATCTTCTTATTAGGGATTTACTATTATTATTACTAAGTTTTTATGCCACATTTTATTGTTTAACTATCATCTTTTACAAATTTTATCGTTTTTTTTTTCCTTTTATTGATTCATTAATTGAGTCCACGTATGAAAAGAGTGTAAAAATAATTACGGAAAATGACTTTGTTTTTATTAAAGAGTATAACAAAATGACGTTGTGCTGATTCTTTTTTTAAAAAAATTACAAAAGCGCGGTTAGATATTTAATGGATTAATACAATTTATAAAAAATAAAAATTATTGTAATAAATTCATAATAATAATTAAACGATATATATATACAAAGTTGTTTTTAAGTTGCAGTTTATTCTAATTAAACAACTCAGATAAATAGATAAATTGAAAAAAAATTAAAAATCTTAGAATTGATATGAAACATATATATATATATATATATATATATATAATAAAATTATTTTAGCTTTTCAAGAATCACATATGAGGACTTGTAATACCATCTATTCATGATATATTTATATTTTAAAATTTAATCTAAATGCAAATAACAAAAGTAAAATTAATATTTTTTTAGAAGAAAAATTGTTTGGATTTTTTAAAATTCAACCCTAAATAATTAGATTGAGTTTTAAATCCAAATTCATGTTTTGAAAAATAAAATAGTTTTAATGTTTATAAATTAGTTTGATATATCTTAAAATTGATATTTTCAAAATTGGTTTCAAATATAAAATAATTTTAAGACATTATATATTTTTAAGAATGATTTTACAATAAAAATTTGTTAAAATTTTTCATATTTTATAAAATGCGATTAATTAACAATTTTAAAAACAAATAAGTTTTTGGTATTCAGTAAATGTTTCCTATAGATGTATACTTGTATTAGTATCTATTTTTTCATCTTCATATGGCTAATAATTAAGGATATATTTTTTCAAACCATATTTTTATATTTTTAATTAATATTTATTTAAATAAATAGTGTCTATACATGTGAGTTTCATATAAGGACATTTTACACTAGATATCGTTGTTTTATATTTTTTTTATCAAATCATATATTCATATTAACTATTATTCTGTTAAATCATGTTTGGTGTCCAATAAACATTTATCCTTCACTTTAAAATATTTTATATTAAGATTCAAACTAAGAAAATATACGATTTTAAAAATTGATATCAAACTAACTTATAAATATCTAAACTATTTTCTTATATAAAATATGGATTTATATTCCATTCAATTATTTGAATTTGAATCTATAAAAAAAAACAAAACTAGATGTTTTTACAAGATATAAATTTAGTTACAATCCAAATAATTTGGATTTAAAATAACAATACAAGAAGAATAATTTATTAAGAATTATAACGAATTTACAAATGTACAAATGCATGCGAGTAAATCATAGTTATATCAATCAATGCAATAAATTTACTGGTTTAAAATGCACTAAATAACAGCAATAAAACATAGATTTTATGTCATAACTAATATTGTTATGAAGGAAATGAATAAAAGCACAACCTCAATCAAATTCAACTCAACTATCATAAAACAAAAATATTACAAAATTTATAATCAAAATCAAAAGTAGTTCTTCTCCATCCATAATTGATAGCATCCCAAGCAATACTAATAAAAAATGTATTACGTACCAAACTTTTAAGAATGTAATGAAAATCTTCAAAATATTAATTAAAAATTGCACTGATTGATAGAATACTATTTCTCAAAAGATGATATAAGTGAAAAGTAAAATAATATTAACAATTGTAGTAAAGAACTTAAAAGTAAAAAGATTTTAGAGTAAAATTTAAATTATTCTATATGTAATTTTAATAAGATATAATTACTTTATATTTTCTTGTATTCTTAAAATTAAAAAATATGAGAAATTGGATGATAAATTGGGAGAAAAATAGGAAGAAACGAGAGAATCTAGAAAAGATTAAGAAGATGAAAAGAAGAAATAAGAAGAGAAGGAAAAACATGAAAAAGAAAATTGTACCAAAGAGCTAAAACTTTCCACAATATATAAAAGATATGAAACAGTGATAAAATATTAATATTTATAATAATAAATAAATAAATATAGAATAACTGCTCATTTAATATCAGAACCCATCATTTAAAAGAATATTCTATGTAAATTATGAAACACTGTTTCTTCCATATATCTCAACTTGCATCAAACATTTTTTACGGTCAATAGCTTACATTAAATCTAAGCCAAAAAAATATATAGTACATTTAGTAAAAGATATATTAAAAAAATTAATATATTTTAAATAAAGAGATAACACCAAAATTTTAACAAAAAATTAAAGTGAGCTCTTTTCAAAAAGTTTGAGCTTAACATTAAATATTTATACAAGAAAATCATGAAATAATGAAATAGAAACCAATTTTAGAAATAGAAATTAATTAGTTGTTATAGTAACTAAATTAAAAATATTTTAGAAAGTAAATAATTTTTTGGTTTTTAAATTAGTTTTTATTATTGTTAAATAATTTTTAAATTGGTATTTAATTAGCGACTAAGGTTTTTAAATGATATTTAAATTGGTATCTATATTATTTATAGAATTTTCCATCTTTTGTAGTATAGTAATAAATTTACTGTATATTTTTCTTTTTTAGGTATAAAAAAACTGTATAAAGTTATTGTGAAAAAGAGTGTATTTTTGTGAAATTGTATAGAAGATATTTTGTTTAGAAGTAAAAGCAGAAAGTGGTGTTATGAAGATTCCAAAATAATGAAAAATGGTCCTACTCTTACCTCTACCAACTTGCCCTTTACTTTCACCATTCTTCACTAATATCCTATTCTATCATCAAATAAAATATCTTTTATCATCCATTACAACTACAACAACCTTTAATTCCTCATACATCAACAAGAACCAAAGATGCACATAAACATCATTGTTTTAGTGTTAGTGCCAAATTTTTCTTCTGACCACTTACATGAAATCTAAAATATAATTAAGAATCAAATAAAAATATAAAATTTTCATCAAGTATTTATCAGTTCAAAAGAAAATATTTGATACTCAGTCAAAATTCAATTATGATTTCATCCACTTGATCTCTGTGAAGAGATAATTGACATCATCTTTTGAAATATTATTTATCGCCAATTCTTTCATTAGAAATCGAACTTTTCGAGTGTGACTCGGCCCACTTAACTTACATCAAAGGATAATTGTGCAACTCGCAATAATCTTTTTGTGAATAATTGTCTAAACTAGTAGTGACGTTGACTTTAACAACAATAGTTAGATTCAACACTTATCACTAAACTAAAAGTTATAATTGATAATTAAGATGTAACTATTTATAACTAAAAGTATATTCGTCTAAACGTGACGATTCAATTATAATTAGTGTTACCTATAACATAAAATATTTTAAAAAAATAAAAATATGTATTATATTATATTATGATAGATTATTTAGTGATTGAATAATAAGTAGACCTATTAAGTATCAATAACAAAGTAATTTTTTTTATTCATGACTAACTATAACCTATATTGATCCAATAGCCTAAAAAGTTTACAATGTATAATCAAATATCAGCTAATTATTTCACAAACTTTTTCCTAAAATAAAAATATCACAAACTTTTATTTGTTATGAAGAGAAGATTGGGTATAGAGAATTTTAAAGTTTAATAATTTTTATTAAGGTGTCATAAATTATGACTTTAGATGACAAAATAAATAATATATTGTCTAATAATATTGATGTTTAGTTTCTTTGATATTACAACCATAAAGGATCAAAGTCAAAAGTACACTTAAGCAAATTTATCACGTGTCAAGCAAACACTTTAGTTCTCATGTTATCAAATAGTTAACATAAGAAAATCGATAAAGATACTAATGACCTCATTTTTGTAATTAAAAGTTAAGAAAAAAATTAAAACTAAATAATTATGATGTTTAGATACCATAGATGAAAGTAAAACTTGAAAGTTTTGTACTTTTAATGGATAATTGAATCTTGACATGAATATGCAGAAGTAAATAGATAATTTAAAGTTGGTATATTCTCAGTATAAAATATCTAATCTAATTAATTAATTAAAAAAATTCCAAATATAGTTTTTAAAAAGATTATTACGAAAAATAATGATTTTAATTATATGATAAAAATTTATATTTAAATGATAAATTTTATATTATCTACATATTTTCATTAAAATCATATAACATTATAAATAAATGATAAAACATGTTAAGATCTATGAATAAATTACTAATATTTTTAAAATGTTATTCTATCTTTAAGTGGTAAAAATACTCTAATAAACTAAAAAATTATATCAATACTCTAGATAAATTTACTATCAATGAAATCATAAATAAATTTATATAAAACGAAATCACGTGTGAATGAATGATGCACAAAATTTATATAAAAAAAAATCAAAACATTACTTTCAATTTACATTACAATAGTCTCTTTTCTTTGTATTAAGAATAAAAAATCAATTTAATTTTAATATTTTTAAAAAGTTTAATATGCTCTTAATTTTTTTTTCAAAATAATTCAATATAATTCTTTTTATTACATTTTTGTTATTAAAACATATTTATTTCAACAACCCTACTAATACATATTGAAATATATGTGTTGTTACCATAAATTAATACTATAATATTTAATTATTTTTAAAAAGTTGAGATCACATTAAATTGACCAAATTAAATTATTTTAAAAAAAATTAGAGCGACATTAAACTTTTAAAATTCGATGAATAAAAATTATTTTTTACCTTTAATGTTGGGAAAAAATAATTAAATGTATTATTTAATATAAAAGTTTTAACTTAAATTTTGAAGTATATGTAGAAAATGAAGAAAAAGTGTTTAATTTGTAAGATTGGATGGAAAGGAAGAGCAAAAGATGAAATGAATGAATTTTGATTTTTGTGAAGAAGTTGAAAGGAAAGGAATGGTATTAAGAGAAGTTTCCAAGTCAAAATGAATGCAACCAATGGAAGAGGAAAGATTCTCAACTAATTGCCATCACTGTAGCCATGCAATAGATATTTTCATTTTTATATTACATAATTCTTTTTAATTAGTTGACTTTCTATACAAATATTTTATTCAAATTTGATGGAAGAAGTGAGTATAAAACCTAACAAGAATCAACTCTCATTCTACTAAGCAAACCAAACACTGTGTAGAGACACATTCAAATTCTAAGTCTTCACTCTGGAAGAACCACAACCACTAACTTTAAATAAATATCATAAAAATTATCAAATATTTTCTCATCAAAGACAATAACTTTACACATAAAATTAATATATATATTTATATTAAAAACAATTCATGCAAGTGGGGTTGATGTGTCACATGGGGATAGCTTTTTCCTTTCAACATTTACTCTCATTTAATATATATATATATATATATATATATATATAACCTTGTTATTTTTCATGTATTTAGTTTAATTTAAACTTTTCAAGTACGATGTAAAATCCAGCAATGTTGTGATTTAATAAACAATATGGCAAATCACTAATCAATCGAGAAATGATGGATATAGGAGTGAAGAGGAAAACATATTTTAAAAGGGATTTTTCAACATTTTTTTATAAATTTCACGAAATTCATTTCATATTATTTAGTATTTTCCATTAAAATTTGCTGACAATTCATTTCATTTAGTTTAAGTAAGAAAACATTTTCTTATATTTTTTAAACAACAGTATATTAGATATTAACATTTTAAAATAATTCAAACTTTGATTATACATTTTAATTTTATAATTTTCAATAATAATTAATCATTCAATATCTTAAGCATTATATATACACACACATAAAAGATCATCTTTAGGAGTTATAAAAAAATATATAGTTTTACAAACTTTACCTTCAAACAAAAATATTTCTAACGATTCTTCTTAATCTATTTTTTTTTTCAATTTATTATTTTCAGTTTTCTTTCAAAATAAAATATTAAAATTTAAAAAAAAACTTTGTATATGTATCGACTTCTAATTACAATCATCATATATTTATATATTCATTTTTTATTTATTATAAATAAATAAAAAATTGTATATTAAAAAGATTACAATATTATTGTGTAGTTATGAATAATAAATTTGAATTAAAATCCAAAATCTAACTAAAATTCCAAGCTTGACTTTTAAATTATTAACTATATATTTTTTAAATTATTCTTATATCTGCACACTAATATACTAATTCATTAGAATCATAATTAACAAATATAAAAATTTCCAAAAATTTAAATAAAATTTATATAAAGTAAATTTTTAATTAAGAAAAATAAAATTAAAAAATATTAAAATGTGTAATCTTAATATATATGTATATATTATCATTATAGAAATACACGGGATGATAACTTCTTTTAACTTTTTTTAATATCTTTTAATTTGATTTAATAAATAAAAATAATTTATTTATTTAATAAAATAAATAATGGAAGAAGTTTTCTTTAATTTAAAATAATTAAATAATTTCTTCTTTTGAAAATAACAATTATATAATTTTTTAATTATTTTTAAAAATTATATCTATTTTCAAATTATATTTTTTAATTTTAAATTAATTATTAATAGAAATAATGAAATTATAAAAATCTAAATACACGTCGGCATAATCAGTTTTTGCTAGTAAAAATTAAAAAAGATTTTGAAATTTGAATAACAGTCCAAGTCAGAAGGGAGCACGTGCCTGATACCAAAACAACGGTCCAGATCATGGAGCACTCATCGAATCCAAGGGTTCCAATTCATCCATGTGAACTCACACTTATCGACTAACAACGGTCTACGGTGTGCCACGTGTTCTCGAGATAGAGCGTTATTAACCCTTCTGATCCAACGGACCCTGCTCATTACCTCCCAAACAAACACTTCCGTTCCGTTTTACCTTTCCCCAACCCGCCGGAGGCGCCGTCACCCTCCGCCGGCCACCGTATTCATCTCTACCAATACACCCACTTAGACTTCCACACAAAATTATACGATTCAGTGATTTCATTTCTTGAAATTTTCGTTTCAACAGCGCTTCAATTTGACGCAGAACCGCTTCGTGTCTCGGATTTGTAACTTCTCATTCATTCCGAATCGAATTTGAATTTTTGAAGGAAAATTCATGAAATCTCAGTTCCATAGGAGCTTCTAGTACAAACAGTGCCTCACTTCCACGCAGAACAACCAACTCAAATCGATTCTTGACTCAGGATTTTCAACTCTTCGTTCATTCCGGAACGAGTTTGAAAGTTCGAGGTAAACCGCACCAAGCACTCTGAATAAGTTTCTGCTGAGAACAGCAATTCAATTTCACGTGAAATAGAGTCAAAGCCATTTGTGGTTCGGAGTCACAGTTCAAATCCATGTCCAATTGACCTTCAAACTCCGAAGAAAACCGCACTGAAAGACTGAATTTCATACACGGAACAGCGATAAGTACTTCAGATTCTCGTGGAGCGAGTCAAAGAGATTCAAATTGAGTCGGCGAACTCGTCCACGGTGAACTCTGATATTTTCCTACACTGATTTCGTGATTCATTTCATCTTTTCTCAGCGATTCTTCGAACCTCGCTGTTCATTGATGGCGGACTCCGACAACGACTCCGGCGGCACGCACAACGCCGGCAAGGGCAGCGAGATGTCGCCACGGGAGCAGGACCGGTTTCTGCCGATCGCGAACGTTAGTCGCATTATGAAGAAGGCGCTTCCAGCGAACGCGAAGATCTCTAAGGACGCGAAGGAGACAGTGCAGGAGTGCGTGTCAGAGTTTATCAGCTTCATCACAGGCGAAGCCTCCGACAAGTGCCAGCGCGAGAAGCGAAAGACGATCAACGGCGACGATCTTCTGTGGGCGATGACGACTCTGGGCTTCGAAGACTACGTAGAGCCTCTGAAGGTCTATCTGCAGCGCTTTAGAGAAATGGAAGGAGAGAAGACCGTGGCGGCGCGTGACAAGGACGCGCCTCTTGCTTCCAATGCTACCAACAGTGCCTACGAGAGTGGTAGTTATGGTGCTGGTGGAATTATGATGCATCAGGGACACGTGTACAGTTCTGGTGGGTTCCATCAAGTGGCTGGCGGTGGTGGTGCTATTAAGGGTGGGCCTGCGTATCCTGGGCCTGGATCCAATGCGAGTAGGCCCAGATAGATAGATGTATGCCACGTGGCCTGTTCTATTTTACCGTTGTTATTATTTTCATAATTTAAAAAAATAGCAAGATTCCTAGTGGTGTTTGGTGAAATTAATAATAATAATAAATTATTATTATATTATCACTATTATTATAATAATAATAATAATGTTGAGAGAGTTGGTTTGTATTCTAATTATATAATAGATGATTGTATGGCCATTATGTATAGTATGACATACTTCTAAGTTATAATGCCAACAATCTACAACTCATTTGATTGTTGTATCTAAAGAAATAGTGTTTCTCAGTATTGTACTCAAATGGCCAAATTTCCCTTTTCCTTATTGGCTATGTACTTCTATTTAAACTCTTGGGTGATGCTATGATTCATACATTGGTGTTTGTTTCTTCACAAATAGCAAGGTAACAAACAACAATCTTTTCTCTTTTGCAAATGTGGCAATAATTGTGACCACTGTCTCGTGAAATAAATATTAATAACAATTATGTTGAGTGGTAAACAAGTATGGTGGAAATATCTTAGTAGCATAGCCATAAGGAAGTATTGATGGCACGTGATTGCTATGAGAATATTTTGAGAGAATAGAAAGAAACAATGAGACTTGCTGCTACTTTTCTTCGATCATCTAAATGTGTAAAGCTTTACTCTTCTAAGCACAAGCATGTGAAACTAAGATTTGTTGCTTCTTTGTTCCTTGGCCTTTTCTATGTGTATATGGTTCAACAATAATTTTATGCATTATCCGGACGCAAGAATAAAGTCATTCTGATCATAACAAACCTTTCCCACTTCTTTCCTATCGGAATTTATTCCTCTACAGTGATGAATAGCTGCAAAATGATTTTCGTTTTCACTTTACATAACAACTCTATCAGTATCTTTTATCATAAAGACATCATTGCACAGAAATGTAAAACCTACACATAAGAAGGCTAGGCATAAACATTAGTTGATCATATTGTGATGCATGATGTAATTAACGTATACCTACCTTTGACATTCAAAAATGTGTTTTTGATGAGGTTACATTATTTTTTCTATCATCTTTTTTTTATGTATCTAAGTTTTTCTAAATACAAAGATTAGTATGTATCTAAAGACAACATACTTCATTCTTAGAAGCAAAACAAATATAACTCAATCAACCTGCAAAAGGAAAAGTTCAATCTCGAAAACATGAGGATAGAAACAGAATAATAATAAAATAAAGAGCATAGATAACCCAATCCCCATAGAATATATACTAGTAAATGTATCAACTCGAAATGAATCAATTGATCAAATCAATCATCCTGGATTGCCACTATTATTTCCATGGGTTAACAGCAAAATAAAAGACAGCTGAGAGAATTGAAAAGGTCTCTCCATACAGAAAACCCAAAAAGCGTGAACAGAGCATATATATATATATATATATATATATAACAAATTGAGGCAAAAACTGTTAACTTTATATACTCAGAAAGTAAAAAATCCCTATTTTGGAAGTAAACTAGAGGCAAGGAGAAAAAAATAAGACAATAATAACGGTTTTCTTTTTCAGTACACGATTTTAAAGAGTTAAAAGTAAATATTTAACATTAAATTGTATTCAAATTGTTTCTATCACTCTTCCAATATATATATATATATATAAAATATACCCTATAAAAGGATTATTCTCAAAAATATTTATACAGCACTTTCTATAACCAGTTTAATCGATACTTTTTAAGTAAATAAGGTATTGTAAAGAAGCCAATATATAGCAACTCTTCTTTCAAGATTAACATTGGAAAGTTATAAAAACATTATAAATGAGGTTCATTAAATAATAAATGAGACTCACAAGTCTGATTTTACAAAAAAATTGTATTCAATAGACGAAAGTATTAAAGTGTCAATAACATTTCTCTCTATATACCAAATTTTCATAACAAACTTTATTCATTTGAAAAGTGAAAAAATCTAGGCATCCTCTGTATTAAAAAAGCATTCAAGGGAGAGACATCGGACATCAACACAACATGGCCTTTTCAACAATTCTCAATTGTTGGGTTTCATTAGACTGGATAAACAAACAAGACCATAAAACAAAACTGGAGATGGATTCTACCTTTATCAGTAAAGTTAATTCAATATATACATGGAAACATGTACAGTTCCCCAGCTTTAAATGATTACAGTGCTCAAATGGTTAGCTCTCTACATCATACACAATATTTGCATACTACACCGCTATGCTAAAAAATGTAAGGGAAAAAACAACAAAAAAAGTGGGGAAAATGATACAACAGCCAGCCAAAAGGTGGGGGAAAATAATACAACAGCCAGCCAAAAGGTGGGTAAAAAAATGATACAACAGCCAGCCAATCGAAACAGCACATTATCAGCATCCTCTGCTAAATCCTAATACATATTTCAAACAATAAGTTCTAAATAATCTAACACATTTCAGACTTCAGCAAGTTAAACCCATTACATCAACATGATGGTTTAATTAATCATGTGCTAATAACTGAAACATAAATTCAAATCAAAAGCTAATACTTCATAGCAAAAGTTCCACTTCTCAATGTAAGAAAAGAATTGTCATGACTTGAATCCCCAACAGTGAAGTCGCTTGATGGCCATCACAACCCAGAGTTTAAATGAACAGTTTCCTTTCTCAAAACAATTGTCCCTACATCACGCAGAAGTCCAAATTGTTTTCAATTCAGAAGGCATTAACAGAAAGTAGAGCAGGTATAACTCATATAAAGTGGAAAACAATTACATCCACAATTCAGTTAAACACACAGATAAACTCAGTTAAAAAATTTCCTCCAAAATTCAATTACATAAGCACAGGTAGGCATAAGACTGAGGATATAATACATTTATCCCAGAAACAAACACATTTCAAGCATTGGATGCTGCAAACCAAAAGCTTTAGACCATAGAAACACGTATTTGAAGTACTGACGTGATAATATTAAAAAATATTGCCTTCTAAACTTCATGTACACCGTATCAATCCAAGAAAATATAATTGAAAATCACTTTACTTTCTTTTCTTCCTTCTCTGCCTAAACTAAATATACTTTCAACTTGATATCAGAACAAATGCGACCATAGCCTAAAGCCATTATTTTTCCACTCACGTTCTAAAAAAACAAAAATTCTGAACTCTCAAGATTGGTGTCAACTACACGGATTAAAAAATGTCATAGTATTCTTTCAATTACCAGTTTTTCAGATATGCAACCTATATCTAAATCTTCTTTTAAATATTTTACTCACTTTTTCTTGTCCTTCCTCCACCTCTAATTGAGTTTCATTTTCCCATTGGCCATGCAAAACTTCCAGGCAATGATCCCCACACTTTCCTTCCATCCATGCTACTTTCTCTCTCCTACCACAACTGACCCTATCATTTTCACCCATAAAGAGTGGGTTTCAGCATCCATGCCAATTTCAACTCATTACTCTCCTAGAAGGTCAACACATTAGAATCGTGTTAGCTTGTTTGAGGGACCTAATCGTGTTAGTAATTTTATACTATTTTTTATTTATTGCATATATATCCTATTATTACTATAGTATTTATAATTTTTTATTGTTTAGATTATTATGTTATATAGTATGCTTAATTTAGTTTTTATTACTACAATTACTTTATTATATTTTTATTATTACTATTTTCATTATATTATAATCATATTTTATGCTTTATTTACTTTATTTTATTATACTGGAAATTACTGTCCACGTTATATAAGCTAAAAAGAAACCCACATAAAAATATGTATTGAGGCCCAAGGCCCAACAGATAGGAAATGAGAATACTAAATCATGAAATTCTGAGGACCCATGACCCATCACTTTATGTTAGCTAGCGCCAATCCCTCAAAGTGAAACAGTTTTGTGATTGAACACAAACGGAAGGTCGGACAGCAACAAAATGGAGGTCGTGGAGTGTTGCTGCTGCAAGTGGGCTTCCCATCCATTGCAGGCACTCCAAACAACATTCCACTGAAATAGCAGCCGCTATTGATAACATAGTACGACTACTTATTATTAATCTATTTAAGATATAACTGAAATTTTGCCCTTCCCATCTTAGTGAGCGGCCCCTAATTTATGAACCTTTTCATACCCATATAAAAGATCCTAATTCAAGTTTCAACAATACAAATCATTCAAGAGAGGGCCTAATTTATTAATCTTTTCATACCCATATAAAAGATCCTAATTCAAGTTTCAACAATGCAAATCATTCAAGTAAGGTCCTAATTTCTCAACCTTTTCATACCCGTATCAAAGGTTCTATAGTTCAGCTAAGGATAGGTATTCAGTAAGGGAAGAACTTAAGAACACTGTATCTTAAACAAAGACCTCGGAAAGTGTAGAAAAATATAGTCTATTTAGGAAGTTAAGTAGCATTCTCGGTAATTTAAAATTTGGGGGAAAAACTAGATTAAGTGAACTTGGAAAATCATGTAATTACAGACCATTTGAAGCAGACAACATATAGATTTCCATTCCATCCAGAATCCATAGTCAACAACCACCTGGTCCAAATGCAGAGATGTATGACAGCAAGAGAGCCTCATTCAAGGGATCACAGATGGGAAAAAGACTCAAATGCATTTCGTGGAACTCAGGCAGAACTTAAGGCAAGGATGATTACTAGAATAAAGAAATGTACACTGGATAATACAAGAAATTAAATTTTAAGTTCAAAATTAATTTTTTTAATCAAGATACATGAAGACATTATTACTAGATAAGAAGGGACAAGGAGTTCTCTAAAAGAAACCACAGAGCAGAATGAAAATAAAAGGAAATCACATAGTAAACCCCGAAACAAATGTCAGAAGTGAAGAGAAGAAAACTTCCAAACTCTCTATGAACATCACAAGCATAATACAAAAACAAAATAAATAATATCTTAATGATATTTAAAATTAAGAATTTCTTACAAAACCTCAAGTTACATATTGATAGGATTCTCTATTGTTGGATATAGTTTACTTCTACTATGCATAAGCTCTTACTTCTCTGTTCAGTAATCTCCTCTAGATTGGTGTCATGTCATCTATGGTAAAATCTAAATCACAGCTTACAACTAGTTCAACATCAAAGGAGAGTTGATGAAAACAATCAAGTAAACCAGAGGAATCTAGAACTGTATATCATAATAAACATACCATGCAGCAAGATCATATCACGAATCTAAAACTGTATATCATAATAAACATATCATGAAGCAAGATCATATCACAAATAAAGATCCAACAACAAAGAAAGCTAAGAATTGAAGTCTTAAACTAACCTTTCTCAAGAAAGAAAGAAACCATGCTCCTAACAAGAAGCAATGACAACAAGTGATTGAAATAAAACAGCTGCTCAACAACTTCTGGATCCAAGAGAATTCAAGCAAATGGCAAATCCTTACTTTTCAGATACTTTTTTCCCCTCCCTCAATGGAAAACCATACAGAGAAATAACAAGCACCATGAAAGTTATTCAGAAGTGAGCCGTCTCCTCTTCCCATAATCAGCATCTCTCGGCCTAGAATGGTGTTCCTCCTCTTGTGATAACCGCGATTTGCTATGTGTCCTTGACGACCGTCCCCTCTCCCACTCATCATCATGCTCTGCTTCCCCATCTCTATACCTATGATGATCTGCATATCTGTCCCTATCTTCTCTGTGTCTGTCACGCTCACGGTGATCCCTTTCACGGTCTCGGTCCCGATCTCGAGAACGTTCACGATCACGGTCTCGAGATCTTTCCCTGTCACGATCACGAGACCGTTCTCGGACAGTTTCTCTATCGTCACGATGCCTTCTTTCAGACCACTCAGGATCATGGCCCATCTCTTTCTCTCTAGGAGCATCTCTCTCGTATCCTTGATCTCTATCATCCCTATACCTTCTCTCGGAAGAACCAGACCAGTCCCTTTCTGAACCTCTATCTTTCTCCCTCATAGGCCACCCAGCTCTATCATGACTCACTTCACCATACTGATGGTCGGACGCAGCTTCCTCCCCATAACTTGACTCTCCAGCCTTTCCACCACCAGGCTCTTCCCCACCCCATCCACCCATATTCGGATCTGACCACATTCCCATATTAGGACCATCCATACCTGATGTCGGCATCATCCCCATACCATTAACTGGCATCCCTCTTCCAAAGAATGCAGGATTAACATGAGGTGCTACTCCAGGCAAACCAACACCTCCAACACCAGGGAATGAAGGTAAGAGCCCAGAAAATGGAGGGGTTGGACCCCCAGGAAAGCCTCCATAGCTACCCATTCTACCCATGGGACCACCAAAAGCAGGATCAAAACCCTGACTCATCATTGACTGAGGATGCATCAGTGGAGGGGTACCACCAATTCCCTGTCCAAAACCATTTCCACCATGACCCATTATACCTCTACCACCCATCCCACCACCCCTATTCCTCATTGGATTCACAGGCCCCCTATTCCCCATACCAGGATTGTTCCCTCTTCCCCAGTTACCTCCTCTCCCATAACCTCTATTCCCATCTCCTCCTTGGTAATTACCACCTGTAGAAATATTAGCTCCACCAGGCTTAGCCCCCGAATCAGAAGGCCCCCTCCTTCCCTGTTGTGTAACAGCAGATGGGTTCATCTGCTGATTCCTGTTTATCTGAGCCTCCCCCATTTTCTTAACTGTAAAAGGAGATGCAAACGCAACAACACATGGTCT
>Ga0123342_1002780_pt1 | contig 28806 bp, 12 predicted proteins | sample Turbeawhitnodule_FD_89960 | JGI IMG/M metagenome (GOLD analysis project Ga0123342, IMG submission 89960) | Root nodule microbial communities of legume samples collected from Mexico - Turtle bean Mexico white nodule | ecosystem: Host-associated > Plants > Roots > Nodule | place: Mexico: Nepantla... | reverse complement strand
ACATCGGAAAAAAAGACTTCCGGATTACATAATCCAGAAGCTAATCTTATGTATAGAAAAGACTTCCGGATTATGTAATCCGGAAGCTAATCACAAAAGACTTCCGGATTACATAATCCGGAAACTAATTTTGAATCTAAAAAATGACTTCTGGATTATATAATCCGGAATATTGAAAAGGGTATTTTTGGAATAAGAAAAATTTATGGGGGTGGCACAAGAAGGTATGGAGGTGCAGGAAGAAGCAGCCTCTAGTTTATTCTTCATTACAACGCAACACTTGCGAGACAAGTAAGGCTTCTACTTCCTGCACCCTACGTTTTACTTTCGACACCCCCAAAATTTTAAAAATCCCTGAAGTAGCCTTGACCTTTTATTTGGAAAACGGCACTGTGATGGAGTATGTTACGGATTCATTAATCTAGAAGTGGATCATGTTTTTTTTTTTTTTTGATGAAGAGGTGCTCTAGAAGCAAATTGTTAATACATTGTTGATTTTTGGATTGTTGAATTTGGAAGCCTAATTTTTGTTACGAATTTGATGGATCGAAAAATTTACTAATTCCCCAATCCAGAAGATTTATGAATTAATCAATGTGGATTCCTGATTTTGTAAAATTTCTGAACTGCATTGTTTGAAATACTAAATATAACTGTGGAAACAATAATTCGAGAGACTACTGACCACCACCAAAAGAAACACCTTCCTGTGTTAAGAGATGGAGCAGCGCCACCACCGTTGTTCAGGGAAAAATGAAATTCGTGTGTGCAGTGGGCAAAGGAAGAAGAAAGAGTAGTGGGGGGTCTTGTGCATTTTGGGGTGTTTAAAAAATAATAGGGTTATTTTTTGTCTTTACATAATATTATGGGGGTGCAGGAAGAGAAACGTAGGAGTGCAGGAAGAAACTGCCTACAAGTAAATAGAGCCTTGGTACTCTATGCGGGCCAGTCTTTCACTATAAGCCCAAACTTGCTCAGCCCTTACTTGTTCTGCATTCTTCACCCCCATAAATTTAAATTGCATCCTCATAAGATATGTGAAAAGACCAAATTACAACTTCCTTATTTATTATATTCAAACCTACAATTTCTTCTTACCCACCTCTGCATTCTTCTTCTTTTGTTCTTGAGTGCGAGACCTTGCTAGAACTGCAATGACAATGACAATTATGTTGCACCTCGCCTTCGTTGAAAATGTAAGTGTTTATCAAGTTTTTTATTCTTCATTGATTTTGTGATTTTTTGTTTCAGATAAAAAAAATACATTCTTAAATATACAATCCAAATATTCTAGAACATGTATAATTTTTTTTAACAACCACATAATTATAAAAAATATATATATAATCATTTTATTTGAATAATATTTTATAAATAAAAATTAACTAATATTTTTAAAATAATATTATTTTTCATACTATATTAAAAAATATTATATGAAATTATATTGCGTAAAAAAATAAACATATTAATTAATTTAATTAAGTACTTAAAATTAATCTAATTATATTAATATTTTATATTTTTAACTCTTAATTAATTATAAGGATTGAAAAGGAATAATAAAAAATATAAAAAATTTAAAGTAATAAAAAACTTACAAAAAATAAAACACCACGGGGTAATATTTGAAGAGAGTTTAAATACATTTGGTTCAATTATTTTATATTAATTTTAAATAGTGCAAGAAAAAATGTAATATTTTTTTATATTACATATAATTTGAATGTGTTATAACTATTAATTTTAATTCTATAAAACATAATTTATTATATTTTAGAGAAAAACCTTTGTTAATGTTGTATAAAAAATAACTATGCAAATTTATAATACTACACTTAAAATAAATTATAAGTGTTTACTTAAAATTTAAAACACTACCCTTAGCATCATGTGGGAAGAATTTGTTGATAAAGAGAAAGTTGTGGTTATGTAGAGACTTTGTTGAAAAACGTCATCTACACAACTTTATTTAATTATGTTAAGTAGTGTATGAGTGACACTGAACTCAATTATACCCATTGCAATATTAAGATTATGGGTTTTTTTACACTGAACTCAATTATATTTCATACTATCACACCAGACATAAAAAAATTTGGAGACCAAATACTAGATGCATTCATAACGAAATAGATAACCTATATCAGAACAAACCAAAAAAGTGTTCTTACAATAGAAATGAATGTCACACACAATACGAGCATTTGCTCGTATCGACTATAATATGTTATCATTTATAAATAATTTTTCTTATTATGAAAAAATATCTTTTGCTTTCTTATATTTTCATTCAACTAACTCCGACAAATTTACATAATATCGTAATCTCAAATAACTACAATTAACAAATTATTATGAATCTAAATTTTACCACCCTCTTTAAAATAATATAAAAAAGTAAAATTTATAAATATATGTATAAAAAAATTAAAGTCTTTCGCATATTAAACTTATTTTTTGTTCTTTTTTACAATTAGACTAAATTCATGTAACACAACTCCATTGTAAAATAATAAAACTTAAGTTATATACGAATGACACTATTTTAATTATATTATTATATACTAAAATTGTGTCACTCAAATATAACTTTAATATAATTAAACAAAGTTATAAGACACAATTTCAACAAATTTTATACAAAAATGTATAATATGTCCATAACTTCATCATAGTTAAAATCATTTTGTAATTTTTTTAAAAATAAATAATATAATTTTTAAATCGGTTGATTTAAGTAGTTTAGAGTTATTTGTTGTGTCAGCTATAACGGTTTTGTTATTAATTATAATTATATTTTTTTCTTCTTCTTCTATAGATAAAATACTCAGATAATCTGAATAAGAATGTAATAACTATTTAATTAATTAAATACTTTTTTAATTATTTTTTATTTTCTCTAGTTTATTATTTCGTTTTCTGAATAAGACATATAAAACTAATATGTAATTTTTTTTATAGAGATTAATAAAGGGGTTGGTATGAGATTTATTGTATATAGTTACATGTTGCTTTAAACCTACATGGGTTCTAATCAAAGTATAGTGTATTGTATTATTATTGGCAACTTGGGTTTATGAGGAGAGAGACATCAAGATTACTTACATCTAAAATATCTCTTATCTACCTTGCTTGCTGCTAGAAGTAATCACCAATCCATTTATACCAATTTAAAATCATTCCAATGCAAAAAAAAAATTATTTTCTTGACACTAATGACTTGTTTGTTTTGGGAGGAAAATGAAAAGTCAAAAGAAAAAAAATTGACACTGCAAGTTTGTTTTTTATTTTATGAAAAGCACATGAATGCTAAAAAACATGAAGATTTACCTAACCAATTATTTCTTAAACATATTTAACTATATTTAAATATTTTATTGTTTTTTATATTGCATAAATAATTAACTATAAGTTTATGCAAAATAGTGAAGATTTGCAATAAAAGTCTTCCTCTCATTCCGTTACAAAGACAATATTTTTGCTGATGAAAAAATAAAAGCAATAATTTTAAGAAGTGTATAATTAATTATGAGTTCTACATAATTAACTAATTATACAATTCTACAGTTAAAAAAATGGTTTTGTATATGAAATAATTAATCAATTATGTATAATTTACAATGGATTATATAGACCAAAATCTAGTAAATTGTTATGTAACCTGTATACATAAGAAATTATGTAAATTTTTAATATCTTTATATTTTTTTTTTGTATAAAATGGTAAAAATCAATTATGAAAGTGATAACTATGGTCCTTCGACACTGTGATATGATTTCTACTAGCTCTCAACTATGAAGTAATTAACTTCCTTTTTGAATTTTAAGTATATTTATTTCAAAAAATAACATTTGTACACCTAAGGAAAAGATCATAGATAATATTATGTGATAAAAAATAGAAATTTTGATTATTAATTGGATTATTTTAAAATGGATTTTTACTTTATAATCACTTTTTTTTCTAAGTATATTTACATTATTTTCTTACCTATAAAGACATTTACTGTCAATTTGATTGCGAGGGATCATGAAAAGATGAAAACAGAAAGAAAGAAAAAATAGTTAAAGTTGTACCGTTTTACTTTCAAATATAACTTTACAGAGTTAAAGAAGGGATAAAGTTAGAGTCACCATGGTTTGCAACCTACATTTTTCTCTACATTCAAGTTATAACTTTATAAATTATTATTATTTTATTTTAGTAATATTTTATTATTAAAAAAAACAGTTGAATGCAGGTAAAAAAAGTGAGTGTGCCAAAGAATATTTTTTCATAAAGTTAAATTGTACTTTTAAATATAACTTATTGGTCTAGGTATTTTTTTTTTCAAAATCTACCTATTTTAGTAATTTCTTAATAAAATAAAGATATCATCATTTGTTTCACGATATGTTTCTTTCTTATTTTTCTTTTGTTGTTGGCTGCATAAATGCAGATCTCAGCCACAATATCTTTAATGTGTGTGTAGAAAATTCCTTTCATGCTTAAAACATATGAATTTATTAACTCTAACTTCCTGTCTTTAAATTTCTATTGCAATATATTGTTTTTTGTTTACTAAATATTTTTTAATTAAAATTAATAAATATAATAAAAATAAATAGCATATAAAATATAATTTTTTTATTAGAAAAAATTAAGAAGAAATTAATGTTAAAGACCAAAATAATTAATTACTATTTCATTAAATTAGAAGCTATTTTATAAAAAAAAAACTATTGGTATCTAAAGTAGTTTCTATTATTAATATAAAAATTTAAAATAATTTTAAATTGTTATTTATAGAGACTAATTTAAAATCTAAAATATTAGTTGTTAAAATGTAGATACCTATTTAAATATAAATTTAGATATAAATAATTTTTTACTTTTTAAATTAATATTTAATTTAATTAATATAATACTAATTATTTTATTTTTAAGTTTAGTTACTATTTAGTGATTTTTTATAATGTTTATATATGTATAAAAAATATGTTTTAAGAAACCAAATCTATGCTAAAAAAAATAGAGTTGTTATATGTATATATGGTGATGTCCTGCTAATAAAATTTAACTCCATATAATCCTAATTAAAATTGTTATAGGTGATAAAAAAAATATTAAATTTATGTTCAGAAATATCAATTGAAAAAAATTATATAAAACAAGATCTGTTTTAGATGCAAAATAAAATATAAATATTTTGAATTAATAAATTGGAATGTTTTTAAAATGGTTTAAAAAATATTAGTTTACTATTAATTCAAAATATTTCTAAAATAATATTAATTAATTAATAAAAACAGTTTATATAAGTTACATCATAAAATATAAATTTTAAAAAATTAATCTCATTCAAAACAAATTTAATTCTATATATTTAAAACTAATGATCACTTTATTTAAAAGAAATATTCAAAATTAAAATTTTAACGATAGGTAGAGAATATATAATGATATTCCAACTAATTATAATCCTGATTATCATTATTCCATTCGCGTTATTATATACACAAGACAACCAAGATATGTACACATTAGAGCTGGAAAAGATTTGATATATTAGGATGCAGATACAAAATATAGAATGCACGTCTAATAGCTGACTTTTTTTTAATGCGATTCCAACATTTTCATGCTTATAATAAAAATATAATTTCCTTTATTTCAACTCAAGCTAAATCACTTATGCTTCTTAAAATTCAAAATCTACACCCATGCATATATCCTGTTTACACACATCTATGTTTACCCCATATTTTACTGTTTTTTTTATCAAGAACCCGACAAATCTAAAAATTTGTAGTTAAATACGATTATGGTTTTGCTTATGGAATTTTCTTTTCTTTCAAAGTCTTTTCAATTTTGGCTTAGATCAAGTGCATCATTGACTTAGTTTGTTGAAATGTTTACAGAAATTTTATATTTTAAAACAAGTATAATAGACAGAAAAACCTTCTAAGCTAAATACGAAAATTATTCATTTCGAAACTAAATATATTTGAACATATTTTCAACCATGTTTTAGTTTGATTATCGTTTATAAGCTGTTGTAACAAAAAGCTACTCTCTTTCCCTTAGCAAGAATTTATATGATGTGCTTCCAAAGCATATAACCATAAACAAATTGAAAAAAAAAAATCATTAGACTGAAATGTACTGTAGAATTCAAACATTCTTGCAGTTACAGGCAAACCATCTCCTTACAACCAGACAAACACATACTTGTTTACCACAATTGAATCTTACGACAGTTAAACCAAGGCAGAGATAAAGAATGATACAATCAATAGAGCTAACTGTACAAGTCAATTCTAATGGAGAAAGCTACCGTGAAAGAAGCACAAATAATCAATTAGATTAGGCTAGTAAACGATGAGGTCAACAAGTATGGAAAATTTGCTGGCTCTCGTTGCTGAGCAAGTTCATTAATGTCCCTCACGATGTCAAACACAGCCTCTGGTTGTGCTAATTTAAGTGCTTTCTCTGACATTGCTTTCAGCTCATCTGATTTTGTGGTGAACCATTCGGCCACCATTTTTGCTGTTTCCTTAGGACTACGGGTGAAGACACCAGCTCCATTGTCTACCACGTACGGCACATTACCCTTCTCCTGTAGTTACCACAATTACAGCCAGAATCAATATGGAATAGTACGTAGAAATAATAAAAAAAAAGACTGAATGGCAATTTAACCACTCACCTGTCCTGGGATATAATCGTTGAGAATTATGGGAAGCCCTCTGATCAATGCTTCTGCAATTGTACCCGGTCCAGCCTGAAAATTTCAACGAACCAATGAGCCTACATGCTAACAAAATATGAAGGAGGACATGAAGAGCACATTGATAACTTGCTTTTGTTATGATGCAGTCACAGGCTCCCATCCATTTGGCCATCTGGGTCTCAAATCCTCTAACCTGTAAAAACAAGAAAAAGTTTCAATGAGTTGCACTCCATTATGCTCATCTGCATGCTGTACAAAAACCAAGAACCAACTTACCTTTACTGGAATCTTCCACTCCAGAGATTCAAGGGTAGACACTAAATTCTTATTACGACCACATATGATGACTAACTGCCCAATTGGTTTCTCAGCTTCTTTATCGTAAAGTGATTCTCCCAGAGCCTTTGCAGTTTTCTTGACAGGACCCATTCCTTCACCACCCCCCATCAGCAAAACTGCTTGCAAGTTCGGATCCAACCCGAGTTCTTCTCTTAATTGATCCTATATAAAATACAGAGTCAGCACCAACAATGAAAGCAAAACTGCACCTATAACTTTAACATTCATACCTTCACAAGAACCGCCCTGGCAAAAGAAGGCCTGATGGGTAAGCCAAAAACGCGGATTTGAGATTCCTCAAGGCCATCCTGAGAGGCTTTCTTGGCCACCTCTTGGGAAGGGCAGTAACATCTATTCACCCAAGGATGAAACCTGGAAATAGCTTGAAAGTATGACTAAGAGCGTGTAAAAGTTGATTAATGGACTTCACTTCAAAGCAAGAAAGAAAAACCGCAAAATTAAATTTTACCAAGTAGGATGGCAGGTACTAAGGTCCGTGATCACTGTGACAAACACCACTTTATTCTGCAAACCTTGCCACTTCAAAACCCACAATGGAATATGCTGCATCAAGGGATGGACACTGATGATGATATCTGGCTTGTACTCCATCAACCCCGCCTCCACCTCCCTGAGAAAAAGAGAGTGCAGAAGCAATTATAAATAAGAACACAACGAACATAAAATAAAACTTTTACAGCTACAGAAACGAATAGTAGTCGTTATTATCTTGCGGGGTAAAGGGGAACGATCATTTTTGCAATGCCAACTTGTCCAAAAAGACATTTTCCCTTTTCACCATTAAAATTAGTAGTCAAAATTACTTATCAAAGCTAACCATAAAAGGAGTAGTGAGGGAATAGGAATGTACCTGGCATAGTATGCAGCAATGGCAGCCAAATACACAGAGTGAATCCATCTAGGAGAAGTACTATGAAACGCAACATTCCATAACTGCACATGCTTAACCATGAATTTATATTGCCCCTCCATGTCATTCAACGGCCACCCAGTGTATTCCTTCCAAACATCCTTAACAAAAATCTGAAAATTGAAAAGTTTGGTTAGACCAGCAACGAAACATAATTGAAACAAAAACTTCTTATTGCCACGAAGTTCTATCTTTCCCAAAAAACACTGCGCAGATAACTCCAAGAAAAGGAAAAATAAAAATAAAAAATTGAAACGTAGCGACAAAGTCCGTGTGCGACCATAGTGCAAGACATGACAAAAAGTAAGGGTACAGATACCGGAACTAATCCAAAAATAGTTAGAGATTTGATAATGATCTGTTTAATTTAATTTATGAACTAAATAAACTGAATTATGATTCGTCTTATATAATCCATGATACGGGTACAGAGATATTAATAAATCCACATAATTAAGTTTAATTAATCCCATATCAATTTCCTTTTCTGTATAAACTAAATAAAAAGTATAAATAACTAATTATAAAACAAATTGAGTTAATAAATCCAAATGAAGTTTGAATTCAATCGAAGTTTCACTATAATAAATGTTCATGCTAAACTTTGAAACCAAATTCCATAAAAAAAAAAATCATAAAAAACACAAAAACATCTCAGATCAGAAAACTCTAGACCGGAAAAAAATTTGAAAAGAGGAAAACAAATAAAATAGGTTAAAAAGATTAAAAAAATAAAGTAATGTAACGTAATTTGCTTTTTGAAAAATGAACAAAGGAAGCAACACAATTACACAAGTCCAGAAGAAGCAACAAAGGTGAATTAAGGAAATGCGAAGGGAGCGATAAGGTTACCCGGTATTCGTCACCGAATTCAATTTGAAAGGCGTCACGGATGGCTTCAGCGGAGGCTCTGTGACCGCCACCGGTGTCGCTCATGAGAATCAGCACGTTTTTGGTCCTTTCAGCGCCAATCTCCATGAGCTCCATGCCTCCATCGGTGTCATCGCCGCGAGCGTCACTGCCACGCTTCTTCTGGGCGGTACTCCCACCGTAGTACCCTCCGAAGACCTTCTCCGCCATGGACTTTCTCGGCGAGGCCGCAACGGAAACCTCCATGTGTCTAAACAAAGAAAGAAAGAGTGAGGTAACGGTCAACCGTTCCCGCCAATTGAACTGGCCCGGGTTCACCGGCCGAGAGAGGAAGAGGGAGAGTGGCAGTGAGTGTTGTTAGGGAAGAGAGAGAAAGAGAGAAAGAGAGAGCAAAATTGGAGGGTGGCTGAGAGGCTTGTAACGTTGGTTGGTTTGTCTGGTGTTATAAAATAATAATGGTAGAGAATTATGCCATCGAATTTTTGGCATCAGCACATGATAGCGGTTGGATTTACCTCTCCTAATCGAATGTTCTCATCGCAAGATTCGAATCTTGGTCTTCTTTCAAATACCACTTTATCTTCGTCCTTCAAATATCTGTCATTTCACGCCACACACTATTATTACAGGTCTCATGAAACTATCTTAATTGAAATTAAATGCAATTTTATTTTTTTTACAAATTATAAAAATGTAAAATGCATTAATTTCTTTCGTAGTCTATATTTAACTTATATGTCGGAGTCTCTGAAAGAGTTAATGAAAATGGAGACACAGAGAGAGGTAATTGATGTGATTTTGTTGTCGTTTGAGTTTTCAGCTGAAAATTATGGGTTTATGTTTTCTCGTTGATTGGTTGTTGAAAATAGGTGGTTGGACTGTTTTGCCCTCCATATATTAGGCATGCCTTATAAGCAAGAAAGGACGTATAATGTAAACTATCAATTGGTAATGGAAGGACGAGTGGTACATTCTTTTTCTTTTTCTCCCTCTTTATTTTTCTTTTCTTGTACATGTTTCTTACTCTAAATTCTTAAATTCCTATTTTATAGAAGAAGAACAGTATAAAACAATTTTATCCCATTAGGATCTAATATAGATTAAGTTCAATTTATTCTGTATTTTTTTAATTAATTAGTATTATTGGTCTGATAGTGTCAGTTGAAAATTAATATTTTCTTAGTCAATTTTACCTTTGCTTTGTATTTTGGTTGTTTTGCAATTTTTACAAAGTTGTTATAAATTTTGGTGTGTCACTTAGAACAAAAGTAACTTTTGAGTAAATATGAAACTATTGTGAATAATAAATGAATTTGATTCTAGTATATGAATGCTATTGATATTGAAATCTATGGGCTTGTGTCTGTTGGAATCATTTTGATTATGAAAAATATTATTGGTAGAAAATTTTTGTGATGATGAAATTGAAATATAGGTGATTTTGAAAATTTGAATAGGGTTTATTCACTTTTGAATTTGAGATTATTTGTGATTTGGTACAATAGGAAGAAAAATATGTAGTGTTGCCATCTTTATTTTAATAATAACTATCATTTGCGTTCTTTTATTGGAAAATGAAGTTCATTATTAGAAATGAAAGAATTTATAATATAGATAATTTTGACGGTTAAAGGATAAAATGACCTAACAGAACTCTGGAGATAAAAAAAAATCTACTATATTTTATTTGGTCTTAGATATAAAAAAACATGTCTCATGAATAAATCTAAATTACATTTAATATTATTATTTTTTAAATATTTCTTATGTTCAAAATTGAATATATATGTGATTAAGGATAAGTTTTTTTGAAAAACAAATGTAATTCTACCCTCTCAAATGTTACTTAAATTTGTGTTACGTCTTCCAAAATTAAAATTTGAAAAATATCTTTGTTATTTCCTCCACTATAAATAACATTGAAAATTTGGTAACTAACAGCTCATAGGTTTACTTCACTTTTCTAAATTACAGCGATTAAAAATATATATTTTAAATTTAAATCATAAAAAAACCTTAACTCACATGTAAGAGAATTAAAAATGTACTTAACCATTTTTTAAACATGTTTTATAAAAAAATATTCTTAATCCGCATGAATTTATAATAGTACTCTTGATGTATTGAGAATTAATTAATTAATTTGGTATAAAAATGGGGAAAATGTATTTTTGGCATCTTTTTTAATTTTTTTTAAGTTTTCATATTAATGATTTAATTTCCAACTTTTTGAAAATATGTAAATATTTTTTAAAAAATTTGTTAAACCTAAAAAATAGCTTTAAAGTATAAATGATATAATTAAAATGACACATCAATATTTATTATTAAAATAAAAAGTTATTAATTTTTTTTAATATAATCACTATTTAGAAAAGTGTTTTATTTTATTTTCTTTAGATTTATGATTGCATTCTTTATCAGATTGGCAATCATACGTCAATTTTGGACTTTAAAGAGTGATTGGAGTAAAACTATTTGATCAAAATTTTATTTAGAGTAAGTTTTTTTTTTTTACTCATTTTTCCTTTGAGTCTGTGTGTGTCTTTTCCTGTACCTATATACATGTATATTGCATGTGATGTGATTGACTTTAGGATTAGTCAAAATTAGTTCAAGGTTATACTGATGTAGTTTGATCGTTGATTAGGATTTTGTGTTGCAGGTTAGGTTATTTATGTGTCTTTTGAAGTTTAGGTACCTAATCATCATCTAATTAAGTGAGGGAAGTTAGTTTTATCATACAAAAGCACCTTAGGTTAGATGATATGAGTGTGAAAGTGACATGTTCACATGCTCCATTTCCTCTTGCAAGGTTTTGTTGTGTGAAATAAATTGTTACTTAAATGAGTAGATACTAGAAAATTATTTTGTGTTTATAATCGAGTGAACATGTTTTATGGTTGATTGCGAATGCTAAAGTATAATTTGACTGATTGATGAAATGGTCATGGTTCCTGAAGTGTATATGCATAAGTTGATTTAACACTAATTTAAGAAAATGATGGTTGTTTGACTATTGATATATATATATATATATATATATATATATATATATATTTATCTGAGTAAGATAGTAAAATTTTGAATTTGGAGTAAGTGATTCAAACTAGAGTAGTAAGTTTTAAAAAAGTAAAAAATGCTCTAAAAGACCAATTTGAATCACTTTGACAAATTAAGAATTATGGAAATTATGCAGACTTGCTTGACGAATTTTGGAAATTAAAAACATGAGAATCATCAATCAGGAACTTAAATATTATAAATAATATCACCTCAATACATAACAGTTTGAACAAATTAATCTTAATCCCAAAAAAAGAATTGGTCACTCATAGACAACAAGAAAAGAAGATTCAAAGTGTTTCTCTTTTACGACTGTCTCTTAGTTTCCTTCCTTTGGTTCCTCCTAATTATATAGCGTTCACACCTTCTATTTAACCTCTAATTGACTTGGGTACATGACATATTTATTCTTTTTGCTTCATCACTCCTTAAGTTCTTGAAAATAACCAAAAAATTGTGAATAAATTGTTTTGGTTCATCTCATAATCCAACAATATGTAAAAAGGTTCAAATTCCTAAATTAAATGTTGAATTATAATTATTTTATCAATTAAAGTCCATAAATATTTATCCACACTCCCAAACCTAGAATCTTATTTGTCTTTAAGCAAAGTAAATGAATATAAATAAATATATTTGAGTTCAAATATTATAAGAAAATGGTAAAAAAAATGAAAATGTTTTTATTCTCTCGTGTCTATTTCAATAATACCATGTAGAATCCACTAATCATATCATGAGATTCTATCATTATTAAATTAATTGCATATAATTGGCGTACAATATAGTATAATAACATAAAATAATTGGGTAAAATAAATTTGAATATAACTTGTATGTTTTTATATAAAATATTTAAAAGTCTAACTTGTATTGTGTTATAAATGTATTCATTAATAGTTGTGATTTTCTTATATAAACATTATTTATATATATATAACATAACATATAAGTTAATTAGGTAGGAATTCACTAATAATGAGATTCTGTTATTATTAAATTAATTACATACTATTATTGTGTACTATATCGTACAATAACATATCATAACTGAAATGACAATTTATCAAGGAATTTATTATCATATTAACTAAGATGAACTCAGATACATGCATTCACATTTTGGAAAATTAAAAACAAACAACTTCGATAGACGATCCGATTGATGAACATATAAACGAAAGAAAACAAGGATGAGACCTTACCGTCGAAAAAAACTTTTGATTGTATGAATTATAATAATAATAACTTCTTAAATAGTCAGGGTTGTGGTGAAGGTTCTGATATAGTGTTGGGCCCAAGAAATGTGAAATATATAAGTTGAAAATTGGGCAATTACTTTCTGCGTATAATAAACATCCGTAAGTAATTAACATTTGCAATTGAAGTTCCCGGATGCCTATGTCCGTAGTAGAGAAATGCATTATGGATATCATTATCCATTGAATTTTATATTCCGAATGTACATATCCGGAAGGGTTTTGTATTTCAGATGTGCATAACCAAAATTGAGTTTTGAATTCCAGATAACAAGATGCACATTTAAAATAAGAAGAACATACATACAATTCTAATACAATACATATTGCTATCTGATCACCAATTTATTTGACTCTAATACCTTTTTCCATTTTTTTTACCTATTTCTGATTTGAACATGAACTCTTTTTTCTTTTTTTTCAATCAATAATAATATAAATATATTATTCCTATTTCCAACTAAATAAATTATTTAAACTTTAAAACAATTAAAATCAACTATCCATTTTCTATATATAAAATTTCTATCTAAAAATCAAACATGGTTTCATCACACATAGAAAAAAAAATCAAACCTGGTCATGCAATATACGATACAAACTACTATGGGATCATCAAACCTGGTTTCACCACACAACTTAAAAAAAAAAACTAAACACAACACTAAAAAAACATAATAATTAAAATACTAGGTTGTGTTTGTTTAACTATCATATAGTTTGACGTCTGTTTCTTTATAGCTCCTTCAACAAAACCATTGTGATGATCCTTCCAATTTCACCACCAAATAAGGCATCAGACCATTGACTACCAGCTTTTGTGTGACATTGGATCCTCCAACTCCACTACTCCATAGGATTTAATGTTCTCCTAGGTTTTTTTCTTTAATTAATTAATTATCTCAATATGAGTAATAGACGTGGTTGAAGATTTTTTTCTAATTTTTCTGTGCTTATTTTCTTTTCTAATTTCTAATCTTCTGAGTTGTTTTCTTTAGAAATATGTCCTCTTAATATCATATATCATAGAACAATCAAAGCAAGGATTAACACAAAAAGCAAATAATAAAAAAATTAATTTTATTTTTTTTAAAAAGAAAACAAAAAAAATTAAAATAAAGAGAAAAAACTAACTATCTTTTTTTAAAAATAAATAAATAAAATAAAATAAAAAAATTTAAAATAAAGAAAAAATATCTAAGTTTTAAAAATAAAAGATAAACAAACTATTTAAAATAAATAAAAACTAAACAATAAACGTATAAGAAATATATGAAAAATCAAAATCTTACTTAAAATAAAAACTAAAAAATAAAGTAAAAGAAAATAATAAACTAAAGCATATAACAACAAAATAAGAAAAATATTCAAAAAAATAAAAACTTATTTAAAATCAAATTAAATAAATACTAAGAAAAAAGAGAGTAAAATAAAACAGAAAAATAAATAAAACAGAAACTTATAATTATAAAGAACTAACTAAAATAAATTAAAAATAACTACGTAAACTAAAAATAAAAACTAAAAACTAAAACAAAATATAATATAATAAAATAAATAAAAACAAAAAAGAAAGGTAAATAAAATAAATAAATAAAATAAAATAATAAATACATTAAAAGAAAATAAAATAAAAACAAAATCTAAATAAACAAATACACTAAACAAAAACTAAATAAAATAAAATAATAAATACAGTAAAAAAAAACTAAATAAAATATATACACTAACCAAAATTAAAAATTAAAAATTAAAAAAAATTAAAAATATTCACATAAAAAAACAGAAACTTTAAAAAATATTCACATCTAAAAATACAAAAACATTAAAAATATTCACAATATTTAGTAAATTATACTTTCAAATTTTAAACAAAATTATTCTCGACACGGGACCAAAAACTTGATGACTCTTTTTTACAGCAGGTATACGGAGTCAGAAGTAATAATTTGTTCCTATGGACAAATATTGAACCCATAAAGAACATTTAGATTTTTTCAAGTATAATATTCACTAAATATAAGAGAATATGTAAAAGTTTGTTAAATTAAATAAAGCAAAATAAAATATTTGTATGAGTTAATTGGGAAAATTGGGATTGATGTTCATCCTTCTCATCCTTCTATATTTTTTAAAACATTATAATATTCAATCTTAATTGATATTGATGCATATATAAAAATCATTCTTATAGATTATATTAAAAGAGTCTCATAAATTTCGATTCCTCGCATATTTATAAAAACTTTTTATCATTACGAACATATAAGATGTTATAAAGAATTTGACATTTCAAATTTATTCATAGCATTCAAATATGTTAAGCATTATCATTTATGGTTATATTCTAATAAGTACTTTTCAATCAAATTTAATGATCAAAATCGTGAATAATTCGAGCTTTAATTACTCCTAATCCCAAAGAAAATAATTAGTCAGTCATGGTGGCCATTACAAACATGGTCAACAAGAAAAGAAGATCCAGAGATTTTTTTCCTTGACGATTGCCTCCTTTATGCTTTGTTTGGATTTGGGAGTGGATTTGAGGGAGTAGATTTGAGATGATTTGAAGGGAAAGTGTGAAGAGAGTGAGGTTGTTTGGATTAAGGTAAATATAGTAGAAAGTGTAGGGAAAATTTATAAAAGTTTGTGAATGATATGATAGATGTCATTAAAATAATATTTTTTAATTGATAAAAATGTAAATTTACAAATTTATCCTTATATTTAAAAATTGTTAAAAGTTTAATTTGATTGATTTATTTATAAATTAAAATTATTTTTAATTAAAATATTATTTTCATTGAAATATTATTTTTTTATAACGAATTATAACTAATTTAAAAAAAAATACAAAATGATATAAAATTTGATAAAAAATATTTAAATATTTATAGTTATAAATATTTGATAACAAATATTTTTATATTAAATAACATTTTTTTTAATAATTAATATAATTATTATATAAATTTTATTTTTTTATTATTAAAATTATATTTATTATTATTATTTATATTTATAGTTTACTATATATATAATATGATTAATTATATTATTTTATAATAATTCTTTTTTATAGTTTTAATTATATTTTTTATATTTGAATTATAAACTTATTTTAAATAAAAATAATAAAAATTTAAGTTTAAAGTAAAGGTTAATTAAGTAAATTGAAAATAATATACCACTTTATTCGCAAAGAAAGTTTGAAAGGAATTCACCTTCCTCGTTTTTCTTGTTTTTTTTATGATTTAAGCTTAGTTTTTCGTGTTTTATTTGAGCACAATAAACATTTTCATTTCCTTGTTTAGAAACAAACGATGTCTTAAGGTTTCCTTCCTTTGGTTCCTTCCAATGATGTCTAGGGTTATGTCTCACACATTTTATTTAATCTAATTGGGCTTGGGCTAAGTGACATATTTATTCATAATATATTTGTTCACTTCACCTCTTATTAAATTTCTAAAAATATCACAAAATTGGAAATAAATCGTTCTTATTCCTCTCATAATCCAAAAATATGTAAAAATGTTCAAATTCCTAAATTAGAGGTTGAATTATAAATATTTTATCAATTAAAATCCATAAATGTCTATCTTTTTATATGAAATATTACTAAATTATGGCATTTATTGATGGAGATCTCACATCGACTAGAGATGAGCCGGTTTTATGGGGTTGAGTTAAGCTTAAAGTTCACTTCTTAACATGGTATCAGAGCCATTTTCGAGCCTATCCTAGCGAGTATTTGTTGGGTTTATTAGGCCACCACCCATAATATGTTATCCCACGCACGAGCTTCTATCTATCACTCTCGGCGTGAGGGGGGTGTGATGGAGATCCCACATCGACTAGAGATGACAATTTATTGTATATAAGTGAGTGCAAACATCAATCTTATGAGCCGGTTTTATGGGGTTGAGTTAGGCTTAAAGTCCACTTTGTAACATTTATCAAAGAGTTAGTCTCATTGGGCAAATTTGGTCCCAAGGGTTTGGTTGTTGGGCAAAATTGTTTTAAATTAAAACTCAATAGTTTTGGAGCCTTTTAAATGAAAACTCTCATTGCTTTGGTCGTTGAGTTAGCTAATTCGCACTAAGCAAGCAGAATGACAGTTGAGCAAATTGCACTGTGTAATCAATTCATTGGACGATCCAATTGCTTGTTGGACAAAAGGTGGTTTTTGAACTTTGATCAAACATGTTTTTAAACATCTTTAAATGCTCAAATGAGTTTATTTTTCACTTTATTGTTATCTTTGACTAATATATTGTGTTTGAACATTTGTATGATGTTATGATTGATAAATTTTAATTTATTAGTATTTAATTTGAGTTGGATGTATGTGTATGAATAAAAATCATTGATGGTTTGGTGGTGATATAGCATGTGTAATGATGTAGACATGATTATTCCTAAAGAGGTGTTGAGATGTTATGAGGGTGTATTAATTTTGGGACTAAGAGATGATCCTTACTTTCCTGACACACTAAAATTACATAGATAAAGATGTTCAGGTGTTAAGAACTGCATCAGGTAGGTCATAAGGAATTTACCATGTCATATAAGGATGTATATCCTTATGTTAAGACTTTGTTGTTGGGACAATTTGGTGGTATGACAGTCATAAATCTCTGAGTCTATTTTCAACACACGAGTTTTTCAAGAGTAGAGTTTCAAGTGTCTATTGTTTTATGTTAGTGAATTTATGAAATGAATGTGAAAATTTATAATAGACATTTGATCGTTGATTAATATGTTGTAGTGTAAATTATGAGACATGAGATGATTGTGGAATGTTTACCGTCTATATAATTATATTGAAAGTTTTAAAAATATAAGTTTATCCTACTTTTTTTTGTGTGATTATTTTTATAATATTTGATAATTGTGTGTGTTACACGAAAAAAAGAAGAAACTACAAATGATAAATCTCTAGAGGAACAAACTAAGGAATTAATATATATATTTGGAAAATCTTCTTATCTTATTTATTATATATATATATATATATTAACTACATGATATATTATCTAAATATATTATTTAGATAAGGTAAATGAGAATGTCATAAAATTAATATGTAGTAAAATCTGTTCTATTAGTAAATCTGAGAGAAATATTAAACTACACATGTTTTTAAATTTGATCATTAATTTCTTAATTTAAAATTACAAGAACTAGAATCAAATTTAATTAACAATATAAGGAAGAAATTTTTTTTTCCTTAAACTTTTGAAATTTAAAGTTTTTTTTATCAGCAATAAAAAATAAATAAATGGGAACCATTTCAGGGGTGGTTCAACCCTTATACAAAAACCAACATCTAACAAATACCACCAAACTAACTAACAAAAGCTCTAACCGTTCAAATAAATTATGAAAAAAAACTTCAAAAAATCATCCTCATACACATCAAAGGTTCCAAACAGCAAAGCGAATTTTTACCGAAATCCAATACCAAACTTATACTTGCACCAAAACAAACACTTCAGACGCGTCCGCCACACCCCTTTTGAATATGATAAAATTTCTGTGATTCGAGAGTTCACTCACCACCCCAACCTAAATTGTGCTCCACACAACATTAACCGGATCAGAAAACCGGCTCAACTTGAATTGGTCAAAGTTTGACTTAGGATCAATGTGAAACACAAACGAAACTCCAAGCCACTTAAAGCATAAACACCAAACGCGCCAAACAAAACTACAATCGAAAAACAAATGGCGATAAGATTCTTCCTCCTTCCCACACAGACAACACAAAGAATTTTCAACCGACACCCCTCGCCTTTCCAAAATGACCCTAGTATCAAGCTTATTTTCAAGCATCCTCCAAGCAGTAAGAACAGCAGAAGGTACGACTTTGCATCTCCACAACCTACTGAAAGCCGGAGAAGAAACCACCTCACGATCCTTCCTAACATGAATATAGGCAGAATTAACTGAAAACGTTTGAAGACCCCCAACCTTCCAAACCCAACTATCCGCCTCTCCCGGGACCAACCTTGCCTCAAGTAAAATCTAAAGCAACTAATCCTCCAAAGGTTTCTCCCAATCGAAAAAAGATCTTCGCCAGGCGAGCTGCCAAACCCAAACTCCATTAATCCAAGACCCAAACGTGTCACAACCAACCAATTGTCCTCCCAGAAAGAAATATCCTTTCCATCACCAACTTTTCACTTGGCCCCATCTTCAAAACTTCTTCCCAAACCCTCTGAAGCTCATACCTCTTTTAGATCTTTCCACCAAAGAGAGCTCCTACTTCTTATTCCTTCCCCACCCAAACTTCTCCAACCACCGTATTTAGAAACTATAACCTCCTTCCAAAGACCACCCTTTTCCAAGTCCAACCTCGAAATCCACTTACCTAGCAAAGCCAAGTTGAACAACTTTTGATTAATGATGCATAAACCCCCAAACTCGCGAGGTTTACAAACTTTCTTTCAAGAAGCCCAAGCAATATTCCTTCCATCAGAACCCCACCCCTAAAGAAAATTTCTTTGGATCCTGACTAACTTATCTGTCATCCCAAAAGGCAATTTGAATAAAGACATAAAGAATAATGGAATAGAGAAAAAAACAGACTTGACCAAACAAATCCTCTCAGTCATCGACAAACACCTACCTTTCCACCTACTTAGTCTAGCCTTAACTTTCTCTATCATCCTATTCCAAAAAACACATCGCTTATGACTCATGCCAACTGGCAGACCCAAATAAACAAAATGACCAAGCATCGTGTCAGTTAAAAATAACAGCAAAACGCTGAAATCAAAATTGATCCATCCCAAAATTTAAAGTAGCAATATCAACAGGGAATATGCCACGGATTCTGCTAAAATTGTAGTGCAAATGTTATTATAATTTATAAATTCCCAAAAAAACACTGATAGTAGTGGAGAATCTATTTTAGGTTTGACAGAATTGGTTCCCCTAACTCTTTAGTGGAGTGATTTGACCATGAGTGCACTTCAACTACTAAAAACAAATACACAGTATTAAGCATTAATTGTCATCACATAAAGAGGATAAAAATGTTTAGTTAATTACTATAATTATATTATAAACATGTATTTTTTCAACTGATTAATATAATCAACAATAATACATATTAAATTAAAAAAGAACAATTAAATTATTATAATGTATAATGATTTTTTGCTCGCAAACGCCGCGTTGGCTTCCAGCCTGTGATTGCTTTATGAAAGCAAAAAAGTTGACGTGATACACTCATCCATGTTTGGAAGCAATTCCCATGACCAATCAATCGCTGTACTATTTAATACCTCTTCGGTCCGGTCCGTCGAGCTGAACTAGATTTATGTCGAACTGAGTTGTCTATGTTCATATTGAATCGGTAAGTTCGAACTAAGTTAATTTGTATTCATATTAAAATAAATTTAATATAATTAATAAAATAAATTTAATATAGATTTAATTCACTTTAAATAAATTTAAAAAAATTATATATCTAATTAAAATAGATATGAATTTTAAATTCAATCCATTTATTTAAATTTGAATTGGATCTAGATTGAATTTTGTTATTACCTTCCTTTTTCACCTTAATGAAAACCTTCATCCTTATTTTAAGGTTGTTTGAAATGAAAAAAGAAAGAAAAAATTAATAATAATTGATTAGGTTTAGATAATTTAAATTGATACATAAAAATTAGCAAAAGCAGCATTTAAAGGTGACCATTATTATTGTATTGGGTTTGATAATTGCTAGTTATATATCAAGTTGCACGAGTAGAACTGTTAAAAATTAATCTACAAATATTACTGGATATATTTTAATTTAATTTATATAAAATATTAAATAAACACTAAAATGTATTATGTCAAATTATTGAGAGAATGATGCATGGATTTATAGGGTATGGGAAAAAAATGTAAAAGTATACAAAATACACTCGAAATCTTTTATTAATCACTAATAGTGAAAATAACAATGTGCATTCATCGGTCAATTTCACAAAAATAAATTATGAGAAGATGTGAAGATTTTAGCTTATTTTTCCTTCTTTATGATTTTTTTTCTCTTATCCTTTCCTCGTGAGTTTTCATTAGTTGTTACTCTGGAATGAATGTAGATATTGGGTTGAGATATTGAATGAATGTAGGATATGATACTAACATATTTTGTTTTCTCATTTTAGAAAGATTGATTGATAAAAATATGAGATAAGAATGTAATATGTGTGATGTAATAAAATAATAAGTACTTTATTGTTTTCATGCTTCAAGTAAATATGGGTGATTAGATTTTTCAAAATTCTAATTGGATCTAAAATTTAGATTTATTTAATTAAATCAAATTGATTAGATTTTTTTTCTATTCAATTTAAACTAGATTAAATGTAAATTAAATATATTTTGCCAATTAGATTAAATTCAGTGGGATTGATCTAAATGAATTCAATTTAAATTGAATTAAATTTAAATTAAATTTATTTTGTTAATTAGATTAAATGTGATATGAGATCGACCTAATCACTTAATGGAGCATTAACCTAACTCAATTTGAAATGACTCTAACTCAATGTAGACTCAATATTTCGATCCAACATGGGTCCAATTTGACTTGACCACACTTAACTTGATTTGTCTTCATCTGGGTTCGAGTTAACTCGACTTGATCTAGATCTCGACTCGAAGTGGATCAGCTCAACTTGACTCGATCTAAGTTTAGACCGATTTGGTTAGATCTGGATTTGATCCAATTTAACTCAAGGACTCGATCGACTTGACTTAAACTATTTTAGTTAGGTTTGACCCAACCTAACATTTTATAACTTAAAATGACTTAAATGTTAGATTTTCAAAATTCAAAAAACTATTCAATTTATGTTGAATCCAAATCTAATTAAATGAATACAATTTAAAATCTAAAAATATAAATTTGAATTTAAAATAGATTCATTTAAATAAACATATAATAATATGAATTTGAATAATCATGAAGTTTCACTAATGTAATGTAAGCAATTTCACTCTCGTTCCTCTAAACTTTTTTTCCTCTTCTCTTCCACACATTCAGATATCAATTCATTAAGGGATTATTTGTCTTTTTTTTAAGTATTATTACTTGTTTTAAATTACCTAGAGCATATTATAAAATCTTTTAAATTTCTACAAATTTCTTATTACATATTTTTTTAAAGATATTTTAAAACTCCCTTCGGTCAAGTTGGATTAATTACCAACCTTAAGGGTCAATTAAAGGATTTGAGTTCGGTTTCTGACCTGACAGGCTACGTCAGACTAATCAGTCAAAGTTAGATCATGAACCGTATCAAGGGTAGCACAAAGATATTTCAAGAGAGGAAGTGGGAAATGTGGAAGAGAACGTGGAGTCCTGTACAAGAACGTGGAGGATCCAAGGGACGCTAGAGGAGAGGATAAGTGGGAATGAAAACAGAGAAGGGGACGACACTTTGGAGAGAGCAAAGTGTAAACAAAAAAAAGTTTAGAAAAAATATTTAAGTGTTCGGCGAGATTGAGTAAATCACAACTTGGTCGGAACAGTTATTCATTGAAAATACATCATAAACTTTTCCATATAATTTTTCATTAAAAAAATTAAAGAATTATTTCTATAAGTTAATTAAAATTAATTTATGTGTATGTTATTTTGTAGAAACTCTTTATTTTTTAAAATTTTATTTTTTAATATCCATAAGTTAATTTTAATTGAGGGATATCTTTTTCCTTTTAGACAGTACTTCAAAATACACTTTAAAAAAAACTTTATAGTAGGAGGCATGAATAAGGGAAATCAAATTAGTGTTTCATCCATTATATCCATTATATGTTCAAATATCTAGAATATTTACAATTTCTACATCGTGACTCAAATGGTAAAAGTATTAAGTTCTTGTATATATACTGTGTCTTTTTTGAAACAAAAGAATTTTAAAAGAAATCACACATACTACTCTTAATTGACAAATTCTAAGAATTAGTTTACAAGCTACACCATAATTCACTTAACAACAAAATGACTCATCTTACATTTTGTTATATATATGTTCCATAAACAGTGTCATCGACATAAAGTTGTAACATCATATGATCTTGTTGGAACTATTATTGTCATGGTCTTGTAAGAGTAAACCTGCACACAGGGGGCATGGTGGATCACGTAGATCTTCAAATCTAGTTCTTTGCTCCAAACAGTTTGCATGGTAAACATGACCACATACTAAAACTGCCACAACTGAAAGCTCACTAGAAGAGATTGAATTCCCCAAAAAATTTATTTTTTGACTTAGAAGTTTCTCACAGATTCCACAAACCATCTCTGTTTTATTTGATGATGTTTCATCCATCCCTAAGGAGCTTGATGGAATTCTCTCTGGCCTTGAAAACACTTTCTCTCTATATTCTGAAGAAAAAAAAAAGCTTGAATAATCAATTTTCTAAAATGCAAATACAGAATTAATCATAAAAACACTGTTTTTACTAACCTTAACAATACTAAGAATTTTATTATTAACTTTGTGCATCCTAAAAATAATCATTAAACAGACATTTGCATGTTGTTTAGAATGTGAAGAAATACCCTTGCCACGTGAAGACGATGCATTCGCATGATTGTTGGTAGAGTTACGTCGAAAATATTGGTGCCCATAATAATGTCGTGTTTGTTTCAAAAATATTGAACGACCAAGACCATGATGATGATTTGTCATTGTTGGATGGGTATTAAGTAGCTTCACCGATCTATCTGCTATATCCAATGCAGGTGGCAAATGGAGTAAGCCATGATCATCTGAATGTGAAGGCTTTTGAAAAAAACAAAAAGACAGTGAACAAATAAGATTTTTAATCACATACTTTTTAACACATTTCGTCAAACACATTCTCTAATAATAATAATCATAAACACAACTTATAGAATAAAACGTGAAACCTAAAAAACCTTTGATTTTTAACTAATTGAACCAATCAATAATAAAATGCGTTTATTTTAAAAATGTGCTAGGGAAAAAAAAAATATATATATATATATATATATATATTATCAATTATGTAAAACGAGATAAAAGAAATTAATGAAGGAAGTATGTTCGTGGAGTTTTTTCGAAATATTAATTTATAATTAAAGGAATGGGAATAACATATTACCTCATTTGACAATAGCTCCATGTTGGAAAATGCATCAAGCTATTTTTATAATATTGGCTTTAAAAAAGTGACAACAACAATCGTTAGTACTCTTACATACATCAAGGATTACAAACTAACACACACAAATTCAAGAAGGAAAAAAATATATAAAGAGATAATTTTCTAATGCAGTTTACAAGGAAGAAGTAAAACATAACATTTGTTCAAAAAAGTGGAAAAAAAAATCCAAGAGAAGAAAAAAATAGCAAAATAAACTCATTGATCTTTTTCTGTCTTGCATTCATTCTTTTAAGATTTAAAGAAAAAATTATTTTTGAAATGAAGAACAATTACCATATAACATCCTTTAAATTAAATGCATCTAAAGAAATCAAGAAATTTAAAAAACTAAAATTTAAACTAGCTAAAAACAATTGTTAACATATTGCCCATGCAAGTTAATTAGTTTTCCTTATTTGTTTATTTTTCAAGGACAACAAATTAATATGAGATAGTAAAAATGGAAATTCCATTAAAAATAAGCTTAGCAGATACATCACATTTTCTCAGGTGTTCATCAAAGGAACCTTTTCAAGAAACTCCAAAAACAAGCAAAGAAAATAAAAGAATTTTGATTTTTCCACTTCAATTTCACAATACATTACATTACAATACTATGCTAGCAACAATTCAAAACAAAAAAGAAAAAAGAAAAGGAAAAAGGAAGGAATGAAAAAAAAACATACCCATAGAAGAAGAACACGAATAAGGATGTTAATCCCTTTGAGTCTGGCTAGACTCATAAAACTGTTTTTATTTTTTTCATAATAATTATTAATCTTGTAAAAATAGTAAAAGCAAATTATCTAAATGGAGTTCATGGCTTAAAAGACCTCACCAATTATAGATGGGTTTAAAGTTTATGAAGTGCATATGTGGTTTTACGATGTTAAAGCAAAATAAAAGGTTTTGTGTGGGATGAAAAAAAAAGAACGATTTAAAATGTTTTTTTTTTATAGAAAGTGCATGTGTGTGGACTAGTTTCTAACTTTATTTCTGAATCAATGAAAAGAGAGATAAACGAGGATGAAGCTACGTTATATATAAAAGGGGCTATGACCCCAAAATAAATAATCTTTATTTTATTTTAAATGTAACGTAAAACTTTGTCCAAATATTAGTTCTTATATACAAAATTTTGGTTTATGGTGTAATAGTTTTTTTCTACACTTATATGAATGGTAGTGTGCCTTGTGCACATTTTCTAGTTCTGTTCATATCAATCCAACTTTAATTACTCTTTAAAATTAAGCAAGCATGTTGCAATATGTGGGAAATTTGTGTTAACGTCTCTACAAAATTTGAAAATTGATTTACTTTTTTTTTTATAAAAAAGAACTTACATATAAACTTGTCTTTAATGTGATCCAGCCTATTAATTATTATCAAAATTTGTAATTTATAAAAAAATATTATTCAAAATAAAAAAATAGGAATAATACATAAAATAAGATGTATGTATTTTTTAATAATATAATGTATAAATAAATTAAATGAATTTATGTATAAGTGTAATTATCTATATTAAGTAACCTATTTTCCCCCCTCTTTAACTTTAACTTTGGAAGATAAAGCTCATGCATGTTCAACTGTGACAAATTGAAAATTACTTAAGCTGGATGTGCTGATAGAACAACAGAGAAGCGAATTCCTACACCTCCTCCATACATTTTTTTTACTCTCATAAATATAAAGTTTCTATTTTATTCTTTCTATATTGTGTAAATTAGAAGTTATTTTTTCTTTTAAAAAAAATTATATTAAACCATTTCTGAAAGTAAAATGACCTTTAGATTATGTAATTGGAAAGGTTTTTTTTCAAAAAAAAATACTTCCGAATTATAATCTATAAAAAGAATAACTTCCATTGTGCAAAAGATAAAATAGAAATTTTTATGTTTCTGAAGTTGCAGAAAAAATCTATGCTACGTACAGAAAGAATTGACCCAATAGAGATTGGGCTTTGAGACCAAATCTTAGGCAAATTCTTCCTGCACCATATCAATTTTAACCATATCAATTTTTTAAATTTTCAAAATTATTCTTCTGCACCATATCAATTTTAACCTCCACCATATCAATTTTTTAAATTTTCAAAATTACCCTTATTCCAAATTAAAAAATTCAAAATAATAATTATAATTGAGAAATAAAAAAAATACATGTTGGAAAAAAAATTCTGAACACAAAACTAAAAATACATTCTGGATAAAAAAATTTCAGAATTCAAAAATATGTTCCGAAAATTGAAATTCAAAATATTTTAGATAAAAGTTTTAAAAATAATTTTTTTCATTTTTGTGTAAGATTATTTTCATCATTTAGGAGGGATATTTTTGTCATCTTCTAGAGCTGATTGGGTGCATGCTGAAATTGATATGGTGGAGGGAGAAATTGTCCAAATCTTATTGTGCTAAAAATGATTTATAACTCAACAAAGGGCTTACTACGTGCACTGTTTCTTCCTGCACCTTTCTTCTTTCACCTCAATAAACTTTTGAATTTTCAAAAATGCCCCTCTGCAATATTTCAAATTATGTAATCCGAAAGTCTTTTTTAAAATTCGTAATTAGTTTTTAGATTACATAATCCAGAAACCGTTTTTCAGATGCATGATTAGTTTCCGGATTACATAATCTGAAAGTCTTTTCTAATATAATATTAGCTTCTAGATTACATAATTTGAAAGTTTTTTTTTAAATGTGTGTCCGGATTACCTAATCTAAAAGCTACTCTCAAATCCAGACTTTCGGATTATATAATCCAAAATACCATTTTTTAAAAATATATTTCAGATTATCTGTAAACTATTTCTGAATATGGAGGTGGAGGAATAAAAGAGTCTTACTTGCAAACTCTCCTTTTACTCTTTTCACCCACTTTTTTTTGTGAAATTTTAGGTAATACTTATATTGTCTTTCTCCTCACGCCTTCTGTGTATTTTTGGGAGCAATTAGTTTCGATAGTGTGATCAAGATAAGCTACACAACATAAACTAGTCTTTTGTTATCTTATTAAAAACCTTTTTCATATGAACATTTTAAGGAAAGAATAAAAAACTCATAAACTGAAATTAGCTTTAAAATATTAATAAAAAGTTTTGCGTATAAACTTCTTCAAAACGCTCATCTTTATCTTAGGATTTATATGAATAAGTTTTTCCACAAGTATTTTAAAATATATGAATTCCTTTGAAGCTAAGATTAACTTAGAACAAATTAATTCGGATTTTTTTGGATGAGCTTCTATATAAACATTTTTTAGAACAAAAAAAAATAAATTTCATAAACTAAAATTAACTCTTAACTAAAATTAATATTTTAGTTTTGAGCATTTACTTATCACTCTTAACTAACAATGTGGAAGTCAGGTTAATTTTTGTACATGACATTCATTTATACTGATGGATAAACTATATTTTTAATCGCTTACTTCTTAAAAAAAATCATGTTTATTCTCTCAACATCTTTTTTATTAGTTTTAATATGTCATATTTTCACCAAATTAACTTTTACTTAATTTACTTCTTTTACAAATTTAGCTCCTCAAATACAGTTACCATTGTTCTTAGTCTCCATTTATTGAACACCATATTAGCTTCATTACAAACAAACAAAAAAAATGGGATTTATAACGCATCTATTATATATCTGAAATATATAAATAAAATAAAATACATATCGATACATACTTCTTCATCAACTTTTAAAATATAAAATTTCTTTAATATTGTAAAAACTTTATGTACTAATTCACTATTTTGATGAAATAGTAATAATAAAACGATAAAATATTTTAATATTCATATTCTACGAGCGAAAGAAGATAGAGTAACAGGTGTGTATTACACATGTATCCTAGGTTACTTTTATAAAATTATAAAGAAAATTAATTTTCATAATCACAATATTTTGTAACTAAAATATAACAATCTTTTGTGTGTAACAAATCATAATCATAAAATTACAATATATTTTGTATCTAAATATATGATAACATTAAAGGTTGAAACTTGAGTTTCGAGACTGAAATAAAAATTCTTTTGGTAATGTTTATAATGGAGTTCTTCTTAAGCAGGGCATCCTTCTTGGTATTCAAAAAAGCTTAGAGATTGTTAGTTTGTCTGATAGTGATGGACTTCTCTGTCAAGAAAAGATTGCTAAGGAGGAGCTTGATCATGCTCTTCACTGTCAATATTTGTTTTGGAAAGAAAGGGCTAGGATGTTATGGTTTAAGGATGAAGATCGAAATACTGCTTTTTTCCATGCAGTGGTCAAAAGGAGAAATAATTCTAGTGGGATTCATCGTCTCCGGATTGATGATGAGGTTACGGAGGATCCTAAAATCATTGAGGATCATATTTTGGACTTTTATAAAAATCTTTATGCTGAGTCTATTTCTAATGTTCTGGATACTGATAATATGGAAGATTTTATTGGTACTT
>Ga0123342_1002779_pt1 | contig 28809 bp, 15 predicted proteins | sample Turbeawhitnodule_FD_89960 | JGI IMG/M metagenome (GOLD analysis project Ga0123342, IMG submission 89960) | Root nodule microbial communities of legume samples collected from Mexico - Turtle bean Mexico white nodule | ecosystem: Host-associated > Plants > Roots > Nodule | place: Mexico: Nepantla... | reverse complement strand
GTATATTGGTAGTTGTGGAAGCTGGTCTATGGAAGGGTGGGAGTGGAATTTCAGTTGGAGAAGAGATTGGTTTGAATGGGAGAAAAGCATGGTAGAGGACTTCATGGCAATTATATCTCAAGTCACACTATGACAAGAGGTTGAAGACATACGAATTTGGATCGATCCTCCGTTATATACATTCACAGTGAAATCAGCATATAACAGGTTAGTAAAGCATGATACAGGGGGGGTTTTGAAGGTGTTCGAAATACTTTGGAATTTAAAGGTCATGCCATCAGCTAAGTTTTTTGTGTGGAGGGCATTATCGGATAGATTAGCAACAAAACAGAATTTCCAAAGAAGGGGCGTGATATTGGGGGATATACTATGTGTGTTTTGTGGAAAAGAGGAAGAGACATGTTCACATATCCTTGTTTCATGTGAAGAATCAATTAAGTATGGAACATGTGCTCTAGTTGGATGGGAGTAAGTTCGGTGAACTATAATGTATTGAATCATCATTTTGAACAATTTCCTGGCATATGTTCTAATCAAGAAGGTAATAGGTTATGGAAAGGTCTTTGGGTATCAGTTGCTCGGTGTATATGGAAGCATAGAAATAGGATTATCTTCATCCAAGCTAAGTTAGATGTGGAGGAAATTTTAACTTTAGCACAAGTACAATCATGGATTTGGATGAAACACAAAGAAAGGAAAGTCACTTTTTCATTTTCCGATTGGATTTTATCTCCTATAACATGCATCAATATGATTATTAGATAATGCTTTATACTGTTTTTAATATCATGCATGTTGGTTGGCTGCTGCAACATTTTTAAAATTAAATTGCTTAAGATCCATGGGTTGGACTGGTTTTGTATATCTAAGTTTTGATGAGGTGGGGAAGGTGTTTTCTCTCTCATTACTGTAGAAAATAGGGAGGATATCTGATAAAATCAGCAGATACTTCTTTCATGAAGCCGCGTGGAAGGTGTTTTCTTGGTGCAGGAGCTACCCTGGGAGTTTTGAATCTTGGAAACCAAAGCTGGTTTGTGCAGCAACTACTGAATTTGAACCTGTCTGGAACTTTGGCACCAGAGATCGTCAACTTATCTTACTTGGAAATACTGGACTTTATGTGGAATGACATAAGTGAGAGTATACCGAAGGAGATTGGCAATATCAAAACTTTGAAACTCTTACTTCTGAGTGAAAATAAACTAACTAGGGATCTCCCTGAAGAGCTTGGCCATCTTCCAGTGCTGGACAGAATACAAATTGATGAGAACAATATTACAGGATCCATACCACTATCATTTGCAAACTTAAACAACACAAAACACTTCCACATGAATAACAAGTTGCCTAGTGGACGGTTGGATGCTGAGGAGTTCGGTGTGCAGACGCTGTCATGTGCAACTCTCTACTGTTTGGTATGCTGGAATTGGATGTGGGGACATGCTTATTTCACTCCATTCAGTTTTGAAGCCACTGTTTTTGCGCTTTTCTGATTGATCTAAGACATGTGCTGGTTTCTAGTAGCCTGCAGGTTGTTTTTACTGCATAAATGGTTGTGTGAGTCTAGTAGGTGTTCTATGGTGATCAAGAACCAAAAGCTTCTGTTGTATGGAGCTTTTGACTATTGTATACGGGTTGGGACACCCCTGAAGTGTCCCATTTTTAATTTTATTTTTATTTATTCTTTGCTGAAAAAAAAAATCTGATAACAACTTTATTTTTTTGGTTGTCACTCTGTGTGAGGTGATGTTGGTAAGGTTAAGTTTTTTTTTTTTTGGATGAATGTCAATATAAGTGATAACGATTATGGCATGATCAGCCACGGATTAGAAGAAAAAAATATTTTGAACGATTGAAATCAAGAATAAATTATCAAAGCTAAAAGTCGTGCTTACAACTACATATAGTGATTACAGTTGTAAAAGGTAGTTGTGGTTTTTTAAAATTCAAATAGTTTCCATAAATAAAGGAGATAAAATTATATTAAGAACATCTAAATAGTCTGTATATTAACTCTTTCATATAATTAGGAAAACATACCCAGATGCAAAATAAAATTTCTTGTTCAACTAGTTTCCATAACAAGAAAAGTAATTTTACAATTTATGATAACTAATTCCTTTTCAGGAACTCCTCCAATGGTATTGACATTCACAACTATAATAGATTCTGGTGAGAATTATTTTAGGTGAAGCGTTAAGACTATAGAACATAGGAAAAGAAATTAGTTTTACGCATATAGGGAATGAAGATGACATAACTAAAAAAATAAAACAGATGGAGTAAAGGGATAAGGGTAAGAACTTAGGAAGAGAATAAAGGAGTAGATATGAAAGATATGAGAGTATAGGGAAGAAATATTGCTTGGGTAAAGTGGGAAATCATTTCTAAGAGCAAAGATATCATGGATGAGGGTGGTTTAGGTGTCAAGGGTTTGAGATGTTTCAACATGGCTCTCTAGACAAATGGAAGTAGTCTCCATCTATTTAACTCTAAGGTTGTGAATGAGTCTAAATAATTGTAAGGATAACACAAAGAAATCGAGGTGATGGAGGAATCTTAGGTATCTAGAAAAGGAGAAAAAGAAAAATTTGTTTGATGGTAATATTACCTAGAAAAGTGCACACTATAAGAAAATCATGAAATAAAAATTAATTTTAGAGACAAAAAATAATTAGTTGTTATAATGACTAAATTAGAGACCATTTTAAAAACTGGAAAAAAAATTGGTTTATATTATTGTTAAATAGTTTCTAAATTGGTATCTAATTAGCTACCAATGTTTTAACTACTAATTATTTATATTCTAAATTTGGTAGCAAAAACCTTGGTAGCTAATTAGATACCAATTTAGAAACCATTAAACAATAATAGAAACTAATTTAGAAACCAAAAGTTTTTTAGTTTCTAAAATGATCTCTAATTTAATCAGTATAACAACTAATTTTTTTTGTTTCTAAAATTGGTTTCTATTTCATGATTTTCTTGTAGTGGGAATAGGAAACCAAATTCTATTTTGGGAAGACATATGGTTAGGAGAAACTCTATTATAAGGGACAAATATCCTAGAGGTTACTCTAATTCAAATAAAAAGGGTGTAAAAGAAGTGAAGGTTGTAGAATGGCATGAAATAAGTGGAAGTGGAACATGGAGAAGGAAATGGTTTGAATCGGATAAATCAATATTATAAGATTTCATGCAACTGATTGAGGATGCTCAATGCAAAGCAATAAGGAGGGTGAATGGGTTTGGAAAGCAAAGGGAAAACTAGAGTATATCATGAGGTTTGCATATATGAGGGTTGTACGGATTTTATAGTGGTAGATTTGTTTGTCTCTCTATTTGTTGGTTTGGGATACCAGTGATTTGTCTCATATTTTTTAGGTATGTATAAGGGTTGAACCATCCCTTAAGTGGTTCCTGTTATTCAATCTGATAAAAAAAATAAGTTACTGGAGAGGATGAGGTCATGTATGGGAAATTATGGAAAATCAATGATTTGCCCACAACTATGTTTTGTGCATGGAGAGTCCTACATATGACAATTTATACCATAGAGAAATATAGTTGAGTAGTAGAAGGTACATAATGTGTGAGACATATGATGAATCTATAAGCCATATGAAATCATGAAATTATTCAAGATAATAAGAAATTAAACATCCTCTTAAAGATAAGAAAAGTTATGATAGTTTTCTTTAATGTCCATTATTACCTGCTACGATTAGACTGGAACTTAATATTAAGTTCTCGATGCCCTGAGTATGCAATGCGAAACTTACAATCACTAATATGCTCTGGAAGTAAGGATCTGGATACAAAAGTATAAGCAAATCAGCAAAATTAAGATTTATCTAACAGCTAATCACCAAAATTAATTAACCATGAAGGTGAAGAACAAATTAAAGATGAAATATAAAAGCATTTCTTGCCTAGGTATGTTTTTTCCATCCAATGCTTCCTTAGCAGAAGTAGCAGATTCACTATCAGCATATTGAATCAAAGCCTGCAAAAAAATAATAATAAATAAATATATATATATATATATATATATATATAATTAATGATAGTTTCCATGAATCTCTATGTATTATTAACTCTTTTATGTATATTGAAAAATGTATTTACATGTGACAGAGATTCATTGAAAGAAGCTCATATCACTAATTCAACTACCTGGAAACCTGAGTTCTTTTCAAATGTTGAAATTTTTTGCACCAAACCATATTCAGAAAAGACCTGAATAAAGAATTAAAAAAAAAGTATTATAACCCCAATTAAGACACATACATTAAAAGAAAAAGAAAATGGTATACAATAACAAAGTAGAAAAGTTAAGTAGCACACTAGCTCAAAGGAGACAAATGATCCAAAAAAAAAAAGGTGGTAAGACATATATGTCATTTTCTTGAGAATTATCTATCTAAAAGTAAAATAAAAATTATAACAAAGTATTTTGGCTAAAAAAATATGTTTAGAGACTATGAGTCTATGGCAAATAGGGAACATGTTGTAAGTTACATTCTTACGAGATAATGATCATGGTAAAAAAAATAGTTGAGATGAAAGGGATATGATGGAGATTAACAAGGTGAAACCTTGAAAGTAAATTTATCCAAACATAACATAAATTTATGTAGTTCATGATAAGTAAATTTCATTATTTAGAGCTAAATCTATAGCAGCCCAAATCAAGCAACATGAAGAAGAGACTATGAAGAATGAGATAGTTATCTCATGTCTATTTTTTTTCATGTGAGATTTTTACCAACATTATGCATTTGGAAACACCCAACCGAATAAGAAATGAACGGAAGAAAATATATGTAGGTGATGAAAGGGTAAAGAACATCAAACTTTTGACTTTTAAAAGAGAATTTGAAATGTTGAAAATGAGGGAGAATAAGTTATCAAGGAGTAAACTTTAAAATCACCCCATTTAGTGAATCAATAAAATGGTAAAAGATAGAAAATTGTAGAAAATTTGTTGATTAACCTAGCCAGGGAGGTTGAAGTTAATTGAATATAATTTAAATAGTAATTTTCCTCCTTCTATACATCCAAAGGAAAAACCCATTTGTCCAAAAGTTTTTGGTATAAAGTAAAGTCTTAAACTTAGTGTAACAATTGTAAGAAGTGGGAACATAGAACACTTGGAAATGAAAAAGTTGTTGAGGCATAAGGGAAATGTAGCACTTTTGTTCACACTAGCAAATTTTGTAAATTTATTCATGATAATTTGTTTATTTCATTTTTGAAAAAAAAAATAGTTTATCGAAAATTGAAAGAAGATATTTACTCTATTTTAAAAATAATGGTTGTTATAATTTTAAATTGTGATCATTTTGAAGTTATTAAGGTTAAAGTGTGTGATAAATGGATTTTAAATTAGTTTGAATCAAGTGAATAAATAAACACTTATTTCCAAACATTTTATTTTATTTTATTTTTATTTTTTATCAGCAATGAATATATAAAATAAAATAAATGAAACACTTTAGGGGTGTTCCAACCCTTATACTTAGATTATCTCTACAAATACAATCCACCAAAAATCAACCAACACACATTAAATCTTAAACCTTAAACCCTAAACTTATTTCCAAACATGATTATTTCATGTTATGGCATAAAAGATAAGATCAGTTTTTTATTAGTGTATTAAAAAACTAGGTTCAAAAAAAGTATTCATGTTTAAAAATAAGTAAGAAAGGATTATGATAGTCTACTGAATCTAATTCTCCAATGCTCAAAATCAAGTCTTTAACCAAAATTTATGAAAAGTGTAACATTTGTCGTTGATGAACCTTCTTTGTTTTGAGGAAACTTTCACGCAAATAGAATAAAATGAAGTAAAGAAAGAAGATTTGATATGATTAACAAAAATGGGACTTGGAAATTCACTTTAAAGTTTAATGACAAACATTTGATTGGTGCAAATTATAGAACTAAGTTATATCCTTATGATTATATTCACAAACATAAAGCAAGACTTGTTTTTAAGAATTTTCACTAATGAGTGGAGTTAACTATGGTAATATATTTATGTCTATTTTTAAGAATAAAACAATTAATTTAACTATTATTCATCAATTCAATATGGATAGAAATCTTTGACTTGGATATTCTATCAAAATTATTAAATGGTGATTTGGAGAAAAAAGAAGTTATGTTTAATAATATGTTGGCTTTATTGTTATATGTTACAAAGGAAATACTTATTGGCTTCACAAAGTTTTGTATGCGCTAAAACAAAATTCAAGAGTTTGAATGAATAAAATTAATTCACATTGTTGCAAAAATAATTTTAGGAATAGTTAAAAAGTAGTATATTTTTCCTATGAAAGATTTTAGCATTGGGAATAAAATTGGTGTTTCATTTAATGTGGATGCTTTGTTTAATTAGCAATACTAATGAAATTGGTAAAATCAACAAGAATACGTTGTAAGTGTTTTAAATGATAAATCTTGGAGTGATTATAATTTTTGGAAAAGGAAATACTTTAGCTTTGAAGATATAAAAAATATAAAAAGATTGAAGGTTATATTATAGTAATTGGGGTTTGTTTTATTGATTATTCAAATACCACAATTGGATTTTTATTTTTTTTTCACTAGTGCTTTCATAAAATTCTAAGAAATAATATTTAGTTTTTCATTCTTCAATTGAAGGATAACATAAGTATTTTAAGTTCATAGTTAATTTCCATTTATGCTTACTCATGCATACTTTATATATGCATATTTTTTCCCAACACACCTAGCTAATTTTTTTATTTATTCATCATGTACTACTGGATAGTCGAGAAGACCGACATAGTCGAATGATCGAATGACTCTCTTAATTCAAACACAGTCCGTAAATCCACTGTTAGGAGTGGCAAAGTGAGTCGGTCCGCCTCGCATAGGCCCTCCCCGCATACAAAATGTAGGCAAAGCAGTGTAGAGTCGTAGGTGGAGCGAGTGACGACATTGCAAAGGAGAGTGCGTTGTGCGTTTTTTGGAACAACATAGCTGCATTGGGTTTTGAGTGAAAACCTATTTTTCTTTCACTCAAAGTTGTCACTCATCCACTGGACCATTACTACCAAGTCAATTAATTTTATTTTTATTTTTTCCGGGCAAGCGGGTCAGCCCGCTTGGCTGCTGGCCCACGGGTTATGCGGGGCGGGCTAATGTAGGTCAACGGGTTGAAAAGGTCAGCCCGCCCCGCGTTTTTTACCGCGAGCCGGCCCGCACGGCTCTCCCCGCTTTGCCACCCTTATCCACCGTTAACCATAATTAAGTCAGTTTAATTGTAAAATGGTGATTAAGGCACGATTGGACCCTCTTTTGAACCCACGAGCAGACTCATGATAGCTAAGACCCATTCAAAAGGTATAAATACCAGAGGAGACCCATTTTTCTCTCTTTATTCACTTGCACATTGTACTCGGACTAACTTGATCATCAGAGTGCCTTTGTAGGTTCCTCCCCTTACTCATTTAACAAAAGGAATAACTAATCAGATACCACCGAACCCAAAGGTTGTGAAGATTGTGATGACGGGAAGAAGGATAATGTTTTCCTCTTTCTTTACGAAGTTTTCTTTAAAAAAAAATATGGATTCCTTCCTTAACTTGTGTTGCTTCCTCTATTCCGTCCTCGTTTATAAGCATACATTTGAACATGTTTCTCATCCTTTTCCAATTGATCATTGAGTCCTAGTTATCTTAACCATCAATTGGTTGAAATCTTGAAACCATGTAATATACTAGGATTAAGGTTCCAAGAACCAATGGATAACATTTTATATAGGTGAAATCAAACTCAAATAATCTTTTATAAAACAAACATTCTCTGTTAATAGTAGTTTCTATTGTGTTTTTTTTTTGTAATGACCACCAAGATTGATAAGTCTTGAATTTTTTCTATAAACGGATTAGAACATCCTGAGATGTTTTATTTTATTAATTTTATTCTTTATTGATAAAAAAAATTAGAAATTGAATTAACTAGGAAACTAATTAAAACACAGGACTTACCAAGCTCATGGCATCAATGCTTACATCTCCAGCTTTCACCTCTTCCATGGTTACCAGCAGAATATTTCCTTTGCCAAATCTGCTAATAACAATTTCTGGTCTATCAGAATACTGCACGTAAATATTTCTCCCATGTATCTCAACAGGATCTGGAGACGAAGCATAGTTTGAAACCATTGAAATGGCATCATTTAGATCTTCCTGGTAAAACATTCAAGCTTCACAAGTGAGAAGAGAACCATGATCACTTCAAAAATCAGGTTTTATTAGAAACCATCTTTTCAGTCATTTGTTACAATTATTATATATGATTATTCATAACAGAACATGAATTCATAAATAGAAAAGAGAACAATGAAAAGAGTGAAAGAACTTACAAACTCAGCAAAACCCTGGTTCTTGTTGGGGCCAACGTTGCACAAAAGATTAACAACTTTACCGAAGGGATTACACAGCTCTGTGAGATCCTCATGAGAGCACTGTTCAGGAAGGTTTCGAAAGTGCACCACCTTCGAAGGAGGCACTGTTTCATCGATTCTGAGGGAAGAAAACGCCATGAATGAGCAAAGTGTTGGAAAGGAGAGAGAACTGTGTTTGGGATTCAGAGAAATGTTTGAGAGATAGAGACAAAGATACACTGTATGAACAAAGATGGTGAACTTATTAATTACATTATGTGGGTTGTTTTAATGTACTCATAACGGTTAAGAAAAAAATCATAAATGCTTTTTAATTTAATCTTATTACTTTATTATTGTTTTAGGAAATTCATTAATGCATGTCATATATATAATTTAATTAAAGATATTTCATTATCTGTATGAGTTAAAACTTTCAGTCCAATCATAAAATAGGTAGATTAAGTTGTGTACTTTATTTATATTTAATCTTAATGGCTGAGAAATTCATACGTATATTCAATTCTTTATTTGATTGTTATATTTGGGAATTTATTTAATAATGGTATATATATGTTTTTTTTTATAAAAAAAATCTTTATTAACTAATCAAAATAGGTTTTATATTATTTAGGGTTTAGGATTTAAGAAATAAACTAATGGACCTGAAAATGGTAATAGTATAGTTTTTTTGCACTATTATTTGATTATAAATTACGATGCATAAATGATTTTATACATAATTTAAAATTTTTAGAGATTATTCACTTTTATAATAATTACTTTAAATTTTAAAATATTTTTGTTAACATTTATGTGAAAATTTTATACTAACATTGCATGAAAAATAAACTTAAAATTTTATTTAACCGTATGTTCATCTTAATTGTTTTTCAAGATGAATATCAATAGCACGTTTTAGGATAAGAAGTTTTTCCTTAATTTGTATTGATTTATTGAATTGGAAAAAAAATAATCCTCAATTTATAAAATTGCCTATATGATGAAAGTGTATCTCTCTCTAAATTTTATATATATATATATATATATATATATATATATATATATATATATATATATTGTATTTATAATTTATCTCATTACCATGTCTGTTTTACTTATCTTTGTCATTATTATTTTTCTCAATATTGAATGCGTTTAAATTTATGTTATATTTGTTATTTATTATTATGTGAAATTAAATATTTACTTATTGTCAATATCTCTGAATAATTAATGCATTAGATTATGATATGATATTAAATTAGTTAGTTTATAACGTTCAATGATTTTTTTCTCACTCATTTTTTTAATGTCTTTTCTTTAATTTGTTTCTCTCTTTTTCTTTACAAAATTACTTATTAATTACCGGTTAAATAGTTAATAGATCGGAGTGGAATTAAATTCAACTTTTTAAGAAATATCCTAAATTAACAAAATGAATAAACATTTTAAACCTAGTAATAAAAATATTTGATTTTTCTATTTGTTATGTTATATCACATGTGGCATTATATTTAGGGTTAAAATCCACGACTCAACCCATTTTGATACTTCGTATATTCGGTTAAAGGATGACTTATATATACGGCTCCGCGACAACCTACTTGAATGGTAAAAATTATCATAGTGTAAAATATAGGTCTCTTGTAATTGGTCATAACGGACGTATGAGTAAGATCTATAGACGTACGTCAGTGTAATCGGCCATAAGTCGACCTATAGTGTAATCGATCATAAGTCGATTTATGAGTAAGATCAGAAGATCATTATGCCTTTAACACCACTATCCCTATAAACTAGGTAATCATCCTATATTCTCACATATGAATTATGAATCCAAAAAATAAAGTCATGAAACATCGAAAGTAGGAAAAATCTTGCTTAATATCAAGAAAGTCGTTATCCACGTGGTTGAGATTGATGATCTATAAAGGAAGTAAAGAAGAAGGAAAAAAGGAGTTTCTTCTGAGAGTATTAAACACAAGAGAATACTTATCAATGGATCAATTGACACATTATTGGTCTGGAAGGTGATTTTCTTTGGTAAGATCCCAATTAGAACACGGTTACTTTTTAGCATTATTATTCCTACTAATGTGTTATTCTACACTTTTTAAAACTATGTCTCATTCATAAATATTATATCACTACGAGTAAATAAAGTTTTAGCATCATTCAGAAATCAATGCTAATAAGTAAAAGTCGACGTTACTTAATTAATAGAGTCGAGTTTATGTTGTATGTCCGTGCAATTCTAAAATTATAAATATTAATTTTTTAATATCGATATTTGAAAGTATCAACTAAGTTAATACTAATTCATCATTAATTTTTAATTAAAACAGTTTATCATTAGTCAAATCAACATTAAATTAGATATTAAATTTTAAAATAAAAATACATTAGCACAAGTGCTTTGTCTAGTAGGCACAAACAACACATGTGTTCTCTTTGTTTCATGCAGAAGCTTCAATAAAATGATATGAACATATTTTCAAGCTAATGTTTTTTTTTTTTAATATTCTCTATGCTTATTTTGTATTTGCAAAAAAGCTTTTCGTCTTAAGTTAATAAAAAGATATCGAGAGCACATGTCTACATCAAATATATCTTGGAAGACGCATTAAAGTCACTCCACACCATCAACCATCTTGCACAAGCTAAAGTTAAACAAAATACAAAATGGTTGCTTTCTAGGCATGTTTAGCATTGCTAGCTTTTGGAATGTTGCTTGAAGAGGAGAACCATATTTATAGATGCACAAGGGCAAGCGCTAGAAGAATAATACTTTTTCTAAAGACCATTATAAGGGCTACAAAAGATGTACAATGACTTTTTTCTTCTCACGATCCTAATATAGAAAATCTCTTTGAAGAAGGAAGGTTGACGATGAAGAAAGTCTTTCTACAAGAGTGATTGTTTTTCAAATAATATACTTGGTGGTTTAGCCAAGAGTGATTGAGTTTGAAATAATACTCGGATTTAGGTAGGAGTAATTGTGTTCCAAATAATACCTAGTATTTTAGCCAGTAGTGGCTAAGTTCTAATAATACTAAGTCTTAACTGGAACCGGTTCCAAATAATACTCGGTCTTAGCTAGAAATGCTTTTGTCCAAATAATATTATGTGTTAATCTATGAGTGATTGAGGTACAAGTAATACTCAGTGTTACCCAAGAGTGGTTGAAATCCAAATAATACTTATTTGTATCTTATAGTAGTAGTTTGCACAGTGAATCTCAATCAGTTGATTGAGAATTGGACGTAGCCTACATTATCACACGAAATAGTATGAAAAAATCACAACATAGATATTTTTTTCTTTTACCTTTATTTATTATATATTATCATATTGTAGTAACAAAAATGAGAGCTTTACAAATTAAACTTTAGAAAATAATTTATGACAGGTCATTTATCAAGTAAAATTATCATCTAATTGTGTATCATCAAACGATATATTGTGAAAATTTTTAACAATTCAACCCCTTCTTATTTTTTGGCATGCTTTTACATTTGTAATACTTAAATACAAGAGAAACTACTCATGTAATAAGATTAGAGCTTAATTGACAAAAGAGATAAGTATCACTTTTTATATATATATATTTTTAATACTAGTTTATTGTACACCAAGTACTAAACAAAGTTATCCAAGAACAATGAAAAAATTATCCAACTCACACAACGAATCTCATCCATTGAACACAAATGACAATGAATAAAGAATAAACACAAAGATAGAAATTTAAAAGTTGTGTTTTGTATTAAACAAGATAATCATTACGTTATATAGAAATTAATGCATTTCATAGCATAATTTTTTTCATACAACTCAAAACTTCCTTATATATGTGCACAAAAGAATTACACGATAGTTAGAATACAATGAAAAACCATCTCAAGAGAACGAATGAATAAGATGACTGATTTACCAAACAATAAAACTTTGAATCATCAATGATTCCACTACTAGACGATGTGTACAACCATAAAACCAAACTACTACTAGATTATATTTATAACCATGAGACAATATATCATATAAATAGTTTAGTACTTTAAAGAAAAATTTTCTTTATTCTTAATCTTTTAGATTTTTGTCACATTTTATATGATATATTTTCATTTTATTCTTTCCTTTGTTGATTGAGCTTTTACACATGGATTTAGTGTGTTAGTGTAGTAAGTTTCACGTTAGGTCATAATAGGTTTTCAAGAATTACATATTCTTGAGTTTGTTGCATAGTGCTTATGAAAAGTTAGGTATCTAGGGTAATTTTCAAAAATAGTGAAATAATTCATCTTAGGTTGAATCGATTAAAACTAAATGTAGATTTAATGAGAATTGAAACAATATAAAATATTTATGTACTTTATCTCTATCTTTTAGCTCTTCTATCTTTTATATTTTTTTTTCACGCGTGATTAAAAAAATTAAATAAAAGCAAATTGTTTTTCTATTAAAATTTTTTACAGCCTCTTTATCTTTATATACATGACCGTAATAGTCAATAAATATTGAAAACTAATTTGTTTTAAGACGGTGGAAAAATATAAAGAAAATATTATATCTTAAAAAAGATTATGACTCCAAAATTTTGTTTGAATTAAATGAACGAAAGTAAGGGATGAGAAAGAGAAAAAAGAATAGAAAATTAAAGATAAAGTTATTTGAATAATAAAAAATAATGAAAAGTTAAGTATTTTAAATTTTATTGTTAATAATTTTATTTTATTTATTATTTTAATACTTTTATTGAATTATGTATTTTATTAAAATAAAAAATATAAATATTAGTTATATAATTGATTATATTAAAAAATAATTAATTGTATCAACATTGATTATTTATAGCATAATCTTTAATCAATTATATCTTTAAATAAAATTATTTACTATAAATTTGTATATAGAAAGTTTAATTGGTAATTTTTTTTTTTAACTTTCTAATTCTTCGATTTTCATATTTTTTTTATTTATTCATTATTAACTTTCCTCACCTTAAAACAAACCAGACGTAAAAACATATTCTTGTAAACTTTGATTACATACTAATAAGATTATAAAAGAAAAGTTATTAAGAATGTAACATTCCAATATTTTATCTAGAGTAAAGATATAATAATCTTTACGGTAAAAAATATAGAATATATATATATATATATATATATATATATATATATATATATATAAAGAGAGAGATGAAAAATTGGGCCTGCAAAAGGCCCATGGACGTATATCGATTTCTATGTAAGTAAATAAAATAAGATCTTCTATATTGATATCCTCTAGTTATTAAATTATTTTATTTTAATAAGGTAAATTTTGATATATATATATATATAATATATATTTTAAATTATTTATTATTATTATTTTATATGTTTAAGGCATATAATCTATAATTTGAATGTAAACAATATTGAGAAACTAATATAAATTATACAAAAAAGTGGTTAAAAAAGTAACTATATAAAATTAACAAATTTGATCTTATATTTTTTTATTATAAAATTTGAAATATTTTTTTAAAAATTTTATAAAATGCGATAATTTTGGTTTATTCTATATTATTTTATTTTACTTTTAACCGTCCCAAAATTCAAACGTCTAAAATTTCAATTTATTATTTTTAGTTTATAATATTTATTTTAAAATAGATAAGCATGTGTATTTTTTATATATCGTTATAGATTTTTTTTTAATTTTATAAAATAGAAATATGAAATATATACATTGGAGAATGCTTTTATTATAGATTATAGATTTAGAGATTTTATTCATATTATATAATTATCTTTTACTTAAAATGATTAAATATTTTCTTCAACATACAAATGATATCTTGAATTATTTTTATTTTTAGAAAAAATAAACGCAAATAAATCACAAAACCAAAATAAAACTCATTTAAAATGACTAAAATAGGTTTAAGTTACACCTAAATAATATTATTTATATTGCTTGACACGTGTTGAAAACATATAAGTCATCATATAAAATAGATTAGAAAGAATATATAATCTATAAAATAATATTTATTTTATATGTTTCGACATCATGTGACTCTTAAAAAAATACATAAAAAAATAGAAATTACTATTTGTTTCCGCTCTAATTTTGAATGTGAAATTCCAATGAATTATGAATTAAATATAATCCAAACAGGTAATATATACCATGGCTCGTAAGAATTAATTTACTCCAAAAAATAATAGTTTGTTTTTAAATTATATTTTTTAAATAATAATAATAATAATAAATACTACCACCTTAAAATGATGTAACATTTATACAATCATATTCATATCATCATAAATATAAGTCTAATAGGTATAATCTTTTAAGAAGATTTCCACATTAAAATAATATCAAATTTAAAATTCTGAATTTGAAATAAAATTCTGAATAATTAAAGTAAGAGGGTATATTTCTATCTTAAAAATATCAATATCAATATAAAAATAAAAATATTATAACATTACTGAAAAAGTAAAATAATAGATGATATAAGCAAAAGACCATTAACCCAACCCTAACGCAATTAAGGACAGATTCCTTTGTCTCCTCAAACGACGACTTTTCTGCTTTGATCCTCACAATTCCAATCCCACCATGTAAGCATCGCATCACTTCTTCTCTTCCCAGATCTCACAACCTTCGTTTTTTTTTCTTCTTAATCTCATTCTGTAAATTTTTTCGCTCTTATTTTTCAATTGTATTTTTATTCCCAATTCCAATTACCCTTTGATTTGGGAATTTACTCTGACTATTTCATTTGGGTATTTGCTCTAATTAGTAATAATGGGTGATTGTTGCTGAAAGTTCAATAAAGTTGATATTTTTACCTGATTTTTACATGTAGTTCATACTCATAAGATGGATCTGAATTATCTGTTGCATATGTGAGTTCATGTTAGGGTACCTTGCAATTGTAGTTGGTGCTTTTTTCAATTCACTCATCAAAATGGTTCTTTGACCATGCTATTAAATTTATTACCTGTGTGTTTATAGTCTATTGAATATTATAATTGTTTAGATTGTAGTTTGAAATCTGGGTTTTGTGACCTTTGCAGAATATCTAGCCCCTTGTGAAAGCTGTTTGTCAGTTTGATTTGGAAGTTGGTGTCGATAATTTGCTTTGATGGGTGGCCAGAGGAGTGGTTATGGTAAGCGCCCCAATTCTCAATCTGATTATGATAATGGGCCAAATAAAAGGAGGAATCACGGTGAGGATAGAGAGCAGTTTGTGATTGATACGGAAGATACAGTTTTTCGATATGTATGCCCGGGTCGAAAGATTGGCAGTGTTATTGGTAGGGGTGGTGAGATTGTTAAGCAACTGAGGGTGGAGACCAAGGCCAAGATTAGGATTGGTGAGACTGTGCCGGGTTGTGACGAGCGAGTTGTTACTATTTATAGTCCCAGTGATGAGACTAATTCCGTTGAGGGTGGTGGGAATTACGTGTCGCCCGCACAGGATGCTTTGTTTAAGGTGCATGACAGAGTAGTTGCTGAGGACTTTCATGGTGATCAGGATGATGATGGAGGTCAGCAAGTAACTGCTAAGCTTCTGGTGCCATCTGACCAGATAGGTTGTGTTATTGGGAAAGGGGGGCAGATAGTTCAGAACATTCGAAGTGAGACTGGGGCCCAGATTCGCATACTCAAGGATGATCATTTACCTTTGTGCGCCTTGAGCTCTGATGAGCTTGTGCAGGTAAACTGGATGAGAATTTTTTAGCTTTAAATTCAATGGGGATTTCCAGTTTATTTGTTTATTAATGCAATTGATGATCAGGGTATTAAATGAATTGCTATTCGGCTGACTTGTTTTTGTTTATAATTTGTTTTCTATTGGTTTTTTGAAACTCCAGATTACTGGGGATGCTGCCGTTGTGAGAAAGGCTCTGCATCAAGTAGCATCTCGACTTCATGATAACCCTTCACGATCTCAGCATCTTCTTACTTCTGCTGTTCCTGGTGTATATCCTGGTGGTAGTTCACTCATTGGTCCAACTCCAGGAGCTCCAATTGTGGGGATAGCTCCCCTTGTTGGTGCTTATGGAGGATACAAAGGCGCTGCTGGTGACTGGCCACCGCGGTCCATGTACTCAGCTCCGAGGGATGAGGCATCTTCAAAGGAGTTTTCAGTTCGATTGGTTTGCCCAACTGGAAACATTGGAGGGGTAATAGGAAAAGGTGGTATGATAATAAATCAAATTAGGCAGGATTCTGGGGCAACAATCAAGGTTGATAGTTCATCAACAGAAGGAGAGGAATGCTTGATCACCATTTTGACAAAAGAGGTAAAAATTTGGTCGCCCAATGGGCCATCTTTTTTTTATATATAAATTTAATTTTGAGTATGATTTGTATTTTGTGCTATATGGTGATTTTTTCTAAATTGTGCTACTACTAATGGCATGTTTGCAAGAATGTTGTGTTAAAACATAAAAAATGTTTTTTTTCAAAATCAATGAACTAGTTGTTTTTATTTTAACGCATTGAATAGCCCAATTTTCCCGTTACAACTGAAATCCAAATATGCTTAGTAACCATTTCAACTATGGAGGAGACATGTTGATCTCCCAGTGGCTTGCATTTTCCACTTGCATTACAAATGTATTTTTTATGGTATGATATGTGCTGCTATGCATTTTGTGATGTTTATAACTTGTGCTAATGCAGTTCTTTGAAGAGACTTTCTCTCCAACAATAGAAGCAGCTGTGCGATTGCAACCTCGATGCAGTGAGAAGGTTGAAAGAGATTCAGGAATCATCTCTTTCACAACCCGTCTGCTGGTATCAACCTCACGAATTGGTTGCCTTATTGGTAAAGGGGGATCTATTATAACTGAAATGAGGAGGCTTACAAAAGCAAATATTCGTGTTATCTCTAAGGAAAATCTTCCTAAGATTGCATCTGAAGATGATGAAATGGTGCAGGTGAGGGTACTTTCATTCTTTGGTCTAGTAGTGTTGTCTTTGATAGAGTCCTAACATCCTGTCTAACAACATTGGCTCCGCAAACCCATCCTGATTAGATTTCTGGAGATCTTGATGTCGCCAAGGAGGCTCTGGTGCATGTACTTACACGGTTGAGAGCAAATATTTTTGACAGGGAGGGTGCTCTCTCTGCATTCCTTCCAGTTATGCCATATCTGCCTGTTTCAGCAGATGGATCAGATGGCCTAAACTTTGATGGCAGAGATGGTAAAAGACATGGACGTGGACATTCATATTCAAGTGGGTATGGTGGCTCAAGTGATTTAACAGGTGGTGACTTTTATGGAAGCTATGGTGGTTCACAGGTACTTCTCTCTTGTTGGAATTGAGTTTAGGATAATATTTAAAATGGCCTGAGATCTTCAAGTTTTAAACCGTGTTTTCTTGTTCCATGTTTGTAATATTGTTTCGTACGGCTGTAGCTTGGAAGTAGCGGTGCTTATGGGGCTTATGGAAGTTATTCTTTTGGACGGTCTAGCAGTGCTGGGTAATCAATCTTCCTGATGTCTAATTTCTTGCTTCAGTTTTTTTATCTTTTACTTTTACCTGTAATTATCATCTTAGATTAATAAAGCTTATCAGTTTTAAAAATCAACCTAACAGTTGAATCTTTGATTTCGGCTCTAATCTATTTTAAGGACTGAAGGATTGGATTTGGATTATACTCTCAACACTGTTTGAAACTTGTGTCATGGAAGCTTCTAATAGCATTTCACTTATGTAGATTTGATTTGTGGATGTGTATTGGTTCATTTATTTTATAGAAAGTTAGGTATTAAATTTTCTTCCCATTTGTTTTCTGGTGTTTGCTTCCACAATTGTATTCTATTGTTTGATACTTTGGATTTTTTTTCCACAAAATTCCCAGTTTTCTAGCCTACTACATAAACTAATGTCTAGTCCATTGTTATCAGTGAGCGTTATGAAATGGCCATTATGGTAGTGCCATAATGGTATGGCATGTCGATTTTGCCATTCGTCGCTATCCACCATTTGGTTATTTTGAAGGATATGGTCTCTTCGGCCATGGCACCCTGCCATGGATTTGGTGTGGTTCGCAGTGGTGAAATCAGTTTTTTTCTTTATTTTTTGTTTTTCAAAATCATGATTTTGGGTTTGGCCCATTTTTAAATAACCCCAAGCCTGGACACAGGAGAGAATGAACCCTCTTTTATGAATGAGAACCTTCTTCAGAGTGAGAACCCTTAACTGTGAAAGAAAAAGAGAATGAACCTCTCTGTAGTCAAGTCTCCTGAGTCATCTATGGCTGTAACAGCAGCCTGAATTGCAGTAATAATAGCTCCGACTATCTAAACCTTGAAACCAAGATTTGTTTTCTGGTTTTTCTTGTTCCTTCTATCTATTACTTTTTTTCTTCCTCATCTGTTTTCTCTCCTTTTCTCCCCTTCTCTTTTTACACGATATTCATCTTGCTGCTCTGATTTTGTAGTTATCCTTTATTTTTTCAAAATTTCAGAACCAATTATTTGTTTGTTGTTCTTATGTTTGCTTATAAAACATTGTTATTGATTACTTTCCACTTACAGAGCCCCCAAAACTAAAACAATGCGTCCTAAAATTGCTTAATGAAATATTAGTGTTTTTGTTAGTTGTGTTTAAGAATTGTGATGACAATCATAAGAATTTTATAAATGTTGTGAAATTAGTTTATCATTATATAAAAATTTGTCCACCATAACTTTCCTTAATAGGCTGCCACGCCACCTGCGATATTTATACGGCAGATTTTTAGCTCACCTCCATAGGCAGTTATCAATCCAACCCTTAAAGGGGTAATATTATGAGTGGGTTTGTAGTCTTCTAAAATAATATTTTGAACTTAAATATCCCCTTGGAAAACATGCTTGGAAATATTCTAATAAGCCCCTTGCCAGAATCTAGTTACCTTGCATTCCCAGTTTCTTTATTCTTTCCTGTCCATGTTGTGAAAAGGCCACTCTTACTGACAATTTATGACTGTTCCTGAATTCATCAATTCTAATATTTAGTACCCATTTCCAGGTTGTCGAGTCAGAGTGGTGTTTCTAGGAGGAGAAACCATGCTTACTGAACTTAATGAGTCTCTGCAGGTAGAATGCAATTTTTATTAATGGTCGCCTTTTATCTGGAAACTTCCTATAATTTAGAACTGTCACTTTTATCTTTTATCTGGCAACTTCCTATAATTTAGTATATAAGAGATTGATATCTTAACCTGACCAGTGCCCTTTTAGAATTCTGATGATATTGTTTTCCCTTTGTTCCCTTTCCCTTACCACCCAAACAGCTGAGTTCTATGAAGCCCGCAGCCTGCCTACTGCCTACTGCCTAAACCAGAAGACCTGATGAACCAGGGTTTGACAAACTTATGGCCCACCCTGACGCTACTACTTAGAGGACCAAACTTATGTGGAGACTATTGAAATTGGCCATGTCCATTTTACCTTAATTCCCAAGCTTGATAACTTGTTGTCCCAAGAACCTATAAAGCTGGCTTGCCTTTCTGTTTCTTATTATTGTGGTTAATTTTTATCTTTAAAACTAAGACGCACCTTGTAGCTTTCATCCTCCAACAGTTGTATACTATTATTGTTTTTGGGTTTTATTTTCTCATAGTTTCACTATCACATCAAATTTGGTGGAGTTTTGGTGTCGTGTATTGCAGGTGCTACTATTTGCCTATATCAGCATGAGAAGGTAAAGGCATGTTGTCTAATATGATTCTGAAAGTATACTTATGGATGTTGTTGAGTACCTTACATGACTACACTTTTCAGTTTAATGGTGAAAGCTGTACTTACATGTTAATATGTTAACTCAACTACTGAAGCTCATAGTCGAAAAATAAGTTCTTTGTGGAAAGATCATTAGAAGATATTGTATGGTATTTGGTGATTCAGAAATAGAGGATCTGTTTGATGGATTCTGTTTTGAGGCTACATTGTGAAAGCTTGAAGGCACTCCAACAGCATTGGTAGTGATGGTGGCTGTGGGCTGTCCTAGTTGGAAGTGAAAATAGATAATTGATTAGAACAACTTAAAGGAAACAAAAGCAACCAAAACGTGTTTTCATTTTTCTGCACCAAAAGACAGATTGAGAAAAAAAAGGTCTTCAAAACCGTTAGATTAGATAATAGATATGTTACCCAAACCGATTTGTTTTTAGTTTTTGAAATAAAATAAAAAAACTTAGTCAAAAACAGTATTCAAACATGCCATCACTTGTGGCACTTTTCTTTTTTCGATTTGCCAATATCACACAGGTTTGGATATTTATCGATGCTGTACATTTTTTAGCTTAATTAGCATTCAACTGCACTGAACCACATTTCTTTTAATTTATTTCACTTCTAAATTCTATTGGACTACCGCTAGGCACCAAAATTGGCATAAAAAAAGAGATATTTTCTGTCAGGCCATTAGGAAACCTGCACAAACAGAGTCTTCTGATATGCAGTAATCCAATGGCCAGTGCAAAGGTGTGCCTAGGGTTACTCTTACATTTCTGTTAAGTACTTGTTAAATTCTGTTAACAGTGACCTAGTGAGAGGAATGCAGTGATCTGAATTTCTTTTGGAGCTTTGGTATATTTCACTTTTCCAGGTAGTTGGATTAGATAACATTGTGCTTCAGGACTTTGATGGTACCTGGAGATTGGATGAATTGGATTTGGGTGGATAATGTGGTAGATTGTCTGTAACAACTTACATTGTTCACTGGTTTGTAATTTTAACTGAAATGCACTTTGATTTGTTCTATGCAACTCATTTGGTAGGCCCAATCAGGAATACTTTTTTGTTGACTCCCATTTTATTGATGCAAAACCGTCATGGCCATATTTGCTTTTGATGATTTGTGCTTAATATTGTCTAATTTCTTTGACTTTGAACATTGCACGAGTGACTGTTCATGTAAAAAGGACTTGTGAGGCTCCATTTGGAATTAACCTGGTTTTATTCCCTGAAGTGTTGATCAAGTATACTTGCTTCATTATAGATGGTGAATAAAGAACCAAGTGTGTTCTATTCTTTGGTCTCACCACTCTTTTGAATGAAACTAAAGTAAAGTATTTATTAAATTTATCTTCTAATTCATTTTTAGAATTATCTTGACGTAAAATAAAACTCATTCCGATTTTATATAAATCCAAATACAACGTTTTTGATAATCATGTTATTGTGGTGTTTCTCTTAAAAAAATTATTGGCTTTGTTGATGATTTATTTTGGTTGATCAATTTTTTTAACATTCTTTTGATAATTTTCTTACTATGTTTTTTCTATTTGTGAGGTTTGATAAGCATATCGATTACATATTCTGGAATGTGGATTTGGATTATTTGATTATGTAAAATATATTGGTTGGTCCTCGTTAATTACTCTGTACAGGAAAGTCAACACTTTTTTCTGCTTCTACCAAACAGAAAGAGAGAATCAAATAACATGGTTAAGGTGAACCTAATTTCACCTACTTTGTTATTTAGAAATTCAAAAGCTCAAATGAAGCAATTATTAACAATCCTGAGATATGATCAATGTATTGTTGAACGCTGTAGCAATTTCGATTGTATATAAAGTTTAGCAGAAGCCTAAGAGTACTACAGAAACAGAACTTCATAAGTAGTAAGATTAAAATTGGAAACTTGAGATTACAAATTCTGTTTTTCTAAAGCTAAAATCTATATATTTGTTATAACACAAAATCCGTACATACTTGTGACCAATGTAATAAATAGTTCCACCTAACACACAATGCACATCGTTCATTTTTCAACTTAGTGAATAGTGTTTGTTCAAGTAGATGCTGTTCATTGAACACAAAGGATTTGATCTCTATCAATACTATGTCACAGTTGATAGAAGATCATCTCTTAAATATACGATTAGATATTGGATCTTTATGTCTGGTATTATATATTTGACAGATCAAGAGGTATGTGTATGAAATAATATCTATTCAAAAGGATGATCTTCAATCAAATTTTGCATTTGAAGAAATTGAACTTTACTTCCAATCAGAAGATATTCCAAGTTAAAAAAAAGGGTCTTGTGTTGTTCTCTTAAATGGTCCACAGGGATGATATGAGAAGCTACACAGAACTAGGGTGGTGGGGTGGGCATGCACCTAATAAAGTTCTCATATTCCTTGGTTTCTTCACCATGCAAAGTCACATCCAGCAATAAGAATCCTCCAGAATACTCATTTATTTTCTCATTTCCCCTTCAATAAAGGACAACAATAGAACAGTTATAGAGCTTCCCCTTCTGCAGAGATGCTAGCATCATTAATGCTTTGGCCTGGCATGCCATGTCATGTAGCATATGCATTTTCTTTATATTCTCATTAGATCCTTTCTCTGCTTCAATACCCCATTCGTTTGTTTCCTGTCATGAAAGACCTTCAACTCCATTTGGCTTCTTCTCCTCTACCAGCTAATCACTAACCCCTTATGAGAGTCCATGCTTGTTTCTTTCTTTTGTCAATGAAAAGGGTCTTTTTCCCTCATTCTAGTTGGGAATGCTGTCTTCCTCATTTGGGAAAAAAATGTTCTTGCAGTTATGGCAGTGATGGCCTCTATTTGATTGGTGAAACTGATTAACTTGACTATCTACCTTGTTTGTGTAGGAATCATACATTTCTTAGCCTATTTGTATGATCACTAGCTTCAAATAATTCATCTAATGTCTTGCATGTGGGAATGAGGTCATGTAATGCAGCCAAGGATGACTTGCCGGCAAGCTTCTTTTGGCATTGTGACTCAAGGTTCTAAAATATATGGTTCTAGTCATACTTTTCTTTCAATCTTTCATATTGTGATAAATTGTAGCCAAATGTGACTTATATTCATGATTTTGATCAATATAAGTCTAAACATGTTAATGTTTTGGCTAAAGTCACAATTTTATTTTGATCTTTGACAAACTAGTTGTATTGGATAAATTTCTTCGTAAAAAATGATTTTTTTAAAATAATTAAAATTATTTTATACAATTTTTACTTTTTTGTTCTTAATTTATCTTTGTTAAAAAAGTATGTTGTTATATTCAAATATTCATTTTGCTTTCTTAGAAATTCGGCAAGTCGTCTTTGGCTAAGTTATGACCTTCTTCTCTCATGCTAGATTCTTTTGATGATATATGTAGTCATGCACATTATTGGGACATAATCAATAATGGTGAGATGCACAAAATGATATATATATATATATATATATATATGTATATATTTCATTTATATGTTGATTTTCAACTTTGTTCCTTTGATTTAACTTGATGGATTTTGCAGGTATGAAGATTCAGTTGGTGTTTAATTTCCCTCACCTTGTGCATTGTCTTAAAGTTTCATCAAGTATCTTATTGTTGCTTCAAATCTTAAAAATGAGCTTTAGTGTAATATTTTGAAAGCATTGCCATAAAAAAAATTATTCATTGTCTGCCTTTGATTTTTCTTTTTGTTACATTTGTAGTGTTTTCAGCTTTAGGGCATTTTTATGTCTTAGTTAACTCTGAAAAGTAATTATTGTTTTATTTTTTACCAGGGATATCATGAATGATTATTATTTATAAAAAAAATATTAGCTAATTAAATTTACAAATTAAAAAAATGTATGAACTTTTCTTCAATAATATGAATTTTTGAACTCTGTAAGTGACACTATCACAAGTAAATTAATATTTTAATCTAATAAGTTAGAAAAAGTTATGACAAAATAATAATACTATTTTTTATGTGTAAGATATTGAAAATAAGACTATTCTTGTGATGCTTTTATATTAATGTACATGATATTGAACCAGTTTATTATTATTCACTAATTAGTAATTACCAACTAATGTTTACATTCTCCGTTTGGCTAGTTTAAGGTTATTACAAGTATAAACAATAGCGATAAATATGCCAATAATACCATAAATATGCCAATAGTTGAAATAGTTGTATAAAAGTAGTGTTACTTTTTTGTTCTTAAAGTGTTATTTTAAATATTAAAAATCAATTAATATTTCATTAGAAGGTTTTTAACCTTTTTTCTATGACTAAAACTAACATAATCTTGAAGCAGTAATTTGGTAAAAGAAATATGAACTTAAATAAAATGAGTAAAATTTCAATAGTTAAATACAATTAAAGAAAAAAAAATATTTAAAACTTGAGTCTTAAAGACTCTTAGATTATAAAGAAAGTTAAAAAGAAGTTTTAAAAGTAAGATGATAGATTGAAATTTACACAAAAAAAATAAATTAAATTTATATATTGTAGGAATTATTATAGAAAATGAGGTCTTAACTTACATTTTTTGTAATTTTACTATATAAAATTTTGTTATAATTTTATTTTTACTTTTATAGAAATACACTCAAAATTTTAATTAATGTTTTATTTGATTGTTGAGTAACTCACACTTTAATTAATTGATATTTTCTTTAATTATTAATATTTAAAGATATTTTTTAATTTTTTATAATCTAAAAATTTATTTAAATGTTATAAAATATTAAGATATTTTAGTAAATAGCCTTATAAAAACCATGTCTTAAATTTATACCCATATATATAACTCCAAATAATAAAAATATCCCAATAATTTTTGTAATGGAGAGAAATAATTTGACTTGTTATTGTAGCATTTTTAGAAAGGAAGCATTCTTTAGGATCATCACTTTATACAGTTATGATCGAACATTCATTTATTATTAACTGTTTGGAACATGGCTTTCTACAGTGACAATCAATGCTATCACATGGAAAAAGGTTTAAACTATTTTCTATTTATTGAAAACACAATTAAAAATTATTATTTTCATTGAAAAACATACAAAAAAAACATAGAGATGATGATGGAGATACTTGCATCAGTGACCCTTTCTTTTTGAACAATTTTCTATTTTTAATTTCTTTATTTTAGGGTTCCAACATTTTTTATTAATTTTCTCTCGAATGTACTTTCTCTTGTAAAATACTTTCCTAACCTTATCTTGGGTTGTAGAAACAATTAAAATTAACTGGGTAACCTTGTCATAATATTATATAAACTATAGTTATTTAAATAAAGTAAAAAAATCAATGAATGTAATAATGTCATTAATCATAAATAGTTGTATTTAATAAATTTTTCACTTTTATCATAATCAATTTTAAGTTTATACTATTATTCTTTTTTTAATTAGTTGACGGTTTAATTTTTGTATGACACGAAAAATAATTAAATTCTAAAGTAAAATTAAAAGTAATGTTATCTTCTCTGAAGTTTTACACTCATAATTTCTAATAAAAGACTACATAATTTAATTCTCAATATAAATATTTGACGCCAATACAACGAAATACATGATTGTTGCTAAGAAATTAAATTATTTTCCCTTCATCCCTCCATAGACTATGGTTTAATTTTCTATGGTGAAAAAAAAAACTAGAAAAATATTCTCAAATCTAAGTTTTATTCCATATTATAACTATTGTGAAGAGAAAACGTAGATATATTACTTTAGATACAAGCACTAAAATTTTGGGTGACATTTCTTACAAATATTTCATGAGATTTTTCAAAATTAAAAAAATCACTTTTTTTATTAAAAAATGCAAAAAAAAGTCTCATGAAATATGAAAATATAGCATTCTATTATCAAAATGGAATTTCAATTATAATTAAAAAAAAAAAGCAAGATGTATTTAAGATATACCATCTAAGTTTTGTCATGCAACTAGTGATAAACTTTCATTTCTTTCTCATTAGAGAGCAATTAAAACAACACTTGATCTAAGTTTTATCTCAAAGAGGAAAAAAAGAAGAGATTGAAAGAGAACAAAAGAAGAGAAAGGAAGCCATTAGAAAGATATGAGACCTTCTCCTATGAGCAAACCCAACATGAGAACAAGAAGGCCAAGTGTGATGCATTGAGTTGGTGATATGAAGGTTTGTGAGTAAGCAAATAGAGTTAGGGTTGCACCAATTAACCCTATCAAAAGGGCCATCATCTTCTCCTTCATTCTTCTTTCTTCTTCTTGTGATCTCTTTGATCTTCCTCCTTTTGATGATGATGATGGTGATGAACTTGAAGATGCAACACCCTTTTTCAAGCTTCAACTTTGATGGTTGTTGGTGTTTTGATATCTCAATTACCACCAATCTATGGATCTTATGGTTATATATAATCTTGTTTCTAGTAAGTCAACTCCTAAATGGGAAGATGGTGGTGGTGGTTGCTTAATAAAGTATAATTAATCCATTGATCATTGATCCATTGGGAAATAAAATATGACCATAAAACAAAATGAAATTGCATAAAATAATTAGTGATCATAATGTTATTTTTTACGTTGAGTGTGAAATATTTATTAATTTATTAATCATTAGTCTACTTCAAGGGATTTGACTTATTATTTTTAATTGGGTTTTTTTTAATTATATTTTTCGGCTATGTATTTTAAAAGGAGAACCTTATTAAAAATGAATTTATCGCAAAGGATTTTATTAAATTCTTTAATAATGATTGGTTAAAATTAATAAGGATTTCTTAATAAATAAATAAATTATATAATGCTTTTTTTCATGTTTTTCTTAATAATACAAATATTTTTATGAGTTTTATATTTTTTTTTCGGACATGGCAATATCCAGAAGGTGTACCACGATGGTGATGGTCATGTCCAATGAAAGAAATAAACCACTACTTCAGGTTTGGAGTTCAAATTGACTCATAATATTGTTTCCAATTAAGGGTTTTGATGTTTAATACCACCTTTTCCTTTCTAAAAATAAATTTATATACCTTCACATTTTAAAATTAATGTTAAGGAAATTCAACACCCTATGATTTTGGCTAAGTGTTGAAAATATCCAAATTTAAATATGATCACACATTGTTTGAAAGACGACTGATTTTCAATATAAAAAATTATGTAAGATGCAAATATTTTTCTTGATAGACAAAATAACATTGTATAACATTTCCTTATGTATGACATAATGCTCATATGATCAGAATATATGTTTATGGGATTAGATTATACACACAAATAATATTATATCTCTTGAATATATATACACGTGTGTGTACTATTTGATTGCAAGAAATGTTCATTGACTTTGTCTGTCAAAGAGATCTGCTAAAGATGCAAGCTGAAGTCAACATCAAGTGATATCTTAAGAAAAGAGTTAAAGTTTCTTTGTCACCAACCTCCTAAGACATGAATATTTCAACTCTGACCTATTTGTCTGCCTTATATGGTGTGGATTTTAACCATGAATTTGTGCAAAAGGATATGCTATCAAGAGAAATAAGCATTTCTATTTATCAAGGACGTTGTGTAAAGATAAAATACATTAGAGCAGGAACACTAGCAAAATATATGGATCTTGAAGAACATTATGAAAAACACTAAGAATGTTTATCCTACTTACCTTGAATTTTCTCGAAAGGCGTAATCTCTTCCTAAACTAAGAGAAATAGCCTAGACATTGTATTTTTTGTCAGACACAATTCCCCTTGGTGATCAAATCCAATAATCTGTTGATAATTGAAACACCCAACTTTTAGACTTTAGCCAAGAGTGGTTGTTTGAAAAACAATATCCAAGGGAGTAGCTAGAAGTTACTAGGTGTCCAAAGAATACTCGTTAAGCTAGGAGTAACTTGGAAAACAATACTCATTGAGCTAAGAGTGATTCAGAAAGAATACTCATTGAGCCAAGAGTGGATGGGAAAATAATACTTATTAAGCCAATATTGACTTGAGAAATAATACTCTAAGGATTAGCCAAGTGTGGCTATAAGTCCAAAGAATAATCTAGTGTACTTTGCATCATTAGTTTACCTAGTTGAACTTGACTTGTTGGTCAAGAACTAGATGTAGTATGTTGCGGTAGATGAACTAATATAAATTATTGTGAGTATTTTATCTATGTTTTATCTTCTTTTTTACATGTCATCATGAATTGCACTAACCAGACCCGTTTTGGCTCAACCCGCCATTGGTTCCCCAAACGCAAGGCAGGACGGGGGTGAGTTGGCTTGCCAAGGTTATATGGGCTAAAATTGGTAACCCGCCCCATCATTGGTTGAGTTGGTGTAACATCCTTAATTTTACCCATATATAATGAAATAAAAGTAAAACAAGCAATATCTAATTACAAATAACATATACCACTTTCTCATATGTGTATCTCAAAAGAAATATCCCTCTTCACAGGGATTTAATATATACATCAAAAGTTTTAACAACAAAACAAAGCATTCAAATAAAACATCTGCTTCCGTGTAAAACACGATCATCACAGATAAAGAAACAAACACAAACAAATAACAGGGTAAGCTATCTATATAAAAAGTTTTGATATAATTTAAATTTCAAATTAATAAGCATAATTCATCAATTC
>Ga0123342_1002778_pt1 | contig 28814 bp, 10 predicted proteins | sample Turbeawhitnodule_FD_89960 | JGI IMG/M metagenome (GOLD analysis project Ga0123342, IMG submission 89960) | Root nodule microbial communities of legume samples collected from Mexico - Turtle bean Mexico white nodule | ecosystem: Host-associated > Plants > Roots > Nodule | place: Mexico: Nepantla... | reverse complement strand
TTTTTTTTTTTTTTGTTACACATCTGGTTGCTTATGTTCTAAAAAGATTGTTTATGAATGAGACAACAGATGTTTGAAAAGGTTAGCATCCAAAGTTGTGAAGGTAGCTCAGAGAAAAATGAAGAGAATTATGATCGACTTGGAAGAAAAGCTATATACGCTTTTATTTACCCAAACTTCATGATTAATAGGTGCTTGCTTTGTTGTTGTTTAGGCATTGCAGATCATTTTTTCAGTCATCTTATTCATTTAAACAAGAAATTTTGATATATTCAATGTATTAATTTGTTTTGCAAATTAGCATGCTTTATAACTGGGGGTGCTTGCTGGCCTTCATAGGTACGGACCTTGGATGGACACCAATCTTGTGGTTCCACTAGGACCCAACAAATGTAAAGTAATATTTGACTACTATCTTGAACGCTCTCTGAAGGTAACTTCTAGTTATGTAGGCATATAATACCCGATATTCTATCTATGATTCAGAGTCTCTAAAATGTATCTGCTGTTAACTTACTGCACTATCAACCCCATTGGACTAAGGATACAAAAACTTATTTTCCTGTATGGGCTCCCTTTTGGTCTATCAGCAGAAAATTTTATTCGCTGACATTTTATTCATAACAGACAAGCTTTTATGGGTGATGAATAGATAATCAGATTCTACTCAATTTGGCATAAAAAAATACTCTTCCAATGTATTACAATGAACCTTGTGCTGATAGTTTTGTACCTACTGTTCATGGAATTAGATTTGAAGAAACTTAGCCACCGTTAGGGACTCTAGGCGGAAAGAGTTGGTGATTAATGACCAGGGTATAGGAAATGAGAAGTTCAAATCTTTGCCCTCATACTTCAAATGATTTTTCTTATGATAGTAATATTATACCAAAACCACACCTATGTAGCTTTGATGGATTTTGGCTAAAAACATAATGAAGTCTCGAGGCTTTCATTAATACATTTTTTTCAGAAATTAATTCAGGATTTATCTTCATATTACTGGCCCCATTCCTTAAAGGATGGAGTCTCTTAGTTTGTGAGTTTTCACTCCACAATCACTGGGGTTAGAAAATAAATAAACACTTACTAAAATAATTGCTGCAATTTAAAACACTGACACGTACTGGCTTCTCTTTGACCGAGCAGAATGACAGAGATTTCCAAGAAAAAAGTTTACGAGATAGTGAGAAAGTGCAGGTAAAAGCATTGGTTTTCCAGGCTTGATTAGATATTTTCCTCAGCTGGAATATATATATATATATAGATAGATATATACCCATATTTGGTCTTTGATGAGCAGATAGAAGATATCGTGTTGTGTGAAGGTGTCCAGAAAGGCCTCCAGTCCCCAGCATATTCTGTCGGTAGATATGCTCCAACGGTTGAGCAGGCCATGCACCATTTTCATTGTCTACTCTATGAAAACCTGACAAAGTAAACTCCTGTCAGCTACGCAAAATGATTACATGGTTCTTGATCAATATTTACGTGACATGTAATTATATTCTTTAATTTAAAAAAGAGTAAAACTTAAGTGAAATGGAAATTGATCAATATCATGTAGGTAGGTCTAGATTATCTACTAGTTTCTAGTAATAAATTACTGGTGCAATCAATAAGCACACAGAAATACTTGCGTGCACTAGATGTTTGTCTGAAATTGATGCATGGCGTGTAAATACGCCATTAGTGAGAATTATGTCATTTTAATCCGCTCGCAAACATGCTGTATCACAGACTTGTTTGACATACAATAGTTGTGAATCTCTTGCTGAACTTGGTAGCTGTTTGGAAATTAATTACCAAGAATCATCGTGGTCTGTAATTTATTTGGTGTCATCATTAGGACATGTTTTATTGTTCCAGTTTAAATATGGCCATAAGGAACTGGGGGACTAATACTTAATATGGGATCTCCTAAGATTGCGGGACTATTTTCAGAGCACCACACGGCTGATAGAGCTTCAAAAATGGACGTACCTGGATTGTTTTACTTATAACAAACATTCTCTTTGTTAGATATTTTCACTTAAATACTTTATCTTTTTACCTCAATTTTATGTAATTTAAAATATACACGTAAACACAAATAAGAAAGAAGCTGAATTTAAACAATGGACCTTAATTATATAAATCTCTACAACTTTCTAAATATATGAGATAATAAATCAGCGTTTGTCATACAGAAAAATACTGGTGGCAAAATAACGAAGACTAGCTGAATTTCCGTATATAACAAAGCTGATCTTGTTAGAACCTACGTATAAAACAAATCCAACTTTCTTAATCTGTAGAATCTCTGTACAATAGTATATTATTTATCATCGCCGGAAGAATGTAGGTAAACTTATCAATAAATGAGACGGAGGGAAGGCAAACTAGATTTGACTAAGTTGAGAAGCCTGTTTATCTCAGTTGAGACGCCTCGGATTCCATGCTTATTTAAGATCTTCGAATATATCTTCGGAAAAAGTTACTGAGCTCAACCTTCGGTACTGGTATCAGTTTTCCAACCACAGCAAGAGGCCAGCTGAGAGAATAGGAAAAAGGAAGAGGGAGCAGAGGAAAATTACAGTTAGCATTTGCACATGGAACATGGATTAGCATAAACGCATAATTGCCTTTCGAGTTATACATAGCATTAAAAACAATCAAGGCCTCCCCCCCAAGCATTCATCAAACTCAATCTCCAACAAAAACTCATCGGAGAAGAAAATAGCATGCAAAGAGCAAGATATATTATGAATTCTAGCACGTCTGATCACCAACTGACCTGATAAATGCTATAATAATAGAAATGAGCCACAGCTTCCAATTAAGCTTGACTGTTTTAGTGAACTTTCCAAGAAATTCAATGATGACAATCTGCGAACAGTAACGAAGTTACGGTAGCCTTACCAATATGTTATAAATATAAGCAAACAACTAAAGACTTTAACATGACTAACTGATGTGCCTGAACACCATGGCCTCCCTATTAAAGTATACTCTTGAAGGGAGAGGAATAGGGCTAGTTTGGGAAGGGGAGTAGAGGAAAATGTTATGCATGTCTCAAACAGAAAGGACATTGGACAGCAGGGTATTGGAGATAATGATGCAGCAATATGAAGGGGGCGGGAATAAGGGAATGGGGGTGGTGCAGGGGGTGTGTCGTCATTTGGGTAGTTTTTGGGGTCAATAATTCCATGGGGAGAGAAGGCAAATGCTCTTGGAGAGTTTTTCTTTTACCTTTCTACATCTAAATTTTCTACTATTTTCCATTGTAATCAGAACTTCGTTCTCTGCAATTTTCCTACTATTTTATTTTCCATTGTAATCAGAACTTCGTTCTCTGCAATTTTCCTACTATTTCTGTAGTAACATCAGTATCTATAGCTAACCTGGAGCACAACAGTTGTTCCCACTATCCCCATAAAGAGGTAGTTTCTTGTGACTCCCTTGAATATGTTGAATTTAGCTGGCTTTCGGGCATTAAATTCATTAAAGACCTGCAGATTTGGAAGGACATTTTCTTTGTCATCATTTGAATAAAAATCAACAGAATGTAGTGCAAATATAAGATGCTACAATAACAATAAACAAAAGGTGAAGAATGAATTGGGCATGAATCCAAAACCTTCTTCTGACATCAAAAGGATATAGCGGAAACGAAAAACAGAGGAATCCAACGTTGATGCAAGAGTAAATAACATGAAAATGAAAATGTGGTAGACTTTATTTCTGTCAATGAATGCCTCCGGTCATTCATGGAGTTCCCGAGGGCCTAGACTCTCCCCTCAACAACTCCTCAAACTAAATCCCTATCCTATTCGTCTCTTTATTTATTACTCTGTCTACAGAAATCCCTGCATCACCCTTAATATTTCCTCATGTACTTCTTAATGATTAAGGTCTTAAAACTTCATTCATCAAGCATCGAGAAGTATAGAAAGCATGCATGAGTCCAAATGGCAACACAAGGAACTCATTCTGTCTCTCGTTAGTCAATAAAGTTGTTCTTGGAATTCCTCATCCTTCTTTCTTTATTTGATGAAATGAAACCCAACTTTCAAATCCAATTTCGAAAACGATGCTACCCCAGCCAATTCATCCACATTACGTCAATCATAGAGATAGGAAATTTATATGGAACTATAATCTTATATAGTGGCATATAATCGACACAAAAATCTCCTTGTGTCATCCTTTTTTTTTCACTAATAATATGATATGGCTGGAACAAGGGACTCAATTTAGGATTGTTGGCTCCTTCAAGCTTATAGCATTGTGCTGCTTTGATGTGTGTGCAACTAACATTATTTAAGGTAAAATTTCATTAGGAGTTTGTATTTTTATTTAGATTTCTAGGAATTTATGTACTGTTTTTGTTCAATTAAGTATTTTTGTTATTTGGGATTGGCATATGAAATCCATTGGGCTTAAGCACGAATCACTAAGTTCTCAATCATTGGGCCCATAAACAATTAAATAAAACGCCCCAGATATGAAAAGGGGATTGGAGCAAGTTTAGAGAGGGAGTCTCATCTCATCCTTTGCTGGAGTCGTCTTCGTGCTTAACCATCTTGCATTTGGAGATCAAGAACGAAAGTTGGAAATCAAAGAGAGCAAGGTGAATGATGATCCAACAAAGAATGCAAATATTCAGAGATTAGAAAATAAAGTTCTTCCTATCCTTTTTTATGCTTTTCTTGTACTTTTTAACGAGTTATTTCGTGATTAACACTATGGGTGAGTAGTTCTTTGTTTCTAGGGATTATGATAGTGAAATGAGGGATTGACAATTTCCTTTGTATTTCCCTCATTTTGTTAACGTTAAAAATATTTCAGTTCAATTTTAGTAGTTCTTCATGCTTATTTAAATAGTCCTAGATATCAAGGGAAGAACTAAATGTTGAACCTTAACATTAAAAATTCTAAATTTGAACATAAGGATTCAAATCACAAAAATAGACATACCCTTTTAGGGTTGTTCCTTTGAATGATCAAATAACTTAATAAGTTTAACTAGATTTAAGCCCCGCGAAAGTAGGGATTGATCTAATAAATTAAATTACGGTGATTTCACTGAGTTTTTTTGAAATTGGCCTTATTTTTCCCATACCCATTACTACATCCACCCCATCTATCTGGAATAAAATTTTATGGGAGTTTCTTCATGCATCCCTACATTTTTCTTCTACACCCCTACATTGTTTGAAATACCGACATTGTTTGAAATACCGAAATTACCCTTTCACAGTTTTATGTGATTCCAAAATACAAGTTTCGTAAGTAAAGAGTATTTTCAGAATAGGAAATACAGAAAACAAAAAATCATTTCAAAACATAATTTTTGAAATATATTTTTTTGATTTCCGAATTGATAAATCTAAAATTAATAAAATGTGTTCTTGAAAATATGTTCTGAAAATATTTGAGAAACAACAATCCAGAAGTATTTTTAAAAGGAGGAAAACAATCTTCTTCAAAAATGATGCAGGAAGAAATTTCTTAGGATGCAGGAAAGAAACAAACAGCCAAATTTATGAATGGGGTAGCCCTTGCAATTTCAACCTCACACCTTGCAAACTCCTAGTGTTTGGCCCCATGTTCATCTCATACTTCGACCCAATATTATGCTGTGTCTCCCATGGGGAACACCCGAACCGAAGCTGTCATTGTCTCCTTAGCAATGAGATTATGAGATGCTCAACAATCAACTAGTACCATGACCTTGTGACCTTGAATCGCACACCACAGTTAAGGGAGAGTTCTTTGAGGTGACTCTAGAAGTACCTTTTAGGTCCAATTGAACTGGTTTGCCTCCCCATTCAATGATTTTGTCCTTCTCGCCTTGCCACTGAAATGTAATCTAATTTAGTGCACTGTAAGTTCATAATCCAATCAATCTGCATGTACCATATTCTTTTTCTTCACTACTACGATAGGCTGGAATAGGAGTTTACACTTGATCTTGTAGTTCCCACCTTCCCATTCAATGAGTTCGGCTTTCTTGCCTCCTGGAACTCCACGTCCCAATTTCATTATGTCCCTCTGAATCTCTCCTGATTTTCCATCTTTCCCACTCAATGGTCAAGAATTTCTTGGACTGCTGCTTCAGTACCCCTCAACCTCGCATCCATCGCCATTCCAACTCATCTTCCATTTGCATACACGAATCTTGAAGGCCTGCCTCCAAAAACACTAATCTGTTCTTCATCCGTTTTCCTGACCATTAACCCCCATATCTCAACTGGTTCTGATACCAGTCGACCATCACCTTCCCAACTCTTTCTCCATTTGCATTCACTCCCCCTCCAAGAATTATAATCGGTTCTCCATCCGTTTACTTGACCATTAACCCCGATATCTCAAATGTCTCTGATACCAGTATACAAGAGTAACAAGAAGCGAATGAAAGAATACAACGGAAAAAAGCGCAAGAAAATGGGTAGACATCATTTCCATGAATGTACAACTCGGCTCATTCACGGAGGTCCCGAGATTCTATCCTCAACAACTCCTCAAATGACTAACTCCCTTATTCGCCACCTCATCTATAACACTACTCCCTCTATGCCTCTCTATCTTTCCTCGCGTACACCTTAATAAGTGGTATACTATCAAAAGTCCTTAGGGCAATAATATGTCCGGTAACAATCAAGCAACAGCAGAGTTACTAATGGCAGAGGGAAGCCATTGTAAAATTGCCTTTGAACCCCCGTTCATTAGTATTAACAAACTACATGTGGATTAGTTTGTTTCCCCCAAAACATAAAGTTACAGTGAACAAATCACTAAACTGCTGAACTTTAAACAATTCCGTATCTATTATGAACTCTACACTCTTTCAAGACCTATTGGGTGCTATACACCATAAACACACCTAAAGCCATTTGAGAATAATAAAGATTGTAAAAGGATGACCTTAATCACAACTATGATAGAAAATAAACACACATCATTTTCAACTTTTAAAAGACATAATAACTTCCTTTGTTTTATTATTTGGTTTGTATGGCAAATATTCTTTTTAAAATTTTCTATATATATATATATATATATATATATATATATATAATTATTTTTTACAATTAAGTTATAAGTATTTCGTATATTTTAATCTAATGAAGAGACCTAAATTAACTGATAGAAAAACTGGTCTTGGTTTCAACAATATTATCAACCCACCACTTTCCAAAAAACAATATATATGAAACGTAGAGCTTTGTAATTTCACATTAACTGGATATGACAAGGACTTACTTGACAAAAAACAAATGCATTGAATATCAGAGAGTTCTTCACTTTGATTGCAGGGCGGTTGGGTTCATTCCTCAAACCCAGTAACTTCACACCTTGGAAATTAAGTATAAGCAACACAGAAACTTGATACATTGCCTGAAAGTTTCCAACCATTACCGACTATTCAGAGACCGCAGAAATAATATGGCATAAGTAATGCATTATATTTTTAACATTCATTAGTTTGTTGTTTGTGGCTTGGTCCACATCAAAATAAAATCCCCGCCAGCTTCAATTCGACAGGAGTGCTACTACATGAGAAACAGAATTCACCTGTATCAGCAGATTCCTCCACATAATATTTGATACAAGAGGTTCTCTGTACAGCAAAAAAGATACTGTCAATTTTATAACACAAAAACCATAAAAAAACATAGTCACTGCATCTGATGTTTCGGTAATGGAGTTCAACAATAGGTGATTGTACACAAGTGCATTATGTAAAATCCATGCAAGTATATGATAAATTCAGCATTCACTAGCATCTTCATAGCTTTTGGCCACTGATTATTTTCACAGTGATTCATAAAGCCTTTTACCACAACAATGAGTTTCTACTTCCCAATTTATATGTACCCTGCTGTGTTGGTATTTTGTAAAGGATATATATCTTTGACCTTGTACATTGTTCTTCCCTCTTTAATTTTCTTTCTTCCATTAAAAAAATGCTAAGCACAAAAAAATTACCTTCGGCCCATTGGACGCTGATCCATCAGGGAATCAGTTGGTGGTTCAGTTGCCAAGGCTAATGCTCCAAGAGTATCCATGATAAGATTTACCCAGAGAAGCTGTTAGAAATTAATGAAGGAATAGTTCATAAGGATTGCCTTCTGAATAAATGAGGGAGCGGCAAGCAGTTAGTGACAAACAGAAAACAAACCTGTACTGTATTTAGTGGGATGTCACCTGTTGAAAATGCAGCAACAACGTTTATAGCAAGTGCTGCTATATTGACTGTAAGCTGAAACTGGATAAATTTCTGAATATTTGCATATACAGACCGCCCCCATTTGACAACCTGAATTGGCGAGGGATATTGAACGGTGATACCACTTATGATTCAAACATCGATTCATAATCAGCTTACACGAAATAATATGAGGCTGTGGAATGCACTCTAATACTAAAATAATCTCTCACAAAAGTATTCAAAAAGTTCTAATAATGCATTTCAATTAGTGCCAGAAATAGTCCTTCAAGATTACTTCCAACATCTCTCAGATAAGAAATGAGGACTAACCTTCACAACTGAAGCAAAATTGTCATCCAAAATAATAATATCAGAGCTCTCTTTAGCAACTTCTGTTCCTTGTATACCCATTGCAAGACCAATATCGGCCTAAAAATCCAAAAATAGAGTGACGAACACAACCATGAAAACAAAAAATAGTTCATATAATTTGAACCAAAAAGTGTCAGAACAATATATTCTAATTGAATATAAAACCGACATAGCAACAACGATTTTGGCATCAATTATACTCGTATATTTTATCATTATAATTACTGACATCGTCTTAACATGTATCTAAGATAAAAATGTAAGCATATGCCCCAAAAACGTAAGAAATGCCTTTCAAACCTCATGTAGTGCGGGAGCATCATTTGTTCCATCTCCAGTTACAGCCACAACATGGCCCTTCCTCCTCAATGCTTGCACAAGCAAAAGCTTGTCATTAGGAGATGACCGTCCCATAACCTATAACATAAATAGATACTTAATCTCATTAGGTCAAACAGTTACAACACTAAGGCTGTTATAGTTGTTGGATAATACCAATATGCTGTCAACAATTTCTACTCTCCCTTCATCTGTCAAGGCACGAAATCTTTTTCCTTCAATGATGATTGGCTCTGTAGCTTCAGAGATTGAACCAAGAATTCCACATTCCACAGCAATTGCTTTTGCGGTTTTAACATTGTCACCGGTGACCATTTTTACCTGGGATTAAAGATCCAAAACAAGCAAATTAGTACTTTTCATAAGTAGAAAACTGCACAAGCCTTGCATACTGCATTTCTGAAACAGTGTTCATTTTGCAGGATAAGGAAGTTTAGATAAACCTATAATAGAAAAATTGACCAACGTGTTTTTGTCATATCAAAAGCAACGATATGGTTTTAAATATTAAAAAAAATGATATCGTGAGGTACTCATAGGCATCTTAAATCCTTCCTTTTGCTTCTATCTAACAGTTAATGTATCAGCGCCTCCCCCCCTTCCCAGTTTTCAGGTTAAGCCTTTTGTAGTAAGAGCACATTATTCTTAACTATGCAACTACCTAAATATAATCAACAGTATGTACTAAGACTACATTATAATGTAGTTTTTCTTGATTGATTAAACAAGTTAAAATTGCACAATTAATAATAATAGTTGCGGTGCAAAGATTGAATAAAATCATTCGGTCTTATCTTCACAAAGATGCTATCAAAAGCAGTTTTATACCTCCTGTTCATATAAAAATCTGATATATAACTGGAATACAGGAAAAAGTCATTGTTGCAACTGAAATATGATGACTCCATCAGTGCTGTCAGGCCATACTTACCCTACTAGCAATTTCTACCAGCAATCAGCTCAGAGTCACAAAAAGAAGGGGAATTGTATTTCTGGATTAGGTTGGTAGTTCACTGGTAGCTTATATGTAGTTTAACAGAATTAAAATTTGGATTGTCAAATTGAAGACATTATTGGGTAGGTGATAACAATTATGAGTGATGGTCCTGAAAAAGCGGACTAATTGGAAAGGAACAATAAGAAAGTTAAGGAACTCTCGAGATGGATTATGCCCTAAGTCTGAATTTCATATTTCCCTAGAGCATGTAGCGCAGCCTAAGGCCCCTGATGTCAACCAAGGTTCCTTCATATGAGGAATCCAAGCATGTTAGACAATCAGAACTGTAGAGGATTATAGTATATATCATGCTTACTAATAGTAACTCTTATTGTGAGAAACAGAGAACCTTGACCTATAGTAGAAATGTCAAGAGGAGCATGCAAAAAACTCCATAAGGCATAGTAAACTATTTGGGGTTTCAATTTTCACAAAACACATGAGGAGCAGCTTTGACTAAAGGGAGAGTGACTTGACTATCCTCTTGTGAAACTGTTTTGAAGTTTCAATTTTCAAAAGATTCATGAGGAGTAGCTTTGACAAAATGAAGAGTTAATGCCACTGAATTTAGGGCAAGTTTGGGTAAGTAGCTTAAATAAGCACGTATTCAATAAAATCTTATCAAATGAGAGCCTATTCATCAGCTTGACTGTGAAACTAGCTAAAAGAAGCTAAAAAGAGCTTGTTTTTACTTACTCCATGAAGATTATTGAAATAAGCTCTTAGAAATACCCCTTTAGAATAGATTACTTTTGGTAAAACTAAATGGTTTTCACATAATCTATTGGGAGGAATGAATTTTATTTTTATTTTTTTCGTAAATAAATCATTGTCGCAATAAAAATCATCAGTGGGTGAAACATTGGCCACTTAGCAGTACAAATAGAGTCCTATAACATGTAATAACTGCCTCAATGACCTAAGCCTCTTAATAGAACAAAATGACTTTCAACATCAAAAGCATGTATAAATATACCTGAACCCCAGCCTTTTGGCAAAGCTGCACTGCATCTTTGACCCCAGGTCGACAAGGATCCTGCATTTCAACACATAATTGGCAAAAAAACAAATTGTAAGAACATAAATAATAGAAATTAATGTCTGGAAGTCATGCAACAAAGTATAGGCCCTTGAAGAATGACTATAGACTCTAAACAAGATATGCCAGAGAAAGAATGACAAATTGAGCAAATTATAAATAATAGCGCTACCAACATTCAACACAAAACTAAAAAGAAAATATGTGAGCAATAACATGTAAGTCAAGAATACAATCAAGATGTTATAATACTGGAAACAAAACAAAGATGACAATGCATTATGACTGAAGGGTATTTACTCGGTAGAATAAGGGGAGGACAGACGAAATATCTAGTTTTGACAGTTACATAAGTTAGTGAAAAAATAGATAGGGAAATGCAAGGGAAGAGGATCGTGCTGAGAAGATAACGTTTATGAACTGAGCAGTAGCTATATTATGAAAGGGGAACCCCTTGGAAGGAGAATTTCGCATTTTTCAAGTTATGAATAACAGCTCCTTTCCATTCTTTCTTTCATTCTATTTGTCAACTCTCTCATTCGTGGGTTCTCAACTCCATGACAATCTAATTTTTAGAGGTAATATTACCTTCAGGCCAATAATAGCCAATAAAAAAAGATCATTGTCTGGTAATGACCAGTGAGCAAGTTCTTCACTAGTTGGAACATTCTCCATTTCATATGATCTATATGCAATTGCAACACAGCGTAGACTATCAGCAGCCATATCTTCAATAGCTTTTTTAAATTGTGACATCTGCGCGCCAGGAAAATTGTTATCAAAATCAGTCAAAAACAAGTATTAAATGTCATCCAACAGTTCATCTAATAGTTGTATTAGCTTTTGTTTCACTAGAGTATGTTATGATAAAAGATAGGGAAAAATTGTAATCAAATAAGATTTCCAAACAGGAAAAATTTAATCGGGAGGAAAAACCAATGCCTTTGCTTAACGATTGATCTAAATATTTAACTAATTACTCAAACCTTCTCTTCATCCATCTCTACCAACTGATCATTAACATCAATATACCCTGTACAGCAAGCAAGGACTATCTCAGCAGCACCTTTCCAATGTATATGGATTTCAGAGTCAGGCTGCGGAAACGTATAAAAATTATTAAAGATAGGTCTGGGTGAAAAACAACATATAGACATCACCATATAATATATTAGCTCCCTAATAACATATCAGTTTAGAACAGAACCAAAAAAAATACACGTTTGAATTAAAATGCCAATAAAGTATTACCATCTGTATTGCAACTCCTCCTCGCTTTTTCTCTGAATTAAAGGGGAAGACATGGATAATTGATGATTCTGATCTGGCAGCATCAAAACGCATCCCAAGCTGAAATTTGATTGAACAGTCATCATAACTAGTTGCATAAAGCTCATTAAAATGAAGTCCAAATTTAAAGTTCAAAGCAGACCTTAATTCCCCAGTCTAAAATTGCCTTTTCGGTTGGTGATCCAGAAATCTCAACATCATTACCACCCTGTTACGAATAGAATTATTCATAAAGTAGTAGAACCAGTCAATTATGAAATTATTATTGGGGGGAACTGAACAAAGTAAAACCTTTCTATCATACCTCAGGGACATAAACACTTCCATTAGTGTTCTGTGCAACACCTTCAATCAGCAAAGAGCGTAGCATAGCAGAGAATTGTTGTGAATCATCAGGAGGAATGATCTTCTTCCCACCAATGCAAGCCTCAACCACAGTCATCTATCTCAGAATTTTGGTGAAATTAAAATTTGCTGGACACATCATTATTTTCATCGTAAACTACTTTGAAATATTCAACCAAAATAAATAGCTATTGGTCAACCCTCACACACACATACTTTATAGCTTATTCGTTGTGTTAGTTTAATTAGTTATTCTTAACTCCTAATCTTACATGTTGATATGTTTGCTACTTCACATAAGCTGGGAAACAGATATGCCACAATAGAATAAAAATATTGCAACAAGTGCTCTCCAACAAGTATGTGCGACCTAGAATAAATACTATAAATAAGATTTAAACACTGAATCACAACTAACCTGATTCATAGTCAATGTTCCAGTCTTATCACTACAAATGGTTGTGGCTGAGCCCATTGTCTCACAGGCGGAGAGCCTCCTCACCTGCAATTCAATGTATTATATTATACAGCGTTTTCAAATAGATACACCAAAATTCAATAGCACAAACAAAAATTGGCATACCAAAGCTTTATCTGCCATCATTTTTTTCATTGAGTAGGCAAGTCTGCAAAATAGTTTATGGGAAACAGTGTTAGAAGAGAGAAATAAGATTCAGAGATAGAAAGAGAGAGTAACAAGTCATAGAAATATGAAAGAAAATATTGACAATGTAAAATGGATACAATAGAGATAATAAAAGCATCGTATAATAATAAGAAAATAATATTAAAACTAAAAAAAAAGTCATAAGATAGAAAAATATCATGAAACAACAGAAAATCTACACTGGACCAATATTTGGTACAATCATTAAAAGAACAAAGGATAAAATCTATAAATCATATTACAGTACTGTTAATGTTCCCACATATCCATCAAAACTAGGTAAAATTGAGATAAAATTTACCAAACTTACGTTAAGGTAACTGCTAAAGGCAACCCTTCAGGCACTGCAACCACTACAATGGTGACCTACATATTCAACACATTACAATCACCATATAGTTATTAACATTAAAGTCTGTGAAAGGATATGAATATTTATCTTATGAATCATATACAATCGGCTATTTTAGTAATTAATGCACATACCGCAATGGTGAATATCTTGATTACTCCATCAAAAGCATCACCAACTTTGGTTTTGCCCGCTATAAATTGAACACTTCCATCTGGGTTTCTAGTATGCCCAGAGAAATACCTGTGTTTATAGGTGGCCATTTAAGGCATGAGTAAAAAATATAAAAAAGTTTAAAAAATAAAACTAGGTTAAAGGGCAAGGTATCCAATTCAACTTTGACTGTTTGGCGTATAGTCCTGCCCTTTCAGGGTCGACAATTAACATGCTTAAACTTTCAATATATGGAAAATAACCAATTTCAATAATTAACTCAATAAATAGCAACTTTCCCGTGCTTTCAAATTTTGACAGTTAACCAAATGAGTTAGCAGTAAACAAGCCACGCGTTTAAATTTTAAGTAGGTTGATGTGAAATTCCAAGAATGTTAAAACAAAGCATAGATAGAAAGAAAAAGAAACATATAGAAACCTGGCCAGCAGCACTATCAGAACAATAACAGCCACAGAGAGTCCAACAATACCAATTAAGGTGGCGAGACCATTTAAGCGTACCTATATTGAGAACTTTATATAGGTAAACGTAATATTGGAAGCAAAATCGAAAAACAAACTGCATGTAAAAAAGGGACCTGCAAAGGAGTTTCTTCACCATTGTCTTCTGAAATGCTAGACATTAGAAGCCCCCATTCCGTATTAATACCAACAGCCGTTACCTGAGGAAGGAAACCAACCAACAAAAAAGAAACATCAGAAAAAAAATTGTTTAATCAATAAAATAGGTGGGCAAGAAAAAAAAAATACAATCAATTTCATATATTGAATTATTGAAAGAAGTTCAGTTCCATTTAATCAATACTTCACCAATCTAATTTCCCTCTGCCTGTTGTTTTCAAAAGTCAAACAGTAGCCAGAATCCCTTCCTGAACAGTATCCACTAAATGAATAATTGACATCTCAGAGTGACTTTCTCCAAAAAAAAATGAAAACTTCCTTACAGATCCAACTAGGAAAAGCTTCTAGCATTTTGGTAAAACAACATTTTAGTTTACGAAAGATTTGAAGTTATTATTATTCCTTAAAGATGAAAATGTCAATCAATTTAGTTCTTTTTAAAAATTAAATTGATGTCAAAAAAAGGACTAAATCGATCCATTTTTCATATTTCAAGGACTAGTATGATCAACCTCAAACCTTTCAAAGACCAAAATGGTTTTTTACATGTTTTTTTGGCCCTTGGGACAATTCCCATCTAAGCTACAAGGGTTAATGTCCAATTATAGGTTATTTATTAATTATATCAACAACCCCTTGGAAACTCCTTACTTTTGTAAATAAAATCAAGACAGGACAATAGAGAAAAATAGAAGGGAAAACGCAAGTCCAAAATTTACCAGCATAGTTCCATTGCCATCTGCAACTTTACAACCAGAAATCAGAAAAGGATCATTAGAATTTTTTTCGACCTGAAAAATATTATTAACCACTTAGGAAAAGCGAGCAGTAGTTAAACTGATTCTCCACAAGATAGAAATAAACACTAACAATTTTGCTCTCCCCGGTCATACTTGATTCATCAATTGCAAGAGAGTGACCAGTAATCAAAACTCCATCAGCGGGGACCTAGAAAAGATAAATTAAGAACTAAATAACAAGAAATGAAACTATTAGGTGTGACTATGCAAAAAAGGCAAAAGAAATACCTGGTTACCAATGTTAAGGGGTATAACATCACCAACAACAACATCATATATGGAGATCTCAACTCTTCTACCATCTCGAGTGACCTACTCAACACAAATCAAAACATAAAATTGAAGATATATGATGATAACAGTATAGTAGTTAGTAATAATGACAAAGTATATCTAAGCCAAAAAACATACCTCCAAACGTATGTTTCTCTTGTGCTCATTTAGATCTTGAAACTGAAGAGACTGCTTATAATCACTTATAGCTACAAAAATGGAGAAACAAATGAGGATGTTTTGCCCATCAAAGGGGAGTATTATTAAATGCACAATTATTATGATAACAATGACAAAGTTGATAATGGAATTGTGTCTACACCAAATCCATTTATATTCAATCAAAAATTCAGAAGCGGAATCTTAATGCTTTGATCATGATGCATTATAAACTATGAAAATATTAATACCTGTAACAAGAATAACAAGAATAACTGCAAAAGCAATGCTTCCCCCGTCATACCAACCTTCCTGGATACCCTGAAATAATTAATTCTGAAGATGAACCTAATTCTTCGCATTAACAAAAACATAATCCTAATACTGAATTATGAAGGAATGAAAAAAGGAACACTAAAGGTCAAATGATTTTTTTGTTGGTAGAACATTACATTAGTCAAATAAAAAGCAGATGAGCCTGGTATATAGATGATATCATGGTACTAGTCTGAGAGCTACTAAGCTAACAGAAGGGTTGTACACCAGAAATCTATATAGAGATTAAACAAAAGGGAAAGAAAAACTATCTAGCATGCAACTGACACTATCAAAGAATACCAATAAGGCAGAATTACAATGAAAGGGGAAATATAACAGCACACAGTGGAAGGATTAATTTGTGTGTGGGCTGAGTTAGTGAAGGGTGAAAACTGCAGCAATTAGTGACTGTGAAAGTACAGGACGTTAATATTTCCATGCACATTTTTATAAAAAATAGCATAAGTTTGGAATCAGACTATCTACTCTACGTAAAAAGACAAACTACTGAAAGGATTTTTTTTTATTATCACATAAGAACACGGAATTGTATCACAACTTTCTCAACCAATCTCACCTCAGATTTTATCCCCAGTGCTAATGAAGCCATTGCGGCTACCATTAGAATAATCAAGGTCAGATCCTTGCAAGCATCCCACATAAACATCTAAAGCAACAAAAACGACATCAGTACAATAACCCTCCAATAAAAAGAGGTTTTCAAATGATTAATGTGCACCAAAATTTACCAAAAATCTTCTTCCGGTCTTTCGAGGGTAGTTGTTGGAGCCAAATGCATTCCTCCGTATTACCAAGTCGTCATCATCACCTCGAATGCCCTTCTCTAAATTGGTTTTCAATAAATTTGATAACCCTACAACCTTATAAAGAGAATTCAGATTTGATAACCCTACAACCTTATAAAGAGAATTCAGATTTGATAACCCTACAACCTTATAAAGAGAATTCAGAAAAATCACGTGAATATGATGACACTAATCAATATAATTAGAGATTTCATTCTCATTACACTTACCCCTTCATTTTCCCACAGAGCAGTAGTATCACGATTCCTTGAAATTGAAGAAAGTTGTTCTTGTCCAATTGAAAATTCTCCAGTGGAGCTTGAATGAGGTGAAAATTCTCCAGTGGAGCTTGAATGAGGTTTTATAGTTCGTAGTCCTAACAGTTAAAAGCACTGAGCATTGATATTGGAAAGAAAATACTGTCTACACTTTTAATATACCAGGCCAACTCACTGTAAAAATGATTTAACAAATATCTAGGGAGCATCAAGCCTCAGCACACCAAAGCATTTTCAACTTTGGTATTTTAGAATTAAGATAATCCTATAAACACCTTTTATCATTATAAAATAGGATAGCACTAGAATCCCCCAAATGATAAATACGTCCAAGGCTTGATAATCACAAAAAATAATTGGATATATACTAGAAACAGTTTAGAATTAAGGCAATAATACAGACACTTTTTATAATCATAAATTGGTAAGACCATTAAAAATCTCTGTAACAGTAATTCTTGAACATTACTTATGCTGAAAATAGCAAGCAAATGTATAGTAACAAAACTATATAAAAGGGAATGGACAAGTCATAAAATTACAATTGACATTGCAAGGAAGTTGATCTGCTAAAAGGATAATTGGATCACATTAAACATGTCAGACACAAAACTTGGAACGATTATCAGTAAAAATCAGCTATGTCAAATACTTGACTTCTATGCTACAGGTTTTTCAGACACATGTAGCAACTGACATGAATATTAGGTCATTAACATTAGCAGGGCTTATCAAAGGAGATCAGTGATGCCAGGCACATATTATTTCAGACTATTTCCATGTCAATATGCAGCTAATCAGGTGATAGTACACCAGACTAAAGCAACCTTTCTTTATGAGCAAAAGTAGTACAAAGGTACAAAAAACACCAATCAATTTTGTTCACAAACTACTAGAACTCTCAACCTTCATGGCTAAACAGACCAAAGTAGTGAACTCAGATGCAGATTAGCAGAATAAGAAATCAAAGAAAAAGATACAGAAGATAAGTAAAAATATTGAAAGTAAACTTTATAAATTGCAGAACAACAAATGAGTTTCTAACAATATAGGAGACGAGAGTAAGTTCTAACTAGTGTACTACAATTTTTACACATAATAGTGAAAACAATCTAGTGACGCACCATTCATTTGCCCAGCTTCCTTGAACCGATATGCAGCCTAATAGAGTAAATTAATTAATTAGTTCACTTAACACGTGTAACATGAGAATAATAAAGAAAGTCAATTGAAGAACCGAACCTGAATGGCCCGTGTATGCACTATAATAATTCTTAGTACTCTCTCCTTCTCTTCTTCTTTCTTTAAGTCCAAGGTGTAACAAAATCGACGAGAAGCATTGAGGACAAGCGCCGCTTGCTAAAACACCAAATGAATTATTTGTTTCGTCAATCAAAAAAACATAGTCTCCCAAAGATAAAATATAAATGCATGTCAAAAATACTCAGAAACAAGTAGCAATTGATGTTAACGCAATTATTATAAAATAGGACTCTGATACTGAAGAAATAGTAAACGGAGGTGGCTTCAAGTCCCTGATGCAAGATCAAGAAATGCGCTGTATTATGTCTTGAGACAGTTTTGGAAAAAGCGGTTTATTTTGCAAGAGAGCAGTTGCAACTTCAAAAAGAGCCATTGCAAATATAATATATATCTTGAATGTTCAAACTAGCATTAAAAAGACAATCATTAAGTGTCTATTAGGAACAAACTACCAGAACTGTAGTGAAAGTAGTACTTATTTTCTTGTCACAAACAGAACTTTTTTCCCATATGAAAATATAAACTTTTCTAGTAATTGAATGATTTCTTTACTTCCTGTAACATCTGAAAATTTCAAAAGTCAGAAGAATTGAAAATTAAATTAGAAGAGTTGATAGTCAAGTTTATTGCTTTCTTTTTGTCTTCCCAATAAATACCCATCACTCTAATATTCTGGTCTCCAGTTTCATTCTTGCTTTATTTGCAACTACTAATGGCATCCATCAACTCACTTAACATTTAAAATGTTACATTAAATCTCTCCTTGCTTTTGTCCCATTAATAAAAATTAAACCCTGCAATTTGCATTGTCTTTTAGAGTCCAAATTTATTACCCTAACTGAATCTCAAATCCCTAAATCCAATCCAAGTGTTCTTTAAACTGTACACCTAACAAAAGATTAGCATTTTGGAAATACAAGGAAGGTACTTCAGATCAAAATGAATTAAACCAAAATTTTCTGAAACTGGATCTCGCAATAAGGGTGTAAGCATATTATACTTCAATGACCTTTACAAGAAACATATGGACTGATCCTACTGTAGCTTCCAAATTGACTATTGCCCTCACTATCTGGCGTCCAGCAAACATATAATCAAAATATTATGTCTTCCCTTTTTGACTCCATACATATAATCAAAATATTATGTTACCAAGCATAGCTGGGGACTGTGAACATATCAAAAGGCTCAAAGCAGGCCTTTCAGCCAGCCTGTCAAGTACTTTTTCCCAAACTTATGAGGTGGGGTTAAATCCTCACTACCGAGCTTCTCTAGAAGGATTAAGAACTGAGCTTTTTGATGTTGCCGTTTGTAGATAGTGAGAATCCTGGACTCCCGCAGGTAGTCCTGACAATATCTCAAATATGTTATTTGCAAGTATAGAAAGGTATTCAAAGTAATACTTCCAATGAAATCCTTTGGAGTACAGTGTTTTGGAAGAGATTCACAAGATGTTCAAAACAGTACTGAAGATCCCAAAACTGTGCTAATTGGAATGTGTACTGTGTTGTCTTTAATACTCTAATAGTCTACTAAAGATCCGTTGTTAAAAATGTTGAGTCTTTGGCAACAAAACTTCACTCCGCTCCTTGTCTTTAATATTATATATTTTTATCAGTCCTCTCCTTAAACAGAACCTTGTTTAGTCTCCATACTTCAAAATACTATAAATTTGGACCTCTTACTCAACGGGTAAAATTTATAAGAAACAGGTTGTATAAACTTGTCCTAAACTCCACAACAGAAAAGGTACTTGTGTTTGACAGAAGATGAGTACTAATATTAAACTATTACACGTTCGAATATCCTCAATGAGTACAGGTAGGTACATGAATGCTAAAATTTTGTATTGGCAGAGAAAAAAAATGTCCATATAGACCTTTAAATGAAACAAAATTCAAATTTATATTGCTATAACCAATCAGTCAGTACGTGAACTTGGTATCTTTTGAGCCACTTATCTTTTTAAACATGTCTTCTTGAAACCATACAGTCAATCCAGTATTCGCCTAGCCCCTGCTCTCACTTCATAGGGAATGGATCTTCTCATGTGAGTTCAATAGACCCTAAACAACACCCCAATGAGGCCCTATTTTCTCCATGTCTTTGTCTCTCTTCGCATGGCCCAAACACATGACTGACTGAGAGGATTCATTCCCCCTCTGCTGGTCTTAATTTAGATTTTATTGACTATTAAAATGATAGGAAGCACTCTCTCTCCCTCTCTATATCTCTTTATGTTTGCATCAACCATATAGAGTTTGTTTGAGAAAACTTTTTAATCTTCCAAAGTAGAAAAATAAGAATTAACAACGAAATGAGTTTCCCTAGAAACTAAAATTAACTCGTGCATAAGCAAATCTGTAAAAATTATTTCATATTAATTTTTCTATTTGATGACTTTTAATTCATACATAAATTAACTTTTTTATGGAGAAGTTTATTTCATCTTTCCTTCTAATTTTCTTCTCCTAAAAGTGTTTATGGGGAAATTTAACCAAATATGTTCACAGTAAAGTTTGGTAAAACATATTGGTTCAACAAGTGGATCCCCTCCTCACCCATGTAGGGGGCGGCACCAAAATCCTACAAGACAAGACATCAATATCCTTACTAGGGAAACCAAGAAATGCCCAACCCCTACAATATTATTGGACAGGTAAAAACCACAAATAGTTTTAACCGGCTTCATTGAAACAGTAACTCATGCCCACGGGGAATAATATATTTATTCAGTACAAATTCAAAAGCAGACAAAATGTATTAGTCGTATTATTGAAAATAATGACAAAACATAGCAACAGCAATAGAGGGAATTAGAAATAATGTCTACACATACCCTCCAGCGCCTGAGGCGTTGAACCGGAGCATTCTTTGTTCTCGTAAGATCAAATGGATCAGCAGAAAAGTCTCCATCAAAATCATCAGACCAGCCAGTGGGAGACCCAGCCTCAATATCACCCGGCGTCTGGCTGCCAGGAGAACCCTTGGAGAAACTCATGCTTCCGAAAACTGTCGCAGGAAAGATGACACCGTCACTACCTAATATGCCTTACTACTACTTCACAGTATATCGCTAATAACCGTTTATTAACAACCATTCTTCCACTCTCGGAACAAACATCACCGTATCACAAAAAAACCTAAATTCAGTCTTTCTACTTCAGAATTAAGCACTCCAATCCAAAGCATGTTCGACAAAAGAGAAGAAAGCAGTTCAAGTCTCCACCTTTGAAATTTCAACTGATATTTGTCGTTTCTTAATAATTCAAAGTCACAGTTCACTTATCACTGACCCCTAAATTCAAATCAATCACTTTCAATTACAAAGTAAAACACGTATCTCTAGAAACTAAGACCCCTAAAACATCTCTCTCTATATGCACCATTAAATTAGGCTTACATAGTCATAATGTGTATGAATTTCCTATGTAGCAATAAGCATAGTAGCCCGTGGACTTACCGGGAAAATAAAGAGACTATATTAGTAGTCTGGCCGATAGCTATATTCTCGTCTTCTTCCTCGTCTTCCTCTTTCTCTTCCGCCGCAACCTGAAACCCTTCAGAGAAAAAAACGAACTCTATTATTCTCAATAAATAACGCAAGAGCGTATAAAACAACAATTAAATTAATTTCCATTTCCGTTCACGAGATTTCCACCTCATGTAAAAGGATCACCCCTCATTAATAGAATATATACACGCATCGCTTCCCTCCTTCGAGGAAATTTCGTTTCACGATTTAAGTGCAGTATACAGTTTACGCGCCTAAGTTATATTCTCTTTCACTTTTTGTTTTCTCATTTCCAAGATTGTTGAGTCAGCTTTTTTCCAATTTCTAATAGAAGTCTTTTCGTGTTATCAGTTGATCCAGGAAAAAGGAAACGCAACACTTCCTGTAGTGGAAAGCAGTTCAGTTTGATTCAGTCCACTTAATAGCCACAACAGCACGAGAATCAGAACCTCTTTTTTCACGACAAATCAGAACCTTCACTTTTGGAAACGACAATGACAAAAAAAATTGAATATATTTAGTTAATACAAAGTAAGTTTTGACATACGATGCAGGAAGCAGAAGTATTGAAATAATGGTTGAAAGAGACGAATAACTAACTTGTGGCACAAATCAAAAGTGGCAAGTGAGCACTGACTGATGCAATGCCATGAGATTGGATTCTTCGGAGTTCACGCGTGAAAATGAAGAATGGCCTGTGAATAATACGAACCGTACCGTCATAAAATATTCAATGGAACGTTACTCTGTGTTTGCAGCAGTTCTTAGTTGATTCAGTGAAATCTCAACAAACAACCTTTCAATAATGCAAGGGCATAAAAACTCTCGCTCACTCCTATATTCCATACTTCGTTTGGGTGGCACTGCTGGCAAGCAATAAAATACTCTCTTACATTCTTCTTTTCCATCACACAGCTATGCAGATCTTGTTGAACACCCCGAGAATAATTTGACGATAAAAAGACTTCAATAGTTTTCGTTTTTACTTTTTAAATAATTATTTTCAACAACTGCCTTTAAGAATAAGTTTTCAAAACAAGTAAAACTGAAAGAATTAGTAATTGGAATCTATGCCTATATAGAAGGACGATTCTCCTCTTAATCGGTTTTTTGTTATACATATTCACTTTTTCCATTTTGTAAGTATATCAATAATTTGTTTTATTATTTTAAAATATATAATAAGAAATTTTTTATCATTTTATTGTTATTTTGGAATTTTTTTATCATTTCTTTTTTTTTTATAGTATTCACTTTTATTTTTTAATAATTTTATATTCAAAAAATTAAAAGTAACTTTCTTAACAACTTCTCACTTTTTTCTTTATCAAAAATTTCTTACTTTACTTTCTATCAAAAATTTCTCACTTCTCTCTCTCTTAATTATCTCAAACCTCACTCCCTCACAACATTTTCTTTATGAGACACACCTTCCATTCTCACTTCCCTTCTCTCTTTTATGTTGATTGTAGATATGTACTCTTATCCTAATTTTTTTCTAGTTTTGTTCCAATTGTTCAATTTTCTCTACATGCATTACCTTTTTTTATATTGTTAAGAAGTGGGTTTTAAGTCTAACTCAACCTCATAAAACCGGCTCATAAGGTGAGGTTTGCATCCACTTATATGCAATGAAATGTCTTTATCTCTAATCGATGTGAGATCTCCAACATATATAGTTTTTGTATTGGTTTGCAGTTGTCGTCATCAAACGCATAAAGTTTGGCTCTTCGTTCAACGCGATCTCTTCTTCAATTCCCCAACTCAATTTGTTTCCTCCACTCTCAAATGAGTAAGATTCACAATGTCTTTTTCATAAGACACTACAATGGTAAACCTAAGACTTTTTGTTTATATCACATGACATTGTTGTTTATTTCTTTTTATTAAAGACTCAATTGTTTTTTTATCACAAGCACTAAAATGATTGTTTAATAAACATTAATCATTCACTATTTCTTTTTTGTTTTCAAATTTTTTTTTTGTAAGCCTTTAAAACTAAAAGGAGATAAATGTTTTATTAAGCTTATTTACATGTTTCTATTTTGTTACTCGATTTTTTTAGATAGGAAGATGTAAAAGTCATTAATCCAAGGAAATACAAAGAGAAGATAAAAACAAGATAGTCATTGATCTGAAGATGATGAGATGGTCAAAGTGAAAGATGATGCAATAGTATATTTATATTAATTCGGATGTAACATTAATGATAACACTAAAAATTTTAAAATATTTTCTTTGTCATTTTATATGTATCTAATTTTATATATTTAATTGATGAATTTAGTTTTAATGGAATAGATAATTTACTTATAAATCTTATTAAATATATAAATATATAAAAAGAAATATTTAATTTTTAATATTAAATATAACTATATATAAATTATAAAAATAAAAAATTCGGGTATTAATATATAAACGTTGTTGCTTCTGTGTGTTTCTGTTGCTTTTGTGTTTCGTTAATAAAAATAATAAAATTATATATTTTTTAATTCGATGAAAACGTGAATACAGATTTCGCCAGTTAATAGTAAGAGAAGAAAAAGGTAAGATGATTTTATTTACTTTTTAATTAATACATGCAAACCAAACCAATTTTTACCATTTATACATTAAAATAACTTATAATCAACTTAACATATACCTCTTTAACATTTTTTAAACTTATCAAATTATAAATACTCAAAATAAAATATTAGTTTAAAATCGAAGAAAAATTGTTTACATCAAATATGATTTTGAAAAAAAAAATAAATAAATATATATATATATATATATATATATAAGTATAATAGTATTTGTGAATAAAGATGGTGGCTGACAAATTAAAGTGTCACTATAACCGAAAAGCATGATTTCCGTGCATCAAGGCCGAATGTAAGCGGTTCTGGTGACAAATTGGAATTCCAACACGAAGTCATTAATTCTAGTTTTTGTTCTCATGCTAATGTATCTATCTCAACTTTTATTTCATTAAAATTTATTAATTCTTTTCAAAGTATTCATTTTAATTGAAATAATACATTTTTATACGAATATACAATTGACTTCTCTTTTCTTTTAAATTTTAGCTTCCCCATTTTAAAATATATTTTTTATTATTTGAATTTTATTGAAAAATATAAATGTGGAGATAAGAGTAAAATTCATCTCTACTTTAATAATATTTCATAAATAAAAAAGTTTAAAATATTACACGGATAAGAAGATAGATAGAAGTAAAAGATTGTCTGAGAGAGATTATTACCTTACTGAATGATGCTGGCTTGAACTAGTTAAGGTGGAGCAATGTGTTCACATCATTTGCAGCACTTTGCATTCAGAACAAATCTGCAGCTCCATGCAAGATATTATTCCTTCTCTTCGGAAATGAACACCTTAGTTTATCTTCAACAGAGAAAAACCGTGTACTATATGTGTTAGCTGCTATTAGAGTTTGAATTTGATTTCACCATGCATGAAATGAAGGTAGATAGTATTTGAAGAATGCAGTTGCAGAGTTTTGATTTTATTTGTTGGTTCAGAAAATGGTGGCATATAGTATATCCCTCTTTCCTTGAAACTTCCATTACTTTGTTTAGGATCAAGAAAGGTATATCAGTAAAGAATAGTGACATGCCTTCTGCATCTGGGAAAACAAAAAGTGCTTTTTTTTTCTCGTTTTTAAAGGTATTCTGCAACTAATTGTTTGCTTTTTTTGTTCATTCACCAACCAAGAATTAAGTTCTGATGTGTATAATTTAGTTGTTTTGACATTGTTCAAGCATGTTGCTGTTGGTTAAAACATGTTATCCTAATGTTTACATTTTGTAGTAATAGATTCCGTACTACTAGAAAGGGGCTTTTCCATGTTATCAGTCATTTTTTTAAAAAAATATAAAAATAAATAAAAAATTTAAGTATTTATGAAAATGGATATTCATGTTTAAAAACAGTTATTCTCTATTTAAACTCGTAAGACCTACATAAACAAATGATAGGAAATGTATAAATAATTATAAATGTTCATTTTTTATTAATTTTTTTTTATCTTTTTAGTCTTTAAAATAGAAGAATGATTAGGAAGTTGTTATCACGGTAGAATGCATCATAAAGGAGGTATTAAGGTAATGATCAAGATAATCTAATAATTTCATGCATATAATAAGATTTTTTTTTTCTTTTATAACTTATATTTTTCTTTTCTTTTTTTTCTTGATTGTGTTTGTCCTTTATCAATATGTTATAACCATTTTATGGATGTGTAGTAGAAGATACACTGATGTTATTGAGACTTCAATGATCGTATTAATAAACTTCACTAAAAAATATATCATGTTTTATTAATTATCTAATATCATCAATTAATACTTTAGATAGTGAAAAGGTGAAATTTGTTATTGTATCAAGATTTTTTATGATATACAATCAACCACTCTTTCGTAGAAAACTTAGGTTGTTTTCCACCAATGATTTTTCTGATAGGTTACGTATTTATTGAAATCTACTTAATTTAATATTTCCAAAATATATTAATTGTGCCAAATTAATTTCATTATTTTCTAAGATAGTCCATGTGATCTTATATAAGAATTATTTAATTATAATTTATTATATGTAATCTAATCGTCAAACATAAAAGTTGCCTAAATTTACTTAATAGTAAAAAGGTTTCAACCAATTAATGTTAAGTATAACTTTACGCTGAGAGATGATTTAAAGGTAAATAAATAGTATTATTTAATGTACAAAATATAAAAGAAATATTATAATAAATATATTTTCTATTTATCTACCAGTCAAAACACACGCGTCTACTCTTTTATGATAATTAAAAAAAATATTATTATAATTATTATTAAATAAAAAATATTTGACTTTTTATTTTCTATTTTATCTTTATATTGATGTTTATTTTATTAAACTGTTTTGAGTTTTTTTTTCATTTCATTATTAATGTTGAATTTTGAATTTCAGAGCAGTTATTGAATAAATAGCAGTTTTATTGTTGAATTTCATAGCAGTTGTTAAACAAAGAACAGTTTTACTGTTGAATTTTGAATGGAAACCCATCTTTCTCAATTGAAGGGTTGTGAAGATACAAAAGAGTGAGGACCAAAAGGATTTTCACCTTCTCAACAAAAAAAAAAAAAAAAAACTTTTTCATTCTTCCTAAGAACATAGGTTCTTTTCTTCACTTTACCCAAATTTTCTATTGCAATTTATGATTATTTATTATATCATATGTTATATATGATATGAATAACTTACAAGTATCCATTTCTCCAAATTAATGTGCATCACAACTTTAGAAATATAGAATCTTTACTTTTCTTATTTTTTCAACTAATTGACATTTTGCTGAGATTAGAGACATAAAGTCTATTTTGTTATTTTTTTTTTTTTTTTCTAATTTCAATGAGATTGTTAGTTTTTATAAAGAAAAATAGAAGAGGTTGAGATTGTTGGTTTCGTTTCCATTTTTTTTTAAATATTGACCATTGAGTTAGTTCTAATATTTATGAGGTGGGTTACTTTTCTTACTTTTGATTAATTTAAATTAATTTTACATAATAAAAATCAAGTTAACAAGTATCTTTTAAAAAAAAAAGATTTTTCATCTTTTCCTATTGTGATCTATAATATTTTTATTTTTTTAAAATATATTAAAATAAAATAAAAAGTATAGTGTTTCAAAGTGAATTTCTTCTAATATAGTTATTCACATGTTTTTATATAAAATTATAGGGAACAAAAAAGTAACAAATATATTTAAATGATATACTTTTATATTTATATTTAATTTTATTGTAAAACATGCGTACATGTTTTCTTCCTAAATTTTTTAATGTCTGTTTTAAATTTTGTTTTGGTCTCTCTAATTTAAAAATAAAATATTAGAGGTAATATATATAGCTGTTTATAAATAAAATATTGTTATTATTCCCTGTATAAATCACTTTGAAGACAGAAATAATATATCTTAAAATTAGAAAAATAGAATATTTTTTACATTAGTGGTATAGTGGTAGGATAAAAATTATAATCACAATTTATAATAAGATATATCTCGTTACGACTAAATTATATGTAAGCACATACAGGTGGATTCATTGTAAGATCATCGAAAACATGACAATAAACAATACATTTATAATAAAATAAAATTATAATAAAATTGTTGTTATATGAAATTATTATCATTACATATCTCTCCTATCTTTATCATATCAACTGTGAAATGAATTATTATTGGGTAACGTATCCGAATAGATAGTTTTACTAAAAAAAATTATTAAATAAAATATAATTTTAAAGATAAAAAATAATTAAAATTAATTTTAAAGATAAAAAATAATTAATTGATATATTAACTAAATTAGAGATATTTTAAAAATTAAATGAAGTTTTTTTTATTGATACTAATAAAACGATTGTCCCAACTATGTAAGTAAAATGTTTTTAGTCGTCCTTCATAGAAATCACTTTCTAGATGATATTTTTAGAATCATTTCTCTGTTTGTATATCTTATAATTATTTTCTCGATTAATATTTGACAAGGTTTTCTCAACCATCTTCTATGAAACTATTTTTTATAGATGTCACCCTTACTTTTCTAGTTAAAATTTATAATGATTTTTTTTATCGATATTTGCAGAAAATTCTTTTATCAACATGATTTGTGTTATTTGGTGATAATTGGTGTATTTAATATTTTTTATATTTAATAATAATTAAAAATAAAGTAAAAATTCAATAAATTTGAGTAGTAATAAAACCGTTGACAAATCAAACCATTAAAATAAAATTATTTCAAATTTAATGTATTTAAATTTATTGAAAAATAAAAAATAGCAAATTAATAATTGTAATAATATGGTTTTAAAAGGAAAAAAATTAATATCATGCAAATATATATATATATATATATATATATATATATATATATATATATATATATATATATATATATAAATAAAAAAAATAAATAAAAAAAAAAAAAAATATATATAGAAAAAAAAATAAA
>Ga0123342_1002777_pt1 | contig 28823 bp, 13 predicted proteins | sample Turbeawhitnodule_FD_89960 | JGI IMG/M metagenome (GOLD analysis project Ga0123342, IMG submission 89960) | Root nodule microbial communities of legume samples collected from Mexico - Turtle bean Mexico white nodule | ecosystem: Host-associated > Plants > Roots > Nodule | place: Mexico: Nepantla... | reverse complement strand
CATGTTAAGAAGTGGACTTTAAGCCTAACTCAACCCCATAAAACCGGCTCATAGGGTTGAGGTTTGCACCCACTTATATACAATGAAAGGCTCTAATCTCTAGTCGATGTGGGATCTCCAACATGGTTCCCTGTTCGAAGTAGAATTTCCACTTATATATTCAATTTTTCTTTTAGGGATGTTGTGTGTTTATATATTGTGTTGTTTGTTTATATATTATTTAAAATTGTAGAAATATTATATTTTCATGGTTTGGTATTTAAGTGTTGTTTTTTTTTATGTTAAATAGATTTTTGAATGTTGTGGATCACATTTTGAATGATACTGTATGATGAAAATGGTATGGAATTGAATTCATAGATTTGGAATAATGCATGGACTAATGTTTGTTTGTGTATTAAGTATTGATGTCTTTGTGGTAACAGAGATCTGTGAGTTTCACTGATGATCTAAGTTCGTATTGAACTTACCCTGATTCTTTCTCTTGCATTCGCTGGTAATCTTTGGATCAGGTATTAGTCTCTAATAGGACTTATTTAATACGGATCTTTCGAAAGATATCAGTTTTTATTATGTTTGCTGAATATCCTGGATGTGTAGATCCATGTGAGATCTATGTGATCGTTTTATGTTGGGATTTGAAAAAGATTGAATAATTGAGAAATTAATTGGTTTTCTCTTTTGATTGAACTGTGTATATTATAAAAAATTATTTTCACTAGCTTACCCTTGTATAAAAATATTTTAAAATACTTCAAGTTCTTATAAAAACCAGTAGAACTTGTATTGTAATAGTTAGATGTTATTTTTTTGGAGTGTTACACTTCTGATATTTAATTTATAGATTTTAATTATATCATATTAGTTTTAATTGAATATTTGTTTGGACTTTAAGTTTGTATGTTTTATTTTTACCAAAAATCCCATTTGAGTTCTATTTTCTTAAGATTAAAGGGGTGTAGAGTTAAGATTAAAGGGATGTAGGGTGTAAGTAATCACGTCACCCTTGAACAGTCATGGTTGGTAAGTTCATAATTTTTTTCTATTCTACAACTACAACAGTTGATCGAATTGTTCAACTAAACTAATAAAAATTTCACCAAAAATTATTCAATCATCAATTATATCTCATGAGACATATTTAATTGATAATTCATATTATAATGTCTTACTGTCCATCTCACACACAAGTTACAGATAACTTTCTTTTAAGAATATTTTTTAGTTGTCTTTCTTAATAGAATTTGATGATAATTTAAATAAAAATAAATACACCACTTGTAAAAATAAAAAGAAAGATAAAAGTATGAAGGGAAGTAGTTGGTAAATTTTTTGGAAAAGAAATAACAAATACTATTTATTGAATTATATTTATTGCTCATAATTGTGTAGGAATAATATTTCTTTTAAGCATTTTTCACTCAAAAAATCTTGTCACAAATTATAATTTTTTTTCACACTCTTTCATGCAAGTATTCTTCACGTTGTTCATAAGATCATGAGCACCTGAAAAGAAAGTAAAAGCAATGGTCAAAATCATAACAAAGCAAAGTCAATTATCAAAATTAGGAAAAAAAATAATTAATGAAATCTAATATATAGAAAAATTAGAAAACCGTGAAAATAAGTAAATATTTTGAGAGAGTACATACCAATATTGATAGCAATGGACTTCATTAATTTACAACCAACATTACACTTATAAGAAGTATCAGAGATTAAACCTTCACAACGTGATTCACAATCTGAGATACAATTTGGTTTAGGATTTTTTTCTGATAAACATTTGAGAAAACATCTCATTTGGCAAAGATCTACTTGGGCTTGTGTAAAACTCAATAAAATCATGACCGTGATTATAACTCCAATAGTTTTTATCTCAATTTTCCCCATAACTCTTATTTGAATCCTCTCTAAAGTCAAATCGCACTTGTGGTATTTCAAGAAATCTAAACATAAATTTATAGAAAAAAATATTCTAATATTATATTTTTTTACTCTTGAAAATATTTAGTTAGTCAAATATATTTTCATAAGAAAAATAATTAATCTAATATATACACATTAATTATTTATTTATTATTTTCTTTTAATAATTAATATATGTAATGAATGTAACATTTTGACTATGTATATTTAAAAAAAATAGTGTATAAACAGTTTGTAAATATTAAAGCCGATATATTTAAATATATATAAATATCTTAGGAAACTTCAGATATTTATTTTACAGTTAATTCTATGATATTAGCTTTAATTTAATATTTGTTGGGACTTTAAGTTTGTATGTTTTATTTTTATTGAAAATCCCATTTCAGAGATAAGATTAAGGAGTAAGTAAAAAAAATCATTGAATAAAAATCAATTTTAGAAAGAAAAAAAAAATTAGTTGTTATAATGACTAAATTAGAGATCATTTTAGATCATTTTAGATACTAAAATAATTTTTTGTTTCTAAATTAGTTTCAATTATTGTTAAATAGTTTCTAAATTGGTATCTAATTAGATATCAAGGTTTTAACTACTAATTATTTAGATTCTAAATTTTGTAGCATAAACCTTGGTAGCTAATTAGATACCAATTTAGAAACTATTTAGTAATACTAGAAACGGATTTAGAAACCAAAATTTTTTTTAGTCTCTAAAATGGTCTCTAATTTAGTCACTATAGCAACTAATTATTTTTTATCTTTAAAATTGGTTTCTATTCAATGATTTTCTTGTATTGAGTGTAGGGTTACGATATTATTGTGTCTATTTATGTACATATATTCAATATATGTAATGAGAAATAATAATTGAGAATTATTTCTTTTTATTTTTTTTATTTTGGAAAATATATTTTTACTTGTGCTTAATAAAAAAATTAATAAATGTATTATTACAAAAAATGTAATCAATTTATTTAATGTGTCTGTTTATTATAAATTTGATAATAAGAAAAATGACTCTTGAATATTTTATTATTAAAATGAGAATAATATAGAGATAAAAAAAATAGTGATTCATATCTCAATTTAAAAGAACCAACATCTCTCTTTAAATTTCTTTTTTCCTTTATATGTCTTCTTTCTAACTTTTTGAACCCCTATGTCAGATTGACGGTCATAATCCATCATTGAAATTCTGACAACGATTACTACAAGACTCTCCGATTAGAGTATTAGTTAGAGTAAGTTGATTTTTGTACATTTTCCTATGAATCACTTTTAAATTTGTTAGATTTGTCTTTGGTATAGGTTTTAATATGTGGATAAAAGTAATTATTTCATGTGTTTATGTTATTTGTCCATAAATTTTGGTTTATTTGTTTTCTAAGCTTTGTTGTGATTAAATGGCTTGATTTTGTATAATGTAATATATGAAATATGAGGTTGTAATCCAGACATAGTATTTTCAGAAAAGAAAATTTCATGTTCAGATTGTTAGGATATTCATTGGCTACTGATTCATATAGAATGAGGTATCCTGACTCCACTGATATAATGAGATCACATAAATAAAATTATTTAAGTGGTTCATATGACTTTGTCTGAAATTTAAAATAATAATTTAATCTAACAATTAGGTGGTTTGATATGTGCAAATATCAGAGTATTAGTCAATCTATGAGGCTTTCGAAATTAAAATCAAGTATTTATGTATGATAGTTATTAGAAGGTTAACCTAAAAATTATGAAATTATAAATTATTACATACACTTAATAAAAATATTTAATCTATTCTCTTATAATATAAATAACTGATTTATTGGAACATATCCAAACTCATACTTTATATTGATAATATTTATTAAGGACATAAATTGTTAATCATATATAATAATTTATACTTTAATATTTATATTTAATTATTTGACTATACTGTATATTTAATTTTATTATGTAGATTTTTTTTAATAATAATATTTTTTAAATTAGAAAAGGTTAGTGATATTTATTCACAGAAATAATTAAGAATATGTTTATTTTAATAAAATGATTTAGAGTTCTACCATTCAAGATACTATATAAATTATATCAAAAATAGTATATCCGAATGGTCTTAGTGTCAAAATAAAATCTCATAGTACTTAACAAATTGTGATAAAAAAATTTATTTTCTATATCTTTACTATTTATAATTAGTTAATCATTTTCAGAATAGTTTTTTATTTTAATAATTTTTTTATAATATGTTCTCAATTATAATTTTATTACTACAAAAAAAAATACAATTATAATATGTCCATAATTATATTTTATTGAAATTTAATAAAGATATTATGTTTTACAAATACAAGTTAAACTGTTATAAATTTGACGGTTGAAAATGATTAAAGATTACATACATCAAATATAATATACATAGAGATCTCTAGAGATAATATATTTTTATCTATAAAATTGAATATGTAAGAAGTCCCTGTGTTCTTCCATAAAATTTAGTCTTCAATAAAACTAAAAACTAATGATACTTCTACTAGTAATATTGTTACAAAATTATATATATTCAAATAGTTAAGTATATGAAATATGATTAGAAAATCATATCATTGTAAAATATCAAATGCAATTGCAATATTATAAAAAAAATGTTATATTTTTTCTTATTTTTATCAAATTTATGATGAAAGAACACATTAAATAAAGTGGTTAATAATGCATTTATTAATCTTTTATTAAACACAAGTAAATATATAGTTTCAACTTCTCACCTATTATTTCTCAATAAATATATATAAATATTTCAATTAAAACTAATATGATAGAATTAACTGTAAATAAAGTGGTTAATAATGTATTTATTAATCTTTTATTAAGCAAGTAAATATATAGTTTCAACTTCTCACCTATTATTTCTCAATAAATATATATATAAATATTTCAATTAAAACTAATATGATAGAACTAACTGTAAATAAAGTGGTTAATAATGTATTTATTAATCTTTTATTAAGCAAGTAAATATATAGTTTCAACTTCTCACCTATTATTTCTCAATAAATATATATATAGATATTCAATTAAAACTAATATGATAGAATTAACTGTAAAATAAATATCAGAAGTTCCTAAGATATATATATATATATATATATATATATATATAAATTAAATCGGCTTTAATATTTACAAACTGTTTATATACTATTTTTTTAAAATATACATAGTCAAAAGGTTACATTCCTTGCATATATTAATTATTAGAAGAAAATAATAAATAAATAATTAATGTGTATATCATATTAATATTTTTTATTATTAAAATATATTTGATTAACTAAATATTTTCAAAGTAAGAAAATATGATTTTACATAAATTTTTCTATAAATTTAAGTTTAGATTTCTTGAAATATTACAAAGTGAGATTTGACCTTTTGCACAAAGTTTAGATTTTTAGAGAGAATTCGAAGAAGAATTATGGGGAAAATTGAGATAAAAGCTATTGGAGTTATAATCACGATCATGATTATATTGAGTTTTACACAAGCCCAATCAAATAACAAAATTGATGTTTCATTTGGATGCAAAGCGAAGTGTTTTTTCAAATGTAATGAAGAAGCACAGCCTAAACCAAATTGTGTATCGGATTGTGAATCACACTGTAGTGAATTACTCTCTGATAGTGTTTACAATTGCATTACTAGTTGCCGCTTAATGAAGTCCATTGCCATCAACATCGGTATGTACTCTCAAAATATTTATTTATTTTCATGATTTGATAATTGACTTTGTTTTGTTATGATTTTGACCATTAACTTTACTTGCTTCTCAGGTGCTCATGATCTTATGAACAACGTGATAAATACTTGCTTGCAAGAGTGTGCAAAAAAGTTATAATATGTAGCAAGAATTTTTTAGTGAGAAATTCTTAGAAGAATTTTTATTCCTACATATATGAGAAATAAATGAATAAATATGTTTGTGTATTGCCTAAACTAGTGAATCAAATAAGTCCCATGGAGATTTAGTTGATGATTGAAAAATTGTTGGTAAATTTTTTATTAATTTATTTGAACAATTCGATCAACCGTGGTAGTAATAGAAAAAAAAGTAAGATCAACAAATTTTAAGATTGTCAATTTGATAAACAATTTTTATTAGTTTATTTGCTTAAAAATGACAAATAATAAGTTTTTTTACAATTTCGTTCAACTCCGCCTCCTCCTCCTTCTTCTGCAATTCTCTTTCTTCAATTTCATTCCGCTCAAATCCTGAAATTTCGTTCAATCGACGTGTGCAAACCAATGTCACTATGTACGTACGGGTGGCAAAGTGGGACGGGCCGTGCGAGCTGACCCACGACCCACTGAAAAAAAAAAAACGTGGGGCAGGTTGCTTATTTCAACCCACTAGCCTGCTTAGGTCCGTCCGCATAACCCGCAGCCCGTGTGGGCCAAGTGCGAGGCGGGCCGGGTTGGTCTGCATAATCCGCATAACTTTAAAATGTATAATTTTTTTCTACACTTCCATATTTTTTTCATGTAGCCTCATATTTTACATTCCGAAATTTTTAATAACATCTTATTACGCATGTTTCATGAAAATAATATTATGAGACCATTTACCTAATGCATCTAAATAAATAAAAAAAATCAAAATTTTTATTTAAAAAAATATTTTTTATAATAAATATTTTTTATGCAGGCTGGTCCGCTGGCCCGCAGACCAACCCTTATGCGGGACGGGTTAGAAAAATCAGCTCACAAATTCTATGCAGGGTGGTCCAACCCGCATTGCCACCCCTATTTGTACGTCATGTCATCAATATTTAACGTTGTGAGTGAAAACTTAACGAATGGGAACACTTTGAACTTTGTATGAAAATTTGGGATCAAATTGATTTTTTAAAAACCAATCTATTAAATTAAATATTGACCTCAAATATAAGGACCAAAAAGGTAAATTATACATAAATATTATTAATATTATAACTATTATTAATATTATAAATATATTATAATATTATTAATATTATAAATATATTATAATATTATTAATATTATAAATATATTATAATATTATTTATATTATAAATATATTATAATATTATTTATATTATAAATATATTATAATATTAATTATATTATTCATATTATTATATTTATATTATTAATTTTATAATGTTAATAGTATGCATACCTACCAACTCTAGTTCGTAGATAATATCAACCAACTCTAGTCCGTAGATAATATCAATCAACTTTAGTTTGTATGTAGTACCCATTAACTCTAGTTTGTAGGTAGTACCCCAATGTGTAGCTATTACTTACTAATTAGGATTTGTAGGTAATACCCATCAACTTGAGTATGTATGTATATAAAAATATTTATATTAATAATAATATTGAATTTATTTAAGAATATAAATTCAAGAATATAGACTCGTGAATAAAATTTGTGAATAATGTAAAATTTACTTATGAAACCTAAATACCTTATTTTTTTATTTATATACTCTTTTCATTCTAATAATAAAATACTCAGGTGTCATTTAAAATATAACACTATTTTCTAGATTCTTACATATTTTCATAATTTTTTCCCCTTTTTTATCAAATTTATAATAAACAAACACATTAAATAAATTGGTTACATTTTTTAATAATGCTTTATTTTTAATTTTTGATTAAACACAAGTAAATATTTTTAGGAATAAAAAGATAATACACAAAATAATTTCCACTTCTTAATTCTCATTACATTATATATCTACATTTTAAGAGAATCTAACCATTACTCGTAATAAAATTGTATTCCAAATTATGAAATTTCAATACCAACAAAATATACAGACTTAAATCACAATAAATGCTCAATTAAAACATATAAGATAGAATTAAAATCAGAAAATTAAATATCAGAAGTTCCTAAAATATATATATAAATTTAAATTAAATAGGCTTTAATATTTACAAACGGTTTAGATACTATTCTTTTAAAATATACATAGTCAACTGTTACATTCATTACATATATTAATTATTAGAAGAAAATAATAAATAAATTATTAATGTGTAATTATTATATTAATATTATTACAAGTTTAATCCATTTAACCCAAAGGACTACTATCACTCGTAATAAAAGATAGAAAATCATTCTTATTAAATAAATGAGAAGAATAAATGAGAGATAGGAAAAATCTGTAGAACCCAAAATAAATGTTGAATAGATTCCTCGTGTTTTTCACACAGCGTACACATAAAACAAATATGCATACCTATATTTTGAATATGTTGAACGGTAAGAAGCTTCCCATGAAAAACTTTCCTACCACATGAACTCTTGAATCCAAGAAAAAAGTCCTAGGTGATTTAAGAGTGAATCGACCAGACTCATATAGAATCCAAAAGGATGGACATCGTATAATCAATTATAATATAATAAAACTTCTCAATTTCAGACCAAAAGATATGAAGATCTATACACCATTTGAAACTCGTATTTTGATGTAAGAACTTTTGTTTTCAAGAGCAAAGACCAATAGAAATCACTTTAAATACAAATAAATTTTTAGTCTCTAAAATAGGATCTAATCTTGTTAATATAGTGATTAATTATTTTTTGTCTCTAATTTTGGTTGTTATTTAATGAATTTCTTGTAGTGTATGTTTCCTTATTAAAATATATTTGATTAACTAGATACTTTCATGAATAAGAAAATCTAATATTACAATATTTTGTCTATAAATTTGTTTAGATTTCTTGAAATACCATAAGTGAGATTTAACTTTTTTTCTCAACTTTATATCTTTAGAGAGAATTCGAAGAAGAGTTATGGGAAAAATTGAGATAAAAGTTATTACAGTTATAATCGCCGTCATGATTCTATTGAGTTTTACGCAAGCCCAATCAAGTAGCGAAATTGATGCTTCAACTGGATGCAAACTGAAGTGTTTTTTCAAATGTAATCAACAAACATTTCCTAAACCAAATTGTATACATGATTGTGAATCACACTGTAGTGAATTACTCTCTGATGTTGTTTATAATTGTATTACTAGTTGTCGCTTAATGATGTCCATTGCCATCAACATCGGTATGTACTCTCAAAATATTTACTTGTTTTCACAAATTTATAATTTTTTTTCTATATTTCATTGATTCTTATTTTTTTTCATGATTTTGATAATAAACTTTGCTATGTTATGATTTTAACCATTAACATTATTTGCTTCTCAGGTGCTCATGATCTTATGAACAACGTGATGAATACTTGCTTGCAAGAGTGTTCAAAAAAGTTATAATTTGTAACAAGAATTTCTTTAGTAAAAATTCTTAAAAGAACAATTATGAAAAATAAATCTTAATCAATAAATAGTATTTTTATTTATTTTCAAAAAATATCCTGAATACTTCCCTCCATATTTTTATCTTCCTTTTTATTGTTACAAGTTATGTATTGATAAATTAATTATTTTTTGAAACATTATCATCAAATTATAGGAAGGAAGACAATCAGATACAAATTTAGAAATTATTTATCAATGATAAAAATTAATTTAGATACCAATAATTTCTATTTAATGATTTTCTAGTAGTGGTTGATGTAATTTGTTAAACTCATACGTAAACTTTGTTATATACATTCAATTCAATGTTTTGTTTTATTCTATCTCATTTTGTTCTTTATGATTGATATTTGTTTTTGGAAAATAACCAATTGATAGATTATATTTTAACATAGGATTTAGGGAAAATTGGTAGTTATTTAATATTTATGTTCAAATAGGTAAATATAGAACAATCATATATAGATGTTGAGAAACTCAAAATTATTCTTATAATAAATTCATTTTTCACTAAGAAAAACATCTTCATCAGATACATAGTGAGAACAATGATGATGTAATTGAATTTTGGGCCATAACAATAATGAAAGAAGCATGCAGAATGAGACAAACAAAATCCCAAGTTTGGTGTTAATCTCTTAAGGTGGAAATTTGGACATAGCCCTAACCTAAAATGTCATAATCACATTATTGAAATCTTTAGTTTCAAATTAACAAACTTTGAATATTTTCCCATCTTTTCTTTCTTACCTAAACTGAATTATTATCAATATGTATTTGTTATTTCTTAGGATTCTAAACTAACAGAAACTAATCCTGAAACTAGTAAAGTTATATAGAAAAACTTATACTAAACACAAATCTAACAAGTTCAAAACCTATTCAAAGAAAAATGAGAAAAAAAAAATGAACTTATTCTAACTAAAATTATGATCGGATAATCTTGTAGTAATCGTTACCAGAAGTTCAAGGACAAACTCTAATCATTCGTTTGATGATGATAAAGGGGTTCAAAAAATTAGAGGGAAGACAAAGAAAGAAAAATAAAATTGTTAGAGAGATTATAGTTATTGTAACATGAAACCTGAATACCTTATTTTTTTATTTATATACTCTTTTTATTATAGTAATAAAATACTTAAGTATCATCTAAAATATAACATTTTTATTCTAACACTATTTTCTAGATCCTTACATATTTTCGTAATTTTTTTTCCTTTTTTTATCAAATTTATAATAAACAAATGCATTAAATTAATAATGCTTTTTTTTTTTATTATTACACACAAGTAAATATATTTTTAGGAATAAAAAGATAATACACAGAATAATTTTCACTCCTTATTTCTTATTACATACATTGAATATATGTACATCTTAACATAATCTAATCATTAATCGTAATACACTACAAGAAAATCATGAAATAAAAACCAAACCAATTTTAGATAAAAAAAATAATTAGTTGCTATAGTAACTAAATTAGAGATCATTTTGGTTTATAGATTAGTTTCTATTTGGTAAATAGTTTCTAAATTGGTATCTAATTAACTAACAAGATTTTAACTACCAATTATTTAGAATTTTTCAATATAAACAAAATATCCAGACTTAAAGTCTCAATAAATGCTCAATTAAAACATATATGATAGAATTAAAATCAGTAAAACAATTATTAATATTTACAAACGGTTTAGATATTATTCTTTTAAAATATACATAGTCAACTGTTACATTCATTACATATATTAATTATTAGAAGAAAATAATAAATGCATTATTAATTCATTACATATATTAATTATTAGAAGAAAATAATAAATGCATTATTAATGTGTATTTATTATATTAATATCACTATAAGGAAATCATCAAATTGTAGCTAATTTTACAGATTAAAACAATTAGTTACTATTGGACTAAATTAGAAAGTATCTTAGATACTAAACAAAAATTGGTATATAAAGTAGTTTCCATTGTTAATAAAAATTTATAAAGGAGTTGCTACCAAGATTAATATCCTATTAGCGAATTTAGATACCAATCTAGAAACCATTTCATAAATTTTTATTAATAATAGAAATCACTTTAGATACAAATAAAAACAAATTTAGTCTCTAAAATAGTATCTAATTTAGTTAATATAGTGATTAATTATTTTTTGTCTCTAATTTTGGTTGTTATTTAAAGAATCTTGTAGTGTATGTTTCCATATTAAAATATATTTGATTAACTAAATACTTTCATAACTAAGAAAAATAATATTACAATATTTGTTCTATAAATTTGTTTAGATTTCTTGAAATACCATAAGTGAGATTTAACTTTTTCCCCAACTTTATAACTTTAGAGAGTTTCGAAGAAGAGTTATGGGAAAAATTGAGATAAAAGCTATTGGAGTTATAATCACCGTCATGATTCTATTGAGTTTTAGACAAGTCCAATCAAATAGCGAAATTGATGCTTCAACTGGATGCAAACTGAAGTGTTTTTTCAAATGTAATGAAGAAAGATTTCCTAAACCAAATTGTATACATGATTGTGAATCACACTGTAGTGAATTACTCTCTAATGTTGTTTATAATTGTATTACTAGTTGTCACTTAATGATGTCCATTACCATCAACATCGGTATGTACTCTCAAAATATTTACTTGTTTTCACAAATTTATAATTTTTTTTCTATATTTCATTGATTCTTATTTTTTTTCATGATTTTTATAATAAACTTTGCTTTGTTATGATTTTAACCATTAACATTATTTGCTTCCCAGGTGCTCATGATCTTATGAACAACGTGATGAATACTTGCATGCAAGAGTGTGCAAAAAAGTTATAATTTGTAACAAGAATTTCTTTAATGAAAATTCTTAAAAGAACAATTATGAAAAATAAATCTTAATCAATAAATAGTATTTTTATTTATTTTCAAAAAATATCCTGAATACTTGCCTCCATATTTTTATTTTCCTTTTTATTGTTACAAGTTGTGTATTGATAAATTAATTATTTTTTGAAACATTATCATCAAATTATATTAAGGAAGACAATTAGAAAATATTCTAAAAAAAACTTATATGTAAATTGTGTGAGACGGATAAGAAGACGCTAATATATATATATATATATATATATATATATATATATATATGGATGTATAAAATTATGATAAGTTTAAAAATATTTAATTAATTTATACTTTTCAATTGTACAAAAATAAATACTTCAATTTATTTTCTTTATTGATGAATCAAATGAAGTCTCATGAAGATACAATTGATGATTGAATAATTATTGGTAAAAAAATTATTAGTTTATTTGAACATTTCGATCAACCGCGGTAGTTATAAAATAAATTAAGAACTTATCAATCATGATTGTTCAAGGGTTGACATGGTTACTTAGATCCTATAAACAAATATTGTTGTATGGTATTGAAAAGTAAATAAGAAGTGTGTTTCAATCTAAGCCTATGACATAATCTCAAATATGAATCAATAGATATTGCCGAATCTTGTAAAGGTGACAGATTTGGAAAAGGTGGAGAAAGTGGAAAAAACCACTTGGTAAAGGAAGAAGCTAAGAATAAATAATGGGATATAGAACAAATGGTGTAAAATTTGTAAGAAGAACTATCATGAAATAGAAAATTGTTGCAATAAGGGTCATTAGTGCAGAAAAGCTCTTAATAGTGATCTTTAGAGCTCTTAAACATTGATTTTGCAATTGCAGGATAGTTCCAAACCATCGTTTATACGACACATTTAGACGATGGTTATTTTGACCAACCGCAATGTATATTGAAAATAAAATGTGGTCAAAGCATATCCAGATAAGGGTATAGACGGTATTTTTGGCCAAAACCATCGTCTATATTATATTTTAAAAGACGGTTTTGGCAACAACCGTCGTCTATTATGCAACTTTTTTTCTTTAGTTAATTATGTTTTATGTGTTTCCTCCTCTTAATTAACTTGTTCAAGCCAAATATATATTCAAGTACATTCTTTCAAACAATCAAATTATATAGTTTCTAAATCATTTAATTAGCTACCAAGGCTTTAGTTACCAACTTTAGAATCTAAATAATTGATAGCAAAAATATTGGTAGTGATAGATGTAATTTTTTAAACTCATACGTAAACTTAGTTATATACATTCAATTCAATGTTTTATTTTATTCTATCTCATTTTGTTCTTTATGATTGATATATTTTTTTTGGAATATAACCAATTGATAGATTATATTTTAACATAGGATTTAGGGAAAATTGGTAGTTATTTAATATTCATGTTCTAACATATAAATATAGAACAACCATATATAGATGTTGAGAAACTCAAAATTATTCCTATAATAAATTAATTCTTGACTAAGAAAAACATCTTGGTGAGCTGCATAGTAAGAACAATGATGATGTAATTGAATTTTGGGCAATAACAATAATGAAAGAAGCATGTAGAATGAGACAAAGAAAGATCCCAAGTTTGGTGTTAATCTCTAAAGGTGGAAATTTGGACATATCCCTAACCTAAAAGGTCATAATCACATTATTGAAATGTTTAGTTTCAATTTAACAAACTTTGAATATTTGCCCATCTTTTAAACCTTATTTTCTGCCATAAACTCGAGCCTTGTGCCTCAAGTGGTGGATGGCCACAATCACTTTCATACAACTTTCAACAAAATCTCTTCCATGGTTTTGGGACCCTCAACAAGGAAAACTACCACAAAATTATGCTACAAAGTCCCAAATTTCGGTACTCTTATCCTCAAAAGCTTTAGCTTATGGAGGTTTGGCCACTTCTTTTTATTTTCAAGTATATCTTCTTTCAGATATCATATTTTTTTTATCAATAATAAAATAATAAATAAATTTAAATTTTATACAATTATATTTACGTATTTTAGCTTTTAAAACAAGTGTATACATATGATTATATTTCATTTCCATATTTTTTTATATATAAAAATTATCATGTTAGGTATTGTTATAAAGTCTAAAATTTTAATTAAACTGACGAAATTTTACGAAAAAATTTATTACAATTTATAAGAAAAATTGACTATTTCGTTTTTCGATGTGAATTTTACATAATAGGGAGACTGTTTCATTTTTATATGAAATTGATCAAGATTCAATTATCATCTCTTATTATATGAAAAAAGTATTACTATAAGAGAAAGAAAAAATTATATATAAAAATTAAGTCAAAATTTATATAAAAGAACTTAAGTAAAACGATACTTAAATAACATATATCCATTAAAATTGTTTCTTATGAATAAAATCTAATTTAACGAACTTATTAATATAAGTATTATTTTCAAAAAAATATAAAAAAATTTAATTTTGACTTCTCAAAAAAATATTACAAAGAATTCGAGAAACATCAATAATCATAAATCCTTTTAAAAAGAAGGGCAAATAAAAAGAATACATATCTTCATACAAATTTAAATCATAGTTTATCACTTTGATTCAACTCTTACTAGTTTTGTTATGGAGCCCTCCTATTTGTTTTCATAGTAATCACAAAACGATTTGGAATGAAGTACTAGAGTCCAAATTCTGTACGTAAGTTGATTATTCAAAGAATCTTATTTTTCAATTATAAACTTCCTCTTTTTACCAATTCCAATACTAATAAGAATACTATATATTTATTAAAAAGTGATACACACTTAACTTTTCAGCTTGTAAAATATTATTTATTGGGTCAATTATGATATCTAATGAACGATAAGCATGAAAGAGATAGATAGATAGAAAGAAATAATATTTTACATTTTGTGTGCAAAATAACATCCTTTTATATTTATTTATTGGATCATAATATATATTAAAAAATTATTTAATAGCAACTAATTTAAATATAAAAAATAATTAATTATTATTTAATTAACTTAAACATTATTTTTTAAATTAAAAATTATTGTATCTAAAATATTTTTTATTATTAGTAAATATTTATAAAAATAATTTTTAATATCAAACATTAATTATCATTTTAACTACTAACTATTTTAAATTTTAAATTAATTTCTAATTTTAAATTGAAAATTAATTCAAAATCTAAAATAACTAATAATTAAAATTTTGATAATTAATATTAAATATTAATTTAGAAATTATTATTAATAATAAAAACTATTTTAAATATTATAATTTTTTAATTCATAAAATAGTATTAAATTTAGTTATTATAGTAATTTATTATTTTTTTTTAAAATAAGTTACTATTAAATAATTTTCTTGCACATGTGAGGTCAAAGTATCTAAGTAAATTGTTTTATTGGTAATAAAAAATATAGGATTTATCATAAAATTATTGCTTTGTCTTAAATATTAGAAATTAATTTTCAAAAGACGATTATTTTTTAGAAGGGGATTATTTATTGTAAGTGATTTACATAAACTTCTTCTTTCCCGGTTTATTTGACATTTTAACAAAATAATATTTAATGTGATTATATTTTAGGTTATGTTTGGATATTAAGATTAAAAGTAAAAATTTATCACCGTCTCATTTTCCCTAATGTTTGTTTACATAAAACATTTATGATAATTCGATTCATATTTTGATAAATCAAGAAATTTATAACTTGATTCTATTCACCATGAATTAGTGAGTTAATTAGGTTCATGTTTCACTAAACATTAACTATAACTATAAGTAAGTGGTGAAGATAGTAAGAGTTAACTTATATAATATTTGAACAAAATTTAAATACTATTGAACAACATTCTAGTATTAAAAACAATAAAGTGTCAACTTACATAATAAAAAATAGTCAATAATTAAAATGAAAAGATGATGAAAAGAGTTATAAAGGGATTTGGGTCCATTTTGATACTCTAACTTAAAAGGGGAATCAAGAAAATATACAAATGGGGAAAATGGCTTCCCATGACCAAATGATCATAATTTAGCATAATAAGAGATTGGCAAAATTTCTATACTTATGATACATGTAAGGATCATTTTATAAAAAGTATCTAAAAAACAAGTGTGAATAATAAAATTTTACAATATAATTTTAAGAAAATAACATTTTTATTTCATTATATAGTATTTGGCATATCTCTTGAACCAACAATTTCATCTTATCTGGTATTTGGAATGATCATAATAGTCATCAAATAAACAAAATAACATTATTTTTCTCTAACCTTAATTGTTGTTTTACTAAATTGTTCCAAAAATTTAGGAAAGGTCCTATTTTTTTCCTAGGATGTTTGATTTGCAAATCAAATGTATCGCTACAAACCTAGTCTAACATAGATTCTTCTATTGATTTTAATCTCAGAATGAAGTAACAAAAACATTTATATCTAACTAAAACAAGAAAATAGACATTGAGATATGAAGGAAGAAAAAATGACACTATTTTAAATGTTAATCGGTCAAAATTGAGCATCATTTCGTCATCATCTCATGGACAGTATCTCTTGAAAAAGGAAAAATTTGTAGGCCTAATTACCCTTTTAATCCTTATATTAAGAATTAAAAGTCAATTCTCAAAATTTTAAAAAGTTTAATATGATCTTAATTTTTTTTTAAATAATTAAATATGATTTTTTTTAGATTGTACTCATTAAAACATCTTTATCTCAATAATTATTTCAGTGTACATTTAAAAAAGACTTAGATCACCATATTGAATTCGCTTTAAAATAGTTGAGACTTCATTGAACTTTCAAACAAAATTAAGACCAAATTGAATATTTTAAAAAACATTAAATTGACATTTGATTTTTTAAAGTTAGAAGATAAAATTAATTTTTGACCATTAATATAAGAACTAAAGGGATAATTAAACATAATTATTACTTTTTGAAATCATTTCTACACAAAACCAAATTCACAAAGTAATTATACACATGAGTATCTATTTTAAAGTTGCTTAAGATTTGATTGTATTATATTTAAAATATATTTATATTTAACAAAATTGCATTATAATTTTTAACTGTAATGTTACATAATTTATTTATAAACATATATAATATAAATTTAAAAACAATTATATAAATATAACTCACATAATATCTCTTTATTTAACACATTTATAGTTTTTTAAAATGTTGAAGAATTTTATAATGATAAAATAAGGCAACAGTATCAACTGAACTAGAAAATATTAATTTAAAATTTATATTAAACTAAAATTAAACAAATCCTGAATTGATGTTTTTGTTTATGTCATAAAAAAATGAATAAATTCGTAATTGTGATGGTGAAACCTTTCTTAATTGACAAGTGGGAATGGTGACAAAATGATGAAATGAGTGACATGTTTATGAACTATGAATCTGTTAAATTTGTCCTACATTCATACAATCAACATCTTTGACTCTCACACCACACACTTCTTCATCTTCTTCATGACCATGAAAACCCTTTGAGTTCTTTCCCATTCATCATCAACCACACACCCAACTATTGAGTTTATTTTATTTAATTAATGATTTTATCTCAAAAATTTCTACTTTTCAACTAATTATTGAATGTAGAAGAATGTATTACAAATTCTCTTATTCAATTCTCTTATTCACACAAATTACTAAGTCTTAGTTATTTAAGTTTAGAATTTAGGTTTTAGAATTTGTATACGGACTCGGAAATCATAAAGTGTCTTTTATTATATTCTATTTTTATAAAAAAAAATCACAAATAATGTTTCAAAACAATTTTAAATTTTTTTATGCATACAGTTTTCATCACACTTAATTTTTTTTACTAAATTAATTATTAAAATAGATAAAATTTTAAAAAATTATTAAAATATGTATATTGTGTCTTGACACAATTTTAGTGTGAAGAAATATTGTCATTTGATACGATTTTATTGTAAATAAATTATGTCACTTAACACGATTTAGTACATTTGAATTGAAATCGTGTTAAATCGTGTTAAGGTAGTACAATTTTGTTATAATTATATTTTAATTAAAATTGTTGACACCTTGACACAATTTAATAATTATTACACTAAAATCATGTCAAAGTAACATATATTTCAATAATTTTTTAAAATTTTACTTATTTTATTGATTAACCTATAAAATTAATTTTAGTAAAACTAATTCATTTGACTTTAATTGCTACTCAAATTCTCAAGTATAGAATATATATTAAAGGAAACAAAATTATTATGAAAAAGTTGGCAATAATGCAAAATGTTTACAAAAGAACTTCTGAAAGACCAGATGAAAACCACCACTGCTGGGTTATATATGGTTAGTATAATAATGCAAAGGGGAAAAAAACTAGGGTTATAAATAATTTGTTTCTCTTTTTTTTTTTATCTATAACAAACACCATCAATGATGTTTTAAATAATTTTAAAATAAATAAAATATTGAAGTAGCATCTTGATGATTTAAGCAAAATCAAACTGAAAAACTTAACAATAATTAAATAATAGAAAAAGGTACGTATATAATTTGTTTTCGTTTAATAGTCTATTTGGGTTGGTTAGACGTGTACCATCCTAGTTTTAAACAATTAATATAGCACGTGTACTTTTTAATTTACGCTAATTTTTTAAATATAAAGTAACTGAAATATATTTAAATTTAAATAAATAGATCAGTAAAATATAAATAATTCGAAACTAAGAACAAAAGAATAAATGTACATGGAGAAAGTTGAAAAGTAGTTATCAATTTAATTTTTTTAAATAGACAGACTAAATGAAACAAAAAAATTAATTTATAAAAAAGTTTGGCCCTAACATATCGTATAAAAGGATTAATAAAGCAAAGTATTTGAACCAAAAATAAATAAACAAAATTGTTTGGAAACTTGAAGATAAAATTTTAAAAAATAGAGAAAAAAATACCAATACTAATAATTTATATTGTATGTATATGCTACATAATGTACTAATAATCGCAGTTTTGATTATAAGAGATGAAGAAACATTTACAAGATTTTTACTGATATATTATAAGTCGACAACATAAGCAAAATTCTCACACGTATAATTTGAGGGAGAAAAAAAAATACTTAAGAAGATCTTCATCAATAAATTGTAAGTGAACCACAAGTAAACATAAGTAACACATTTAATCTAAAATCATGAAATATATATCATATTTTATTATCACATTTGGTAAAAAAAATATTTCTTTGATAACTGTATACTGAAAAAACATCAGTTTACAACTATGATGTGATATAATGTAATTTCAAAATCAGAGTCATCTCGATAGCGGGTGGCCTGATAAGCCCAACAAATACTACTCGTATGATAGGCTCGAAATGGCTCTGATACCATATTATGAAGTGAACTTTAAGCCTAACTCAACCCCATAAAATTGGCTCATGAGATTGAGGTTTGCACTCACTTATATACAATGAATTGTCTTCATCTCTAGTCGATGTGTGATCTCCAACATCTACACTTTTTCAAAATTAATACATTTTAATACAAAATTATTTTTTTCTTATATAAGGTTATCAATATATCAACACTAAAAAAAATTAAACACTATTTCTAAATGTTGTTGAATTAAAACTTGAAATTCATAGGTGTCCTCCATCATGGGTTTTTAATAGAAAAAGTTGAAATTTGATGGTGATAATTCAAATTGTAGAATAAAGATGAAGAAAAAGTAGGTTAGTAGGTAAGAGTGGGGAAGAGTAGAAGGTCCATTTGAACCGGTAATCACTTCAGACTACTTTTATTTCTTCTTCTGCCGTATTCATTGCTCACATTTCTACACTTCCATTTCATTTTCTTTTTTCATCCATAATTTACGCTTCAGCATTGTAGGACATGGGTCTTAAATGTTTAGGGCTGACCTACCCTACAATTATCTTTTCATTCATAAATGTTTTAGTTTTGAGAACATGGTAGGGAGTCCAATATTCATTAGAGAAAATAATATAAATAAGACATGTTTCATTATCTTTAATATTCTCTCTCATCGTTTAACAGTTGAGAATAGTCTATATATATTTTCTATAATTAATTCTTTGAAGAGTTTTTAAGTACAAAAACATCACTAAACTTTGAATTTTAAAATAACAATATCCTAAATAAAATAATTAACTCTAACGATATTATTTTAATATTAGATCGGAATAATATGTAAATAAAATAATAACTCTAACGATAAAATTTATTGTGGTAAAGTTTTTTAAGAAAAAAGAATTATAAAAGCTTTCATGTTAGACCTCATTATGCAACTTAACATCTCAACTAGGCTGACACCTCAAGTAACAACAATTATTTGTCATCACATGAAAAAAAAATTATCAAAAAAAAAGAAAAAAATACAAAAATATGGGGACTAGACCAAAACCTATATGTTAACAAAAACAATACATAGATAGATTATACTTATTCATAAAGAATTATAAGAACAAACTAAATTGAAGCCTATTATACCAATGAAATGATTCTTTATGAATAAATCTTAAATTAACCAATTTATCAGCACACGCATTCCCTTCACAAAAAATATGAGTAACCCTATAAACCTGATTTTCTCACAGTAATTTAGACAAATATTTCATTGATTACGAAGTATCTATAAAATATTAGTCCTAACAATAAATGCAACACAAACCAAGGCAGAATCACATTGTTCTATCACTTCTCTTCAATGAATATTTGCTTGTTATGTCCCTTTCAAAAGATTAAGCATTATTCAAAGTCTCAAATTTAGAATGTTTTTAATAATCTTCTTTTCTTAATTAATCTTGTATAATCTTTACAATTACACTATTAAGTATAATATTCAAAGAATGACAACTTATTACATCAATATTTTCATTTTAAATTAAATTATTAATATATTATTATATTATTAAAATAAAGTTGTAAAGCGAATGTTTTGTTGATAGAATAATTTTTCTTGTTACTCAATGTTACGTGATATGCTTGTTTTCTTTCCAATTATTAAAATTATGTTAATAGTCTCAAACATAGTGAATAAATATTTGGAGATCTTAAACATATATTACCTAACTATGTAAACGAAGAAAACTATTTTCCAAAAGCGTTTAGTAAAATAAAACATTCATTAATAACCGAATTTAATAGAATTGATATATTAACTTATTTCTTTACTTGAAGCAACTCAAAACTAGTTTTAAATGTTTTTTCTTAAATTTTTTGTCATCATAAATTTATTTAAAATATTATTCCCCATTGATAAAATATATTTTAGTTAATTTAATTAGCTGTCTTATAATTTACCACAAATTCACAGCTAATCCGAAAGCCGTTGGTTCATCCGTAATCAAATGAGTTTTACGCGCTAAGAAAGCGTGTTACGTTACCAACATTCCTTTCTGTCGGAAAATTTTCCGTAATTTCCTCCAATTTCCAACCCCATTGTTTCCACTAAGAAAACATTATTATAATTATTATTAATTCAACGAAATTATAACTACAGTTTTTTAAATAATTATTATTAATCCACTTTAAATGGCAATCTAGATTGAGCCTTAAGTGAGAAAACCAAATATGATTTTCAAAAACATTAATGAGAATGTTCTTCTAAAGGACAGAGACTAATTCTAATTGGATGAATAATTTTTTTTTTCATTTGAAAGGGGTAAGTATTTTTATATAATAAATATAAAATAATAACTTATATTTGTGCTGGTGGTATTGTGATACCTACTTATATTGTTTTGACGACTATTAAAGTAATTATTAAAAATATTATTTAATTTTCCATACTACTTTATTTTATATTTATGTAATATAGATACAAATAAAAAAAAAATCATTCATATCTATATATTAGATAATTACAAAATTATATAAATTGATAATAAAAATTTATAGATATAAATATGTTTTAATTGTTTTTAGCACAAAGATTATTTTTATAATTGTTTGAAAAGATTTTTCCTTATTTTTTTAATTATATTAAAAATTTATATAATAAATTTAAATTTTTAAAAAATTAATGTATTTTTTTCAAAATTATCTTAAAATTATATTAAAATTGTCAAAAATTCAACATATATTTTTTGAATTAAACATTTTATCAATGTTTATCTTACAAGTATTGTATGAGAGTTCGTGTCTAATACGTATCATTTAAGAAATATATCCAACCTGATAGTATTACTAGTCATTCTTAATTAGTTGTTTACTTACTTTAATGTATTTTTTTTACACTAATTTTAAGTTAATTGTTTACCTAATTTGATGTATTTTTACATGAAGATCGATTAACACCAAATATGGAGATATATTAGAGGCATTCTACAAGAAGTAATTTTGATCTTAGAGTATCACCTTATGATGTGTTACTAACCTCATATTTGACATTTGTTTGAGAAGAGGAAGAAGAAGCATGAGAATTATAACAAGATTCATATTTATATTTAAACTTTGAAAGTGGCTCACTTCTCTTACATACACAAGGACAAAACACACAAAAAAAACAAATTTTTTTTTTCTCAAAAGCAAAAGAAAAGGGCAAAAACTTGGACTAGTGTTTGGCAGCATACTGGTTGATGAGAGAGAGGGCATTGCTGGTGACCTGAGCCACATTCACCATTCTGCCCCTGATGGCGTCCTTGATCTTCCCGCTCAGCGCCTTTCCGGCGAACCCGTCGCCGCACGTGCTCTCGTCGGTGAGCGCAGAGCTGACCCACGTCTCCACGTTGCTCATGTGCCAGTCGAAGTCCTGGCCCTTCAGCTTGCAGAGCTTGAGCTCCTTCAGGGAGCGCGAGAGGCGGTCCACGCCGTCGCTGATCTCCTCCACGCAGTCTTTTAGGGCGGCGTATTCTCGCGGCTTCAGGCCCTTGAACTTGTTGCACTTGGCCACGAAGGTTTTGGTGGACTCGGTTTTGTTGAGGGCGAGGGAGAGGGCGGTCTGGACCAGCTGGTGGGGGTCCTGCTGGATGGCGGCGGCGTAGACGGAGAGCGACTCCACGCAGAGGGCGGGGTACTGGGTGGCGCTGCAGGAGGACTTGATGAAGTTGGTTGGGTTGGAGAGAGTGAGGGCGCACTGGAGGGTGCAGAGGAGAAGCAGAAGGAGAATCCCAGAGTTTGCCATTGTTTTTTTTGTTTGAGATTTCAGAGAATTGAGAATTGAGATTTGAGAGTGAAGGGGAATTTGGATCTGGATTTATAGAAGAAGAAACTCTCACACACAAACACTGCAACCTGTGTCCGTGTCTATCTCTCTACCACTGTTTGCGTGGGGTAGTCGCACCACAATTAAATAAATCACGCTCTTTCGTGTGGGCTCTCCATGCCAAATATCTAGGGTATTATATCTTAATTATTTTATCATTTTTTAATAATTATTTTCGACTTGAAACTAAGAAAACGATTATCTTCCTTCATCCTCTGTTCATCTTTCCTTATACTCGAATGATTTTTTAGTATCCTTTTTGCTTTTATACTCTAAGTTTATATGAATTTTGGGTTGGATGGTATTTGTAAAATGTTGTTACTATTAGTATGAATGATGACGTATTTGATTTTTGGAATATGTGTCTATTTATATATTTATATGATTGTTATAGACCTTTGTTATTATATTGGATTAAGAATTTGGATGGTAATTAAGAGTGTATTATCTAATGCTTAATCACTAATTAGTCTCGTTAATTTTTGTTTGGACATAATGGTTTGAATCGTTTTGGTCGATCTCGATCGGATGCTGAATCTTCAAGAAGTGTCGTATAGACCCAACTTGGTAGAATAATTATTCTTAGAGAAAATAAATAAATTTGTTGAATTTTGTTAGAAATCACACTTCGACTAGAGACTAGAGTCTTTCATAGTATATAAGTGGATGCAAACCTCATCTCATTAAGCCGATTTTATGAGGTTGAGTTAGGTTTAAAACCCACTTCTTAACCAATTTTGAGGTGAAATAATTATGAAAAAATAGGAGTGAGCAATGTGGGAGTGTAGCTTTGGGTTTGATTTTAAAAGTTTACCTGGCCCTACCGACGTTGTGAACACTCTATGTGAAAGTTTCTAAGAAATTCGCGTTCACACGTTACTCTCTGTGTTCTTCTTCTTCTCTCGGAGAGCGTGAAGTGTCTTCCAGTTAAAAATTAGAGACTAAGGTTTTGGTACACTCACAAATTTACAAGTGTTTCAATGTCGGTCAAGAATAAGCTCTTCTTCTTGGACGAATAGCACAAAGACAAATCCACGGTATTTAAGAATATGCCATGCATTAAAAACTAATCTAAAAAAAAAACTAAAAAATAAGTTAATAAATATTTTTATGATGTAGTCTTAAATCAGATAAGAATGATAATTTATATATATATATATATATATATATATATATTTCTTTTTTTAATATATTGAAATATAATTTTTAAAAATTAAATCTTAAAAAATTCTAAATTTGTTTTCAATCAGAGTTGGAACTAAGAAAACGATTACCTCCTTTGGTCTTCTACTATTCTTACTCTCCTTAGAACAGTTTTCTTACTTTTCTTTCCCTCTTCAACTTCTCATTCTCGTATACTCCAAACTTGGATGATATCTGCAAAAGATACTCTAATGCTCAAGTGAAATTTTGATATTCGGTTTTTGGTGTTATTAGTACTGAATGATGACATATCTTATTTTCGAAATTTATGTCTATTTATATTATTATCATGGATTCCTTGTTATTGGATTGGATTAAGATTTTAGATGATGATTAAGAATATATTACCTAATATTTAATCACTTATTAATCTTATCAATCTTCTATTTAAACATAATGAATTTAATCATATGGATCAATACTTGACCAAGTGCTTAAATTTTCCGTTGTCGTACAAACCTGACTGGTACAAAATCAATATCTAGTAATTGTTTTAACAAACAAATAAAATCATTTATTATGAGAAAACTTATGTAAGAACGTTTGCACCGATTTTATTAGTGTTGTATCCGTTAATTCATACATTCAATACTTAAAAATTGATGTTATTTGGCAATCAAATTTATGGACATCATAAATTCATGTCTTCCTAAACCTCACTACTAGGTTAAGTGGCCTAAGCAGTTGTTGATTTTGTTTTAGTTCTGAGATACTTAAAATAATATTTGTATGAGTTACGTATATAGTTGTGAAAAGATATGCATTAAAAGAATGCATAATGGGGACACCCTCTTATATGAATGAGATTTGGTTAATTTTATAATGATGATTAGTGTTTTTTTAACCAACAAAATGGTCCTACCTGGTCGACATTATTTCAAAGTATAGCTTTCAGACACGGTGTTGAGATGTGGTGGTGACTGCAGCCATGTGCACACACACCCTTTGATTACTGCAACTTGGACTCATCTAGAAGCGTCTGCTACGTTCCATTCTTTTCTTTATTCTTTTTTTTTTTCTTCATCATGTTCTAATTCTTAGACCTCACGTGCTAAATCTCCATTTCTTTTATAAATGTTGGTTTCATTAATATTAATTAGTTATATATCTAGTGTGATTTTGTCTTCTTTAATTATTGAAAAGATTCGTTTACGGTTGAGCCAAGTTTAAGAAAATGACATGTTTCCTTCGTTTTCTTAAAACGTGTTTATGGAAAAACTCTCAAGAGAATTAATATTCTTTGTTCTCATTGTTTTTAAGTTGAATAAGGTTAATTGTGGTTGTCTACTGAAAGCGACTGGTTATTTGGTTGTTATTCTTTAAATGATAATTAGAGTAAAAAATAGTTTAAAGATAATAAAACATGGTTAAAAGATTATTGGGTCTGTCCTAATCTTCGTTGAGCATAAAGTCCCATAAAAAAAAATATAGATAGAGGTAGACCATATGATAAAAGGTAATAACTCGTTTGGCTTTGAACCTCTCATAACATATTGTCACTCTCAGCTAACTTGAGCGTTCAAGTATATTTGCAAGTATTGCACCATTTGGATCCAACAAACAAACCAAGAAAGGCGATTACAAAGAGAAGATACTTGTTAGAAAATATTTGGTCTCGCACATTGTAAGAAGAGTGGTATAACACATTATTTAGCAGTAAAACAATATTAAGATGTGACAAATGATTTACCTTAAAACAAAATTAGACGGTTTGGTTGTGTAATTATTAAGGTATTTGAATTAGAGATTAAAAAGTTTTTCATGTATTCATATAAGTTAACTGATATGTAAAACTTCTATGTTTTATTTGGTTTAGATTTGTAATGTTTTTATATGTATGAGTTTTGACCTATTCTCTTACATTTATTTTTCATTTTTCCTTTTGTTTAATAAACTTTTTATATAATGAGAAATAATAGGTTGAATATAAGATTATGATGCATTAGAATGTGAGGAAAATAAATATCTATTCAACAGTTGAAGTAGATAATTGAAAATAAAATTAGTTATAAAAGCTAGACCATATATTTTATTTTATTTTTGAAAATGAATATTCATTGTAATTAGTCTAGGAATGGAATGATTTAATAGAGGAATTGTAAGATTATAAGTTATTGGTATTTGAGGGTTGATTAGACGCAACATAAGTTAGAAAAATATCAACTTCAAAGAAAAAATAAAACAAAAAATGAATCTTATATCTAATTGAATGATGCAATGAAAAGCAGATAAAATGATGGTGTGAAACGTTCAAGTTCACACTTCTTTGGTATAAATGGGATGTGAAATGTCCAATTAACCAACTGTCCCCTTAAAGTATGGACACTCTCCTTTTTCTTTTCCTTTCTAACAATAACTTCCACCACAACATGCATACATACCCCACCATAGGGCAATCATTTAAAAACACTAATTACTATTTATTCATCAAATTTATAAATATATATATATATAGTTAATATAGTCACACATCGTTCAGGAATCGAGGTCAATGAAAGTTTTATACTTCCTCCTCCCTTCACCTTTCGAGACGCCTTTTCAAGACAAAATCGTGACGGAGCATCGATCTCCAAAGGAGACAATACCTCGAATGCGGTGATTGATCATAGCAATATTGTCCAACGAACTTGAGGTCGGAACAATATATAAACAAAATACATAAAATGGATTTTTTTAAAGAATATGAGAAAACTTTTTTCACTAAATTTTTTTCATGATTTTCTCTATTTTTTACTAAAAAATCATTAAATAAAAACTAATTTTATATATAACAAACATCTGATTTATAATTATAATTAATATTATATTTTAAAATTACGAAATAAACTTCCTAAATAATTAATATAATATATTTGTTTGCCTATAAACAAATAAAAATAATAATTTAATAAAAGCATAAACTTTTATACTTATCATTATAAGGTATTTCCTCAGTGTTTATTTGGGAAAAAAAATCAAAATTCTTTAGCTAGTCCTACAACAATGTATACTTAATACAAAAAAAAAAATCAAATTCTTTAGTTAATTCTAAAAACAATTTATACTTAATACATTTGAAGAGAACAAAACACAAAAAGTTTTAACACATCTCACTTTCACAAATTTTGAAATAAAAAAAATCATTAAAAACAGAAAATTTTACACGTAATACTATAAAAAAAAATATTTATGCATGTGGCTTGAAAAGAGAAGATTTAAACTATTTACCAAACACAAATTAGAATAATTTATTTATTTATTAATATATTAATAGTATTTTATAAATAATTAATATCCCCTATTAGAAAAACTAGTTAAAATACATTAGTGTTAATGCAATAAATATAAAAATAATCATATTTTTTATTTTGATTATTATGTTTATTTATATAATTTTGATAAATACTTTTACTTTTCGGCAACGATTAAAGTAGGTATCATGTATATCTTGATCATATTCATTTTGTATGGAATTTCATATCGGATATTTTTGTCTTATTTTTATATGACACTATCAAATTTATATTTAAATTATATAATGACATTCGCTGTAGCAACGTTACATTTTTTAAATATTTAATTCTTTTAATGATTTTGTCACATTTAACATTGGTTAAGTCGATTTTATTAAAAATTTAAAGAATGTTGATCTAAAAATACAAATTTTAATACTAAATTATAATATTAAATTTTTACTTAAACAAGTATAAAAGCATAGTATATTAGTTCTAAAACTTAATGAATATATATTACATATAACCATATTCAGAGTCTATACTCAAATAAGTCGTTGTAGTATAGTGGTAAGTATTCCCGCCTGTCACGCGGGTGACCCGGGTTCGATCCCCGGCAACGGCGATTTCCTTTTTATAACCTAAAAATCGTTTTTTTTTTCAGTTTTTGACCTAAATAAGATTTTATAAAACTCTTTCATGAAGGTTATATGTATGGTGTTTTTCCAATGAGAATCTTTTTGTTGTTAACTGCATCTTCATATCAAAGCTTACATAAAAATAAATATACAATTAAAATAAAATATACAAAATTAAAGTCTCAATTAAAACTAATATGATAAAATTAAAATCAGTAAAATAAATATCATAATTTTCCTAAAATATGCATATAAATTAAACTGGCTTTAATATTTACAAACTGTTTAGATACAATTTTTTAAAAATATACATAACCAAAATGTTAAGTTCATTAAATATATTAATTATTAGAGGAAAATAATAAATAAATT
>Ga0123342_1002776_pt1 | contig 28823 bp, 10 predicted proteins | sample Turbeawhitnodule_FD_89960 | JGI IMG/M metagenome (GOLD analysis project Ga0123342, IMG submission 89960) | Root nodule microbial communities of legume samples collected from Mexico - Turtle bean Mexico white nodule | ecosystem: Host-associated > Plants > Roots > Nodule | place: Mexico: Nepantla... | reverse complement strand
GCTGATCACAATTTTACAGTGAACAAAATTCAAATTGTGCCAATACTGCTCTGAAGAATCAATCTGTTTCATGTAAAAACAATCTGTTCTTTTTGCCTCTGGAATACTGAAAAATTGTGTGTTGTTGCGAAAATTTTATAAGCTCAATTCACCCCTCCCCTCTTGAACTTAGACACTAATAGACCCAACATTAGGTTCTTGTTGTATTTGAGGATCTAACATTATCTGATCATGATCTAGTTTTTCATCAGTGTGGTCAAGAACTGGGTGAGCAGGATCTATCTGTTGGTCTATTTGATTAGGATCTATCTGTTAAGGAATCTCTCCCCCTGAATCAATGCGAACATTGGACTTACACTAATTTTTCTTTTGAATATCTTTGATCGTTTGTTCCTCAAAGAACACAACATCTTTGCTTCTAACAATTTTCTTATTTATAGGATCCCATAATTTGTATCCAAATTCATCCCTCCAAGGTATATGCACTCCTTGGTTTTAGCATCTAGCTTTTTTCTTTCATCCTTAGGAATATGAACAAAGGCTTTGCATCCAAATACTCTCAAATGGTTGAAAGGTGTCATCTTATTGTACCACACTTCCTCTTAAATCTTTCCATCTAGAGGTTTTGAAGGTGTCAGATTTATGAGATCAACTGTGGTCTTTATTAGTTCACCCTATAAAGAATTGTGGAGGTTAGCACCTTGTAACATGCATCTGACTTTCTCTTCAATAGTATGATTCATTCTTTCAGCTACTCCATTCAGTTGAGGAGTCTTTGGTGGTGTCTTCATCATTCTGATGTCATACATCTTGCAATATGCTTCAAAAGGACCATGGTACTCTTCACCATTGTTTGCTTTCAGACTTTTAAGCTTTTTCCTAATCTCACGCTCCACTAGAGCATGGAATTCTTTAAATGCTGACAATACCTAATCTTTGGTTTTTATCAAGTACACCATACTCTTCTTTAGTGATCGTCAATAAATGTTACAAAGTAGTAGGCTCCACCAAGAGATTTTTCAAATGGTGCACAGACATTTGTATGCATAAGTTCAAGTACCTCCTATCTTCGTGAGAGGCTGCATGATCTCTGAAAATTGACTCTACATTGTTTACCTTAAATGCAATCAGTACAGGATTCTAAGATTTGATCCTTTATACCTTGTAAGTGATTTTTGGCGAGCATCTAGAGTGTTTTCTCAATCATATGCCCCAATCGTCTGTGCCAAAGATCTTTGGAGTCCGTAGCAACATTTGCTTCTCCAGAACAAATTCTTCCTTGCATAATGTAAAGGAATCCTTCCTTTGAACCTATGGCAATGACTAAGTTCCCTTTTGCTAGTTTCAACTTTCCATTGCCAAAGTGGCTTAGAAAATCATCATCATCCAACTTACCTGTTGAGATAAGGTTGAGACACATTTCTAGAACATTCCTCACTTCCTTCAATACAAGCTTGTTTCTTGTGTCTTTTAGTAACATGATATAACCAATACCTACAATCTTGCTTGTAACAAGGTTTTCCATTTTCACAGTGCCATAATAACCTTTCTTATAATTTGAAAAGAAATCTTCATGTGAACTTACATGGAAAGAGGCACCAAAGTCAACAATCAAAGAGAAATCACCATATGCAACATGTAGGTAATTGTCTTCTCCAATAAGAAAAACATCATCGTCAACGACGACAGTTGTAGTTGGAGTACAGTCCTTCTTCTTTGGATCAACTAAGTTTGGATGGACAGTTTCGGCTTTCTGGTCTCTCTTCATAAATCTGCATTCAGATCTCTTATGAACTTCTTTACTACAATAATAACATATTGTTGTTCTTGTGCGAGATTGAGAACGGCCTTTGGCATTACTTTTGTTTCTTCCACGAGATTCAATTCTCCCTCGGGTTTCACCTCTTCCTCGCTTCTTAATATCATTTGTGTCAATTGACATTCCTTCCATCTTGTATCAGAACCAAGCTTTAATACCACTGTTGGGAAAATCAAAACTAATTCTCCCTCTTTGGTGTGGATACAAAAATGGACACTTGTGGGAGCAATAAGCAAATAATAAAAAATAAAGCAAAATAGAATAATGACAACGATAATTTTTAACGTGAGAAAACCTTCTCAACTTGAGAAATAAAAACCCACAAAACCTAGTCCAGAAAAATTCTCCACTATGAAAGTAAGATTACAATATTTATTTGTCTCACCCTATAAGGATAACACTCAATCTCACCCAATAAGGATGTAATACAATGTTTCTCTATCATCTCACTAGGATTTCTAATCTCACACTATGGTGGATATCTATTCTCTCATTTCTCTCTATTTTGCTCTTCTCCCTTACTTGCATTTCTCTTCCTCACAAGTTTCCTTTATATAGAAAATAAAAGAAAAATTTCTTCATAAAGAGATAGTGGATAATTAATGTTTATCACATTTTCAAGATATCTTAAAAATACTATCTTCAACTTTCAAGTTGGACTTCATAGTCTTCAAGAAAGATATAATTCCAAGACTTTAGAATAACCATCATTGAATATATTCAATGGATCAATTATCAAGATTCATTGATCATGGTATCAATTATCAAGATTTATTGATCATGGTTTCATTAAATTATAGTCTCATTAAATTAAGGAGAGATTCCCAACAAGTAGAAAGTTCCTCACCTATATGATAAACTACATGGACAACTTCATGATTTATTTTAAATGCTTATTAATGATTCCACTCATATTAGAATATATTACACTAGAAAAAATCTGACATTGTTTAATCTAATGTGAGATTATAGAGTTTATGGGAAGTGAGTTTAGCGGTTCTATAAACTGGAAACGATGGCGATCAAAATAATCGAGGGAGTCAATTTTGTAAATAACACTTTTTATTCCTTTTTTTCATACATTATTTATTAATTTATTAATATTTCATAATTATATCTGATTCCACAAACATTTTTAATTTCATAAAAAATTCTTAAAACATTATTATATAATCTAATTTTATATAAAATTCTTCCCCTAATATATATGTTTTGGATCTTGTAATTATACCAAATTTAACTTTTAATCTCTACAACTGTCTTTATAATTTTCCAACTTCTACTTCTAGCTTTTTGTGATCACTCTTAAAAAAGTTCTCAATTGAAAATGACGAAAAAGAAAAAAATTAAAAATTAGATAGAACTGTAAATTTTTCAAGAACTACAAGCAAAAAAAGATTAATATAATTAATTGAAAACAATAAAACATTTAAACAAAATATAAGATTAAAAAATTTAAAATCATATATTCATTATTCTCACAAATACTATAAAAATCATTCTGCAAAAATAATTATTATAAAAATAATATATTCAATTTTACAATTACTATACACTGAGACTACCCATAACACAAATATCAGCCAACATTAAATCAAACTCTTAAAATGAGACTCCAATAATTTGTAAGAGATCCGTTCCCAACGCTATTGATATTCTTAATAAATGTGCCAATGGTCTATTAATTTTGGCGTACACGGTTATCAAGAAAACTCCGTAAACATTCTTCTGATTATAATTTGCCTTAGAATTTCATGTATTCTTGTTTCATAGGCCATGGATTGTTGAAGATGGTAACTGTGTTGGACAGAAAATCACAAAAACGAGTAGAACAACTAAAAGTTAAATTTTATTTCTTACATACTTCGAAATGGATTATAGTTTACAAACTCTGTAGAACCACGTTGCTAAACAAACGTGTCCTTAAATACTGAACCTCAAGTATCATAAGATTGCAATGAAGTAAAATTGAAGCATGTTTCCAACTTCGAAAAGGAACATGTGGGCCTAGTCTCTGTTCAATATAAGATACCCAAAATAAACCCCAATCATAGGTCAATTACCATATGGATCCAGATTGAGAAAAAAATAGAAGTATAGGGGTTCCCTGGACAATGTAACAATACATAGGTCACAGAAGGGAGAAAAAGTGAAAGTAACTATATGTAGTACATGGAGGAGCTTTATTTCTATCTCAAACAAAAATAGAACATGCTTTAGGTTACTCCATCAACGAATTTGACATGATGAGACAACTTTAAGCATCTGACAAATTATTGCCAACAATAATCTTTCCTGATGTGAAAAAATGAAACTTGAAAGCAGCTAGTTGACAACATCAAGAACCAGCTTGCGAGACTTTAGAACTGACCACCGCAGGCGGCGGTAGTAGGCGGCTTGAAGTAATGCAAGTGATAGCACAAATATCCATTTAAATCCCATCTGCATATGGTAGCAATGTGCTTAGAAAGACAAGGTATTTTCTTTATTGATCCAAGATAAAAATGATAATACAGGCAACAAACCAGTTTTCTTTCCTCCATTTCGGGTTCGGCTGCCCAGGTCAGGAATGATACTATATCTTTACCCATCTGCAGTAAAACATAACCAAAGAAAATATTTATCTTAGTTCTTCCCATGTTCATAGATAATCTAGGTCATAAGATTTTTACTGAAACCAATCCTCAACAAACTAAAGAACCTGAGATTCTGTAGAAGGGGTACCATCTTCATATTCAACAGCACCATCATTAAGCATTTTAGGCATAGCAATGGCCCCACCGGGAAAGTAAGGATTGTAGTGCAGTCCTTCTCTAATCTACATTATTATTTAGAAAGATAATGTTATTCAAAAAAAATTCCTTTAAGAAAAAGTATAATGAAGTTCACCCATTATTAATATTGGATATAAAAGCAAGACCGGCAACTGGAGTCACATATAAATACAAAGAACATCGATGCTATATACGTATACACATGATAATCATTCTATGTTAAACATTGAGAAGAACTCTGTTTCACCAAGAGGAATGGCCTTACATTAAATTAAGCAAGAAAATTATGAGCAAAAAATTCATATACATTGTTGAAGCCTCTTTAACAACCCCCTGACCCACCATGTATGCATATTTTTATTCATTGGTTAAGAAAGGAAATTAGAGGGAAAAACAAACATTACTTTGGATTTGGACCACCAACTTCTATACTTGACAACTTCCGTAGAAGAATGAGCGAAGTTATATTAATGATCCAAATATCATAGTTTATTATTCCTTAAAAAGAAGGTTTTGAGAAGAACTTACTGAAACACCAGCAGGAGGGTCGCGATAGCCAGTCAAAAGTGAAAACACATAGTTCTGACCATTGTGTCGAGCCTAAAATACCAAAGGTAAAATTATTTCTGATATAAAAGCAATAGAAAATCTAAAGATGTTACTAACAGACTACAGTCATTACTTTGGTGACGAGACTAAGATCTGGGGGATAGGCTCCACCATTAGCAAACCTTGCGGCAGCTTCATTTGCATATGGCTGAGGAAAGCGATCACTGAGTTTACCAGGGCGCGTAAACATCTCACCCTCATCATTAGGGCCATCAACCACCTCAATCTCCGCTGCCATAGCCTTTACCTCTTCTTCTGTATAAGCGACACCAACCAAATCACGGTATGATATCAAAGACATAGAATGACATGAAGCACAGACTTCTTGATAAACCTGATGACCACGACGAATCCTACACATTCAAAAAATCAGTTAAATATAGTAATACCTCTATTAGTATAAATAGTTATATAGCATTCACGTAGAATATTGATTCCAGCAAATGATTGCATAGAGCAGAATGTAGTTCACAATATTATGAATCCTGGAACAGAAAAATGTCCTTAAATAAAACTACATTCTAACAATCATTGCATGATATTCTTAAGATAAATTAATTAATGATAACATTACTATTCAGCAAATGCACAAACAGAATTTAAACCCTGTGAGATACCTTGTTAAAGTATTAAATTCTAAAGCAAGGAGGACTGAATGACTGATCCAAGGGTGATAAAACTGAACATAAGAGCAATATGACAAAAAAGGGGAAAAAATGCACCTATAATTAACAAGTACCTATAATTCACCTTTAAAATGCAACAGGGACTAGTTTGACTGTACAAAGTCGCTAGCTAACTTGACAAATCATAATGTTGAGCAAGAAAAATAGAAAGGGAAATTTCAGGTCAGACTCACGAAGCATGATCATATGAACTGAGAATGCCCTTGTGAGGCCATGGATAGCTGGGACATGCCAGGCCATGCTCGGCTTCATCAGCTAATGCTGTTGTTGAAAAACTTAAAATCCCCGTGACACCAGCTCCTACTAATGCTAGTGCTCGTAAGGAGTTGCTGCCAGTAGAGTTGGCACCATCTTTCTTTGTGATAATGGGTGACGTAAAAGAACTCTACAATGAATGTAAATTAGCTATTAGCAAATGACACAATTGGATTGTTATATGGGATGCACAATGTTATATTGACATCAAAATATTTATGACATGCACAATGTTATATTGACATCAAAATATTTATGACATGCACAATATAAGCCACAAGCTGACATGGATGCCAATCACATCAAAAACACTTCCATGCTATACACACACACATAGACAGAGATAGAGATAAATAAAGAGATGAACCTCAATAGAGAATATTATGAGACATCATTTTACTATATACAAAACTGTCATTGCAAAATATCCCAAGATATGATGAAATTATATCTTTCAAGAAAGATATATTCACCTTTTCAAACCAACTTCCCATGTTTTACATTTTTTTCTATGATAAATAGTCTTATAAAAGAAAAACTAGGATGCATTAGTTTTAATATTTTATTAGTTCACTTTTCTATAAGAACCAAATATTTTTTAACTAGTATATGGTCCTTCATACTGAGGTATCGATTTAAGTGTCCAAACTATATGGGAGGTGTTAACTAAAGAGCCCAAGCTAACAAAAAATAGAATTTTAATTGGACTCCAATGAGAAGTGTCTGACACATGTCAAACATGAGTTAGAAAGATGTTAGTCTCATTTCAAATAGGAGAGATGTTTGCACTCCAAATTTCCACCATGCTAGTTTGCAAAATGGTCTTTCACTCTTTCTTACATGTCAAATAATGACTATAAGTCTATAATGCAAGATAGTTCCCATTAATTTGAATTGGCTATTTGGGCCCAAAGACTCAGCAGTCCTGTTAAGAGGTTTTGAACACTAACGAACAAATTAGATTTAACATAGAATTCAAGAATGTTAAGTAAAGAAAAATGGAGAATGGTATGTCAATTGGACCAACTAATATTCTTTTTGAAATTTGAAGTGTTTAGGGAGGAAGGTATAACATAGCTTAGTAAATCATTCAACAATACAATGTAATTGAAGAAAATGTTTAATAAGACAAGGAACAATTTGATACCCATTTACAAGAATAAAGGGGATGGACAAAATTGTGCAGACACAAGGATCAAGCTAATACACAACACTGTAGGACTAGGTAAAGAGAAAGGTTTTAAACTGTAATTGTAGTAATGAACTCAAGATCATATAGTGGAGTTATAGTTCCAGGGCTATCATGGTTGTGGTTTCCATCACAACTGAGATGTTGTAGACTGAGTATTAAATCCTTGGAATGGAAGAGAATATTTCAGAGAAAATCAGGTCAAGAGAGTGTGCTTGAGAACCACTTTTATGCCAATGAGGTTATACATCTGTTTCTTGATTTCATTAAAGATTCAGAAGGAAACAAATATATTTTCAGATATTCCTTTCTTTTTAGGAAAAAAGGAAAATATAGATTCATGCAAATTCACTTATAATCAAAAATAAGAAAGTGAGTCAGTGATTCTAGTAAAAAATATTATGATTTGAGTTATCATAAGTCACTACACATTACACGCAATTTTGAAGCTAAAGAAAATACAAAACATAAGATTTGGAGGGCTCCATCATACAAATTGACAGAAACTCTCTTCCTCATCTTTTTTTCAGCAAATCATTCACAGCTCAGACTCTAAACAGAGTTTTGTTTCTGTTGAGTGCAGAATTGCAAAGCCAGTATATTAAGACATAAACCCATTGCCTTATGCAGTGACAATGTCTGCGAACATAAAATTCATCAAGTTGCAACATTTGTAAAATAGACGGTTTTGCACAACAAGATAGAGAAATCAAATTCAAGTTCTGTTTAAAACTTAAGATCTGATTGTGACTGTGTTATTCTTTCATCTGCACGGCTGTTTTTCGGTTCTTTTCAATAGATGTTAAAACTTAACACACTGCATACATAAACTGAAAGCTATCGGAGGTGAGAAGACATGGACTAAGGTAATTTTAGTAACACAACCATAGTTGGTGAAATTTTTAATAAACATTATGAATATCACTTTTACCTTATTTTTATGAGGTAATACTCACCATTTTCAAGTTGAGTCACAAAACCCCATGGGTTTATGTTAACACTCAAAAAAATATAGCAATTGAAATAAATATAACTAACTAAAAAATTGTGTGACACATTCCAAAAACTCATAATCATATATGGCAGTTTGGTGACAAGAAAAGAAGGTAATAGAGGCTTAATTAAGAAAAAGAAAAGGATCAAATGGAACATAGTCAGCATTATAAAAAAAAACACTTAATTACAATGAATTAGCATTAAAATAAATTTTGATAGAATATACCAACTCTACTTGGCTTGTTCATTGTTGATGCTGCATATCATTAGCACATTGCAAGAGTTTTTTATTATTATTAAAATTTATCTTTGTCCATTTTCAAATTCCCTCAATTATAAAGATCTGCAAGTTTTTCAACAACAAACATTTTGTATGTGTAATAAAGCTAGAGTGAAGTTTATATACTATCTATGACTCTTAAAAGAAATTGATAAATCTTTTACATATTAGCAGCAATGGTATGATAATATAGATAATCATTTTTAACATTATTGTCACATTACTGAAACAGAAAACAGTATTTGTCAAATAGCAATTTTAAGTACAGATAAATTATCAGCTCTAACATCTTCCAGAAAAACTAATGTTCTCAAAGCTTCAAATTTGTTCACCAATTTTATTTTATTTATTTATGGTCTAACGGTCTGTATTTTATGTACCATGTTCAAGGTCCCGAAAAATAAATATTCCAAAACAAAATAATCTTATCAAAAAAGAGAGGGGTCATGCTTACAGAAGAACAAGATTGGAGTTTCCTCCTCCATAACTGCCGAATAACACCTCCAGCCATCTTAGTTCAGACTGCAATCCATTCATATAAAAATTACAGAAAGTAACTAAATACCTCCAACCAAGTATAATAGATAAAATTCTACAAATATGGATAAGGGTACACTGACAAAGAAAGCATCACCAAAAAGAGCAAATAAGATAAGAGTAAATGTTATCAACTGTTTCAGCAATGAAGAATAAGAAGACTAAACCTAAAAATGAAAATTTGCCAGAAAAAATGCTAGCAAATTTTATAGTTTAGATTATAGTGAGACGATCTCCCAAGAAGAACACTTTTTCTCAGTTTGGATAAACTTTAATAACATAAGAAATCAACTTCTGCAGAAGTTAAATCAGAAATCTTAGATGGGTCTGTTTTGGACAAAACTTCTCTATAAGAACTTCTACAATAGAAAAACAAGAAGAAAAAATGAAATGAACTGCTCCATAAGTTAAGACTAGCTTATAAATAGGATAATTTGTAGAAGCTATAGTTTCTCTAAATTTTTATTTTATTACTTGTGCATTAGTTAAAAACATGTGGAGAAGCTAATTTCATTTGTTTTCTTTTTATTTTAATCTTTTAGAAGTTCTTAAGGAGAAGTTTGCTCAAACAGACCCAAGGGCATATCTTAACCTTTAACATGTGATAGAAGTTTAAAGGTCTATTTGGATCATATTTTTCAAAAACTCTAGTAGAGGAAGAAAAATAAGAAGAAAAATGAAATATATATATATATATATAGATAGATAGAGCTTCTAGGATGTAGTAGCTCATGGAGAATACTTCTTTTATTTTTTCTTCTTATTTTCTTCTACTATAAGTGTTTCTAAAGATGTTTACCAGAAAGATCCTAATTCATTTTACCTTCTTATTTTCTTAAAGTAAAACTGTCCATAGAAAAGTTTATCCAAGCAAAACCTTACCTTCTCTATACCATATAGTCTAATTCCTGATGAAAAACATTGACTACAAGATCAAGAAAGTAGAAAACAACATAAGACAAAGGACAAGTATGCACACGCCGAAAGAGAGAATAATTTTAAAACATCGTGAAGAATTAATACACAATAAGTTTTACAGTTTAATTGGCATAATCCCTCAGTGCTGATTTCAAACAACTGAAAGTATAGAGCTTTTTGTTTAAGCGGGAAAAAAAGCATTACCTAAAAAGTGCATTATTTAACTCGTGTATTTTCAGGCAATTTCAGCAACAAATATGCAAGTAAATACAAATTAAGGTCTAGAGAATAAAACAAACACAAAAATAGATAGTCACATAAGCAGAAAAAAAAGAGCAACATCATAAACCCACATGACCAACCAACACATTCAAATGAAATCTGAATAGGGCATATGATTTGTCTGCAACAACATAAAACCAGGAACCTTTGTTCAATCCAGAAAACGAAGCTTCGTGCACCCAAATGGGAAGTAATAGAAAGAAAATAGATAACAAATTGTTGCACGTGCAAATACATACACGGAGATGAAAATTGTAAAACCCGTAATTAAGAAGTGGGTCACAGATCTGAGTTCTCGGTGATTGCTGAACATTTAAAAACGAAAAAAAAATTAAGAAAAAAAAATGGGAAATGAAGAGAAAGGGACTTACGAAACAGAAGCTCTGGAATGGGAACTGAGGATCTAACGAGGAATATAGAGAAAGCGAAGAAGAAAGAAGAAGAGAAGCTTTTGAGAGACACACGCTTCTAATGTTGCAGCCACGAGAATCGCTCTGGGCTTTTGGGCCTTACTCGCATGCCTTCTTAGGTGTGGCAGTTTCTTCCTGCACCCCAACATTTTTCTTTCTGCACCCCCAAAATGTGGTGTAAAGACAAAACTGTCCCTATATAAAAATTTTACATTTATTTTTTTGTATTTCGGATTATAAAATCCGGTAAATTTTCGGATTGGCACTTCCGGTAAAATTTCGGATTGGTGCGTCCAGTAATCTCCCAGATTGGTACTTTCGATAATCTCTAAACCCTAAACCCTAAATCATAACTGAAAAAAAATCATTCTGGATCCACCAATCCGTAATAGAAATTAGGCTTCCGGATTCAGAAATCTAGAAAAATCAACAATTTATGCAAACTTTGTTTCTGGAACACCCCTCATCCAAAAAATAATATGATTCACTTCTGGATTGATGAATCCATAGCACACTCCCAAATCCCGATTTCAAATAAAAGGTGAAGGTCAATTTTGAGATTTAAAAAATTGTGGGGTGCCTTGAAGGAAAATGTAGGGGTGCAGGAAGAAACAGTCCTTAGGTTTTTGCTACCATTTTTTTTTTATTTTTGGCATATGTTAAATACACGTTTATGAAGGAAAATTCTCCCAGCACCCCAATGTCTCCTTACTGCACCTCCATTACTTAAAATGAAATTACATTTGTATCCTTTATTAAATCCTAAAATATTAAAACCCTATTTCTCTATTCCCATCCCTTCACTTCTTATTATTTTTCGAGCGTACCTCCATTCCTTCATTTCTCTCCAAATTTGGCAACACTCCGTGGTCTAAGAGAAGTTGCATTTTCGAGTGATTGTCAAGGCTTGCAAGGATGAAAAACGCGTAGTGAAGTAAGTTCTTCTGAATGTGTAGCCACCATTTTTGCATTTTCTACCTTTTTTTCGTTTGAGTGTCAGAATGTACATAATGGTGTACAAATTTTATTTATAAATCGGTTTGTACATTCGGATATTCGGATTTGGATATATATACTGGAATATACGAACTAATATATTAATATAAAGTGTATATTGATTTGTACATTCCGATATGTATATCCAAATCTGATATATATCATGAAAATGAAATAAAATAAAAGCATATAGGTACATAACTCATCATAAGCATGAAACAAACAAATTTGAACATGCACCACACAAAATGGTAAAAATACCCTAGTTTTTAAATAGGAGTGGGGTGTGCAGGTCAAGATGTATTTCAAATTTGATATTCTGGAATACCATTCTTGATTTGGGTTTCTAGAATACCTCTCCAAATTAGGCTTTCTGAAACAACATTTTGGGATATGTTTCTGGATTTTTGTTTTCTGGAATATGCTTCTGATTATTTTTTTTTTCTATAATCCCTTTTCATAATTGTGTTATTTGTGTTCTGGATTTGTCTTTCTGAAATGGGATTTTGGTTTTCCATTTCTTTTTCAGAATTTCATTTCCAAATCACACAAAAATTATTCTGGATTTTGTTTTCCATAATATATTTATCAATTCCGGATTTACAATTCAAGAATAAATAGGAATGCTGGAATTTCAAAAATTGATAGGGGTGCAAAAAGAAAAACCTATCTTTTTTTTATTTTTTTTTTCTTTTAATTACTTGTTTTAGATCCAACACGTGTAAGCCACACATCCCGTCCTTCTTACCATGAACACCTCACCACGACTACTTTTACTTTTGGTTTTTTGCTATGATGTATGTATACGAAATATATGTTTCATACTATGGCTACATGACATTGTTATATGTTAAATCTTGAAAATATAGGATATAATATATTGAACATAGATAGAAAGAAAAAAAAAAAAAAAGTTATATGAGGTGAGATTGGTCGATTTTCTTTTGAGAAAAATCGATGAGATATGACTTGATATTACACATAATTGACTAAATTAAATAAGAGAGTAACAAATATAAGAATATTTCGATAATTAAAATGTCTAAACGAAAGTTGCAAAGCACAACTAAATAGAGGAAAGTTATGAATGACTTAGAGACATATAGTATAGAAAAATAAAGTAATTTTATATATGCACATTAGAATAAGTGACATTTGAAGTTTGAAAAAAAAAATGTATTACATTGTAAATTCTAAAACATCTATGGTTATGCTAATGAAAAATTAATTGTTATTGTTATGTATGTGTTTTGACCACATTACTGTATTCCTTATTTTTTTTGTTTCATTTGATATTTCTTGATTTTAAATTGTTTTTATTTTAATTTATACGTATTTAAAATATATGCTTTTGTTTATTTATTTTTGAATTATTTTACTACTTTATTTATTATTCAAATGTTAATTAATCATTTAATAATAAAGTATTTTTATAATTCATCACCAGTAACATATTATAATAACATATTATAATTTCTTATAAGATGATAACAGAGTTATTAATTTTTTATTTATTTATTATAAATTAAAAAAAAAACACCTTTTGAAATTGGTAAGAGTCAACTCAAATATCTAATGACATCATTCTTTAAACACTGGACAAACAACGTTCTTCTTTATGGTAAAAATATTCGGTGTTAGCGTAGAGCTCGAGTAAAATGTTCCTAGCCAGTAGGTTTATGGTTCTTACTAGAAACAGAACATACAATCTTGAGATGGACCCCTCGTCGGTGAATATCCTCAAAATATATATGGGAAATCTTCAATAAAGTAATGAAAAAACCATCCGGAATAAGGTAGTCAACATACAACAACAAGAAGTTGAGGAGAATCATAGGATCCAAAACAACTTTAGGAACAATTATAGGGAAAACTTTATAAAGGCTCAAAATGTGTGCAAAACCAACACCAAATTACATACCTTACATGATCAACTAGTCATCCTCATTTGGAACCAACAAACATGAAATTATGAGAACGATCAACAAAGTAGAGCTCCATAAGCATATACAACATGTCACTAAATCTCGACCAAAATGGGACACTCATGTAAAGAAAAAACATGCTAAGAGTACCAAACGACAAACTATAGAAGCTCATTATCAAAGGCATATAGTACCAATGTACTCACACTAAAATAGTGCACCAAGGATCATACGTAAAGAATATATGCAGAAGCTCAAACATAAAAGCACGGTACTAAGTTACAAAAACAATCTAATGAATATGATAAATGACGACACTTCAAGGTCATTCCAATGCTCCTGTTGTATTACTTTATAGAGCATATTCTTGGTGGTTTCAATCCATTCACTTTTGATATCATGAATTTCTCACTTCTCCCAAGTGAAAGTGTCCTACTATTAAGAAGTACGATGGTTCATCACATCTAAGTGTGCATTTGAAGGCATGAATATGACTAAAACTAACTCTTTTTTCCAATTATTTGGCTAGACATTGTAGAATATTTTCAATCATCCTCACAATGTCAGTGTTATAATGATATTATTCCTTTACAAGAAACTCAATAGACTCCTTGCAAACTTTTGTGCAAGATTTTCAGCACAATTTACGATTAGCAAACCAATAGTTGCAAATTTAGCCACCTTAAATAATATCACTTAAGGAAAAAATGAACCCCTTTAACAATACATCTATCATTTTGTTAAAGTGTTGCTCAATATTCATGACCTCCATTTGGAGGTATCCATGCATGCAATATTAATAGGACTATGACCAAGTCGATTTCTGCAAAGTCTTTTTGTTGAACCATCTAAAAACATGAATGATCTTCATGACCAATGGGTTCAATATGTAAGAATTAAAGAAAATATGAAGATGTGAAAGTATCAATGAAGGATGCTAGAAATCCATCTTTCTTTACTGCCCCAAACTTATCTACAACATCCAAGTCCCTACACATAAGGAGGTACAACATGTATACCTTGCTCAATGCTAGTTGGGATACAATTATACAAAGGAATTCAACCTCAAATTGTTATATTTTGCAATCCACACTCTCTCTTCCTTGAGCTAATTTGAGTAAAAGATAGAGGGTTAGATCAAATTCAACCGAATCTACATTTAGTCAACAAAGTATAAAACATGATTTAATAAGCACCAAATCTTAACATAAACAAACGTTTCGTGTGACCAAATGGACACACAACATTTTTGCTCATATAACTTTGTCTGATAAGCTTGTTGCTTGGAGACACAATAAGCATATGTAGTCTGAAGCATTTCATGTACACGTAAAACACTTATAAATGTATATTCTATATTTGCAGAGAATGTTTGTCTCTTTGTTTCTTACAAGAGGATCTCAAAATGAAGTGTTTATATCATATATCTCTTGAAGAAAGCACCAAAAGATGCTTCACACAAACTTTTATGAAAAAGTAGAATGGTAGTTCGATGAAAACAATCAACCTTGTTAGGTCTTACATTTTTCTCGAGTTTGGAAAAGGTTACTTAACCTAGGTCTGATAAGTCATGTCGTGCATTAGAGAGTTGCGTAAAGAGGAAAAATGCATTTAATTCTACATGAAGAGAATTTACATTGCAACTACGAGCCCAAATAATAGTCAACAACATTAGTCTATTTACATTGCATATTATTATCATATGAACTAACTCAAAAAGGAGAGTTAATACAAGAGAACTTGTTAAAAAATGTTTTATTAAATATTTTGAACTAAGTAGCTAATATACACACGCATCAGTTAGTCAAACACTGAGATTATGATCTAATTAATTGTTAAAGTAAATATAAGCGTATGTTGGTCAAGTGATTTAATTGTGTTATAAAACTGTGTCTGATATTACCCCATTGTGCTAGAAAAGTTTAGTTTAAATTAAGTCTTTGATTATGATCGTCTTACTATAGTTGTTATGGGTTTTTCACAAAAATAAATGTTTACCTTCATCAAACGAAACACATTATAATGTATTTGCAAAAAGATTTCACTTCAATATTGGATCCATTAAAATTCCTTCATAAGTCAAGTATACATCAAATGTTGTCTCCCAAACAAAAAAGTTATAGTCAATTCCTTAATCTAAATGAATAATAAAATATCTAGACTAATGATTCTAAGAGACTGATAAAGTATGTCTAACATGAGATATATAATAAAAATATTTTTGTTTGTTTCACAAATCAAATCACATTCTTTACCATGACAAATCAAATGATATTTTTTGAAAATTTTTCAAAGTTAATTGAAATCACAATTCAACTTTTCCTTCTTATGTTTTTCCTATTTTTCACCATTTTCATCCTTTACTTAGTAATGTCAAACTCAACTATAGGCTTAGTACTAGTATTTTGAAAAAGGTAAAAAAAAAAAAAAACAAAGCCCTATTTACTTTATGAGTTTCACTTTGCAATCCACTAAAGAGTGTTATCAAGTGATTGATAAGCTAGTGCAAGACTACACCAATATTTTCACAACTTTGAAAATTATCATATAGATTGGCTATCCCATCAAACAAGTGTTACAAAAGTCGGAGTCCGCTAAAAGAATGACAACATGGTCAATAAAATTATTGAGTTTGGATTACAGTTTGAAAGTTAAGGTTGCATGAAAACCCAATTCCTTTCTCATTCCTCAATGAACTTCTCCAACTAAGGGGAAAACAAGAATAATGATCTTTTAATGTAGATGGATTATCAAATACAAAAGATAGTAAGGATAAGATAATCCTTAAAGGACTGAACAATATCACTCTCAAACACTCTAACTCTCATTTATTGAAGAAAATACTCATATTTTATCCCAAACCTCGTAGGAATGAATATTGCAAAGAACAAGAGAGAGGAAAGATCAGAATAATGAATAATATAACCATATCAATACATTTACTCTAGTTATTTCCAAACACTATACGTTGGATTGACTTTTCCAACATCACAATCTTCTTCACTAAGAAACCAAGGCGCAACGGATTATCTACAAAATTTTGAAGAGGATAATATGATTTGATGCATGGCTTCACTTTTTGCATCCAAAGTAAGAAACTGAATCATTAAATCGTCTAGTTTCACTAAAACATTTATGAAGATCATAGGAAAGGGAAAAACGAGAACAACAAACAAACAAAAATGCTAATTTTGTATTATTTTACAACATATTTACCTATCTTTATATAGTGTAAAGAGAACAAACCAATTGGCAAGACTTAACTAACAAAACAACATAATAAAAATATGTCCAAGAAATTAAGGGTGGCAATGCGGGATGGACCACGCGGGTCAATTTGTTGCCCGCTACCAAAAAGTGCGAGACAAGCTCACTATTCTAGTCTGATGACCCGCTTTGGCCTGTCCCTCGCACGAGCCAACAGTGGACCAGGGGCAGGTTGGTCTGCGTAAATAAAAAAATAATTATTTTTAAAAAAAAAATCATACTCCATTCACCTATTATTGCAGTGTGACCTTTATTTTATTTTATTTTAAAACAGTTGAATTTAATGTACTAAAAAAATATTTTATTTTAATCATCTAAAGGAGTTAGTATTAAGAGTGATATTGGATTTAATTTTAAGTCTTATATTTAAAATTTGTTAATAAAAAAATAATATAAAGAAGAAATTTCAATAGGATAGTTAAAAAATTAGTCATCTTCATTAAAATATTTTGTAACAAAACTTTGATAAGATACTCTTGTACATTTACATACATATATAGGAAAAAATAGATGCAAAGCAAAACTTTAATTATTTTTAATTAAACTTTCTAACAACCCTCATCTTGAATTTATATTTTTATCTTAAGTAAATTGAAATACGGATAAAATTTTAATTTTTCAAAAGTAGCAATAAGTTTTTTTATAGTTAATGAAATTTTAATTTTTTAAAAAAATGATACTTATATGAACTAGCGCAGAGACCTGCAAGTTACTTCTTATGGGGGACATACCAATTAAATGAGTCGGCACTTCTAATGCGAGACGAGCCAACCCGACTCGCATGCATTTTGCAAACTAAACGAAGGATGAACCAGCCCGCATTCTCACCCCCAACAAGAAATACATTCTTCTCGCAAGCGATAAGAATACACCGAGTATTTTTTGTTTATATACCAGTTTCAATATGTTAAATCCTATCAGTCTAATTCTAGTACATATAGGTTGCTGTCATAATTAGCACATTACATCCAAGAGATAAAGCATCCAATAATTTCTTATATTTTCTTTAAATTTTTTCTTTAAGCTTTTAATATATGTGGGATAACGTTGCATATTTTGTTTTTTAAAATATTAATTCTTTATTTTAGTAAGAAAATTGTCGAGTGATCACTAAAAACAAATATTTAGTTTGCTCAGTCATTTAAATCTATCTGGCTTCCCCTATCCCCTCAAAATGTTTTAAAGATCCTTTCAATTATTTCCAATGGATATTTTAGTGAAGGTTTCAACAAAATTTCTCTTCCACATTTTCTTCTCTTCGTAAATTTCTTAGTATCACTTAAAAATTTGTTAGTTCTATTGCTCCAAATTACTTTTAGGAAGAACATATTACATGTTATATATAACTTTTTAAGTAAACTACAATCAGATGGCTTGACGTGAAAAATTAATAGAACTATGTACACAATTGAATTAGATATTGTGATTCATGTTTCCATTTACAGAAGTTGTCGTTCCAACACTCAAATATAATGATCAGTGTAACTACACTAAGACGGTAAAATAAAAATTTGATCAAATGATGCTTCCTTACTTACCTAGGGAGTGAAGCAACGCCTGATTCAACGGACACGAAAAAACACATTGAAATTTTATCTTCAGAGGTAAAAGCACAGCCGCCGTAACCTTTTAAATCCAGAACTCTTGCATCATTGCTGGTTGACCTGTGATTCAAATATATGATTGTATTGACCTACGAAATCCATCATAGTATTCAGAAATTACTTTGTTCTATGCACCATGGTTTTCCAAAATCAAACTTCATGAACTAATTTTCTTTTAGATACGGGACCTGAAACTCATAATGCATATGTATCTACTAAGCAAGTTAGAAATCTGAGAAAAGAAAATCCTAATTATATAACTACCAATCAACCCAGCACAACATTTTATATATAAAAAAATGGATTATGCAATGTAAACTCTTTCTTAACTTTATTTATTTTGTAATTCAAAGATATTATCATCTTAAATTCAGTAGATATTTACCGGTTTGCATAACGAAGGATGCTTTTTGCACACAGCTAGAAGTTTAAAGAAACACGAGCATCATATCAAATCTTGAAGTCTAATCTACATTCACATTTAAACCAAAGCTGAGGAGGATTAACTACATATTCCCTTAACTCGGGATTTCTAATAGGGTCCACATCAAGAACATATATTTTTACTGACCTGGTTCACCAAATTCATATATTTGTACAGTACAGACATCCAGTTCCTACAAAGTACATGACAAAAGTTAAGGAACTTCGTTGCAGAAATTTTCAATTCATTATGGGTCTATTTGGATAAATTGCCCCATGAGCAGTTATAGGACACTAAAATAAAAAGAAAAACGAAAAAAGTTTCTCCATAAACTAAAATTAGCTTATGCTTTAGTTAACATTTACTTTCTAGAGAAGCTAAGATGACATCTATAATAATTTGCTAATTTTAGTTTATGGAAAAGCTTTTTTTCTTTTTTCCTTCTTGATTTCTTCTCCTATTAATGTTTACAGAAAAGATCATTCAAACAAACCCTAAGAACATGATTATGCTGTTTCAAACAAGAGTCTAACCTTTCATTTTAATAAAGGTGCATAGGGAGCCGGGCAGGGAGATATACTGTGATCTGGAAGCTGATTTATGAAATCAGTTGTTGCATGCAAACAGGCATGAAGCATTTTTTTTTCCAGCCTAACAAATTGGGTAGCAACTCGCTTCTTTGGATTCAGATTACCATCTGTCAGCTAATGAAAGACATAAATTCTCAATGAAAAAGTTGACAAGTCTAACATTACATTATAGTCAACTTCTAATGATAGAAAACAGTACCATAGATTCGTCTTCAGCCAACGTTGTAGGGTACCTAGCCAGCCGAGTCTTGAAATAATCTGTCAGCTGGTCCAACACAGCCCGTTCCATACAAGGGCTTACCTATAATGTATAAATAGAATCAACTTTTCACATCAAAGAGTTCCTCTCTCTATTTAAATAAGAATAATTTTGTTTTGGAAAAGGGAATAAAATCATAATCTAATTAATAACAGAACTTCCAAGAACAAACCCTCATGTAATGAAATATCAATATATGAAAGAGGCATATGGATAAGACAAATACTCGACTGTGACAATGACATTCTTAAAATTCAAACAAGGAAAGGAAAGGATGAAACAAACTTACAGGACAAACTGGACCTTGAGAGGAGATCACAGTTTGCATCTCAGAAGGATCTGAAACATAGCCCAAACGCAGATAAGGAAGCATATCTAAAATAGCTTCTCTTTCCTTCCCAGAATATACCTGCACAAAGGTTGAAATAAGGAATTAATGATCAAATTCACTAAATAACCTTAAACAAGAGTAGGTTCAGTATCAATACACGAAAAACTTGAACTGATAACTTTCCGTTCCTTTGAGCTACAATTCTTTTATCTTGATATTGTGGATCTTCAGTATCTAAAGCTGCCTGGAACAGTTGTATCAACAAGGTTAAATTTGAATTTAAACAAAATACTGGAAAAAACAAAAGTAAAAGTCCAACTCATACCTCAACTATAAGACGATCATTGGAATTATTTTCATCAACAAAACCATAGTTTATAAGTAACTTTGAGTTAGGTTGTGGGCCACACCTGAAAATGACCAACTGCAAATATTATAACCTAGTTCCTACACAGAACAAAAAAAGTCCTCAAACCATGTGCTTATTCCAATTACATTCAATAAAATGAAGTAACATACCAGACAACAATTGGGTCCCCAGCTTTATATGGGCGATCAACTGCAAGCTCAACAGCGCCATCAACAGCAGTTAACATTGCCTTGCAGTTGCTTTGGTAGGAAAGTAAAGGAGGTCCCAGGGGAACTAAAGCAAATCTCCGAGCTAAACTAACTTTCTGATTTCAAAAAGGATAAGCAGTCAATTTGTGCCAGTTGCAGAAAAAATAAGGGAATCTTTATGTCCAGACAGAAGAAGAGCACTGAGCTCCCAGCACGCATTAAATAGCAGAAGCAAAACACAATCTATCAACGTGAATATTCACAAAAAAGGGGTAAAATATATTTTTGGTCCCTCTAAAATAAGTAATGTTCATATTTATTCCCTCGAAAATGTCAGTTTGAGGTCCCTCTAAACCCCTTTTTTACTTTAATAAAACACTATCTAAACAACTTAGAAAGGGACTAAAATGAAATTTACATATTTTAGAGAGGACAAAAACATATTTTACCCAAAAAAAAATCATTGAGAAGTCTAGCATGAAATATTAAAGTAATAACCAAATTTAATGGCAACAGCTATCCGAGGACCGCACAAAAATTACTGCACTGTGTAAAAGAAATTAGATCTATAATAATATCCATGCATACTTACTGAAACTAATGCATGCCTCGTCAGTGAAAAGATAACACCAACCCAAGAACATAAAGCCAAGTCTGTGTAGTATTATTCCAGCCCAAAAATACAAATCTGTACACTAACATCCACTTACAAAGGAAGATAATTCCTTTCACACAGGGTATTCCCTGTTTACAACAACCAAAGGCTCTCGTAACCCCCACCCCCTATCATGGATGAACTACATATAGACTTTCGCACAAAATCTCTCCCCCGTACAGCTAACATCCTAACTACTTATTTTTAAATTTCCTTCTATAATACACCTTCCACTTTCTCATTATTTCCCTGCCTAGCAAAACCTCAAACACATTCCATAGTAACAATACTAATAGTACATTTTTCTATTAATTATCATTTCATCTAAAAAAATCCAACAATCACTTAAAATATATATACAAATTAGATAAAATAAGTAAAACTTTTTTAATTGTACCATAGAAGATTACAACATTTTAGATTTAGGTAATTTGATTCCATGAACAAATGATTAAACAGCCACTGTTTAATTTGGTGTTTACCTGCATAGATATGTAATGGATAACAAGGAAATTTTACCTGTAAATGCACTACACAAGACTGAATAGCAGCAAAGGCTTGTTTGAAAATCTCAAATGAAAAAGCCTCAGTGGGAATATCATACGGATATTGCTGCATTATATTTAAGCACATAATGTAAGAACTAAATGTCAAAATGTAAATCACTATTTCAGTAACTGAACTTGTTCTAGTGTACTTTTTACCACCTGAAACAGAGATCCTGCCATGAACCAAACTGTGTCAAGTTCGTTATACTCTTTTCTTATTGCTTCTGTCCTTTCAATAACTTCATCCTAAATCACAGACATCATAATTTAGTCTGGTTAGTTATATTTGAAAAATATCAAGCATTAAACTAACCTAATATTGCTGCTCATCAATACAATGGATATGGAATAATAGTAACATCATTAACGAGAAGAGAGGGGAGGGGCTAACCTTAATTGGACTTCCTGACAGGTAGTCCAGCTCAGATTTTGACCATAGAAGAGGTGATTCCACTGACAGCTGGCCCCTACCTCGTTGACGATCGAGCTCCCTGATGTATGGATACCAGAAAGACTTCTTCCCCTGTTTTTTCTCATACATCAGATATAATGCCAAGCACGCCAATTCGGACAATTTGTTTGTTGTCAATAGCTCAGCTGCAATAAGGATAAAAATCACAAGGTATTAATTCCAATTTTGAAACATTTAAATATTTAATACACCCCAAATCAATTGATACCTTGTTTTAATTACACCTGGACAACACTGATACACAAATCAATAGCAACAAGTAGTACAAAGAACATAAACTGTCTTTCCCACTGTGCAAAATAATTCACTTTTAGGTGTTTTCCAGATTCATTTCCATGACTATACATATTTTGTTGCCCAAAGTGACCATACCTACTCCAAACAATTTCCAATGTCTTGTTAACACAAAAAATGATTAACAAAAGGAGCATGCCATTCTGCCACCAAAAATACCTATCACTAATCTAATAAAATAATTTAAGCTTGTGAATAGTCCTCTATATCAATGAAGTTAACACCATATAAGCCATGACATACTAAAAACCAACCATTGCCCTTATCTTTGCTAGCTGCAAAAAGTGAATATTGCTAATCAATGTCCCAAAAAAAGGCTAATATTCAATATTATGTTATCAAAATTAATCCAAAAAGAAAATTTTAACATAGTAAAGTTTAAATACTAAATATAAATTGAGAGCTTATACACGCAAATTATCAATAAATACTATATTTTGTGTTCTTATACGTGATAATCATTTTCGATTTGGTCTATTTTCTACATTTTCAATAACAACCAATGGTAAGCATAGAGTTCAAAACAATTAAACACTTCGGAAGGATCATCAACTTCGTTTTTCTAAGATCTAGAGTGTTCAAATTAAGAATGACTGTGACCTGTAAGAAGTAAAAAGCAAAAATCCATCCACACATCTTAGTATCTGATGATTAATTTCTCATGCAAATTCTACTAAATTTTGAAAATTCTTAAAAACTAAAAAGAAAAACAGTTGGGTGATGTTTTCTCATCCTCTTCTTTTGGTTCATTCAAATGTTCTGTTCAAATAATTAAGGAACAAACTTCCATAAAGCAAAAATACACTCAAGCGACAAACACTTACAAATAAGCTTCCTAAGGATTAAACAAAAAAATTTAGAAGATACAAAAAAGTGCTTTTAAAAGCAATAAACAAACAAGGCCAAGATGTTTTCCCTTTTTGCAGATATTCTAATTTCCATCACTTGTTAGCAAATTAGTAAATAAAATTTAAAAAAATCGAAACACATGCAATTGCATTGTATAATTATGGGAATAGGCGCAAGACAAAGCCAAGACCAAAGAATAAAAACATTGCACAATTACCAACAGTCTCATTTCCCAATACCCTCTCCAGCGTAACAACCAAGGAATTAGGAACGGAGAATGCAACATCGCCAACCTGCAACGAGAGAAAGACAACCCCAAGTAAATCATCACAAAACCCCCATCAAAGAAAGACCAAATTACATCAACACTACTGTGGCTTTCCCCAAATTCACACATTCTCCTACCTTGCTATTCCTATAACAGACCCTTTAATGTTTGAAATACATTACAAGAACACTCCCTGCTCACCCAGAACACATTATATTCTATGCGAAGGAGGTTAATGTAAAGTTAAAAAGAGTGTAAATTTCGAAGAAACAGGGGTATCAGTGTCTTTTGTTCATGAAACAATCACACACACAATAACAACAATAATAATATTTTTGAGGGGTGAATGAACCTGAAGATCTTGACTCGCTGCAACGTAATGTATAGGCTTATGGGGATCATTGTGGCAAGGTTTATCTTTGAGAACAACCTTGCACGGCGGGAGACCGTGTTTGTGCATCCAAGATTTAAGGTCCTCCTCGTGCTTCTCTCCGGCGCCGGCAACCGCAGGACCGCCGCCGGCGATTAAGGTGTCGTTGTTGGAGGCGGAGTAAAAGGTCCTCCTCCTCCGGCGGTTAATGCGTAGGTTTACGGCGAAAAAGGTGGATAGCGCCGCCGGCGAAGGGGAATAGCGAATCGGAGGGGAGAAGAAGCAGGTGTCGGAAACAAAGAGGCGCGAGAGTTCCATGGGATTAGGGTTTTACGAAATTGGGTGCAAGAAGAAGTGTTTGTTGAAGATGTTGAGTTAAAGAGATATTTTGGTTAGTGTTGTGAATGCAGTGGAGAAGGATAAGACCATGAAAAAGAGATGAGAATTTGGTTTACAGGGAAACAAAAATGCACAAAGAGACAGCTGGTGTTTTCATAACTAATTTTTTTTAATATTTTGTTTCAATTAGAAAGTGAAAGAAAAAAAATGAAAATTTAATTTAATTGATTTGATAAAATAAAAATGTGTGATGATTTAATAATTTAAAATAATTATCATAAGTGTTATTATATTAGAAATTAAAGGTTTAAGTTTCATGTTTTTCATAATTGAGTTGGTGTTAAATTTGTTTAGTATGTCTAGTATCAAAATAACTTATATTTGTGAATTGATTTTTTAGTTTAATTTTTGTGTTAATTAGGTAATTTAGTTATTATCTTATTTTTTTAATATTGTTTACTTGTGGTTAATATAAATGGATAAATGTTTTTTATTATTTTAATTATAAAAATCAATCATTTTATACTAATTCAAAATATTCTTAAATTCATGGATCGTTAAATTAATTGTGTAAATTGAATGGAAAATGGTAATAAATAATATCTAACATCTTTTTATTTTATTTGAATTATCCTTTATTTTTACTGTAATTTTATTTATTTTAATTCATGTCTTTCTAATTTATGCCTTTGTTTTTATATCAAATTTTAATTTTTTTATATTTTCTTTATAATTAAATTAGTGAAAACATATCTTTTTCATCGTGCCTCATTTACATATATTATTATACATATAATTATTTTAATAAATACAAAAACACAAAGACACACAAATCTTAAACATGCATCTCCTTATATTATATATTGTCATCAAAACATAATTATATATAATAAATTTATAAATATAATGTAAATTATCAAAATAATTATTTATATTTATTTTAGTTAGACAATTTTACTTTTTAATAATTTAAAAATAATTTATTTATTTACTTATAAATAAATAATCAAATAATTTTTCATTATTTTAATTACCTAGTTATATGATATGTATATTATACTGATTTAGGCATTATTGTCAATATTTTTATTATTACTACAAATTGGTTCTTATTATTAATATGATTTTTAAATTTAACGCTTTAAAACATTTATTTACTCCCTACAATTTTCACATAAAATACATTATTTACTCACTCATTGGTCAAACCATGTCGTATATGTAAAAAAACAAAAATGTGACAAATAACGAAACAGTGGGCCGAACGAACTGCCCAATAAAATAAAAATGCAGTGACAGATAATAAAAATCTGACGGTTTCTTGTACCTCCATATCTTATTCTCCATATCTTATTCTGTCACCTCCATACTCAAAATAAAAATACATTTTTGTCCTTCTTGTATCATCCCATAGAGTAGTTTTCGGATTATGTAATTTGGAAACTCATTTGAAAAACGACTTCCGGATTACATAAACCAAAAGTTAAATAAGACTTCCGGATTATGTAATCCAGAGAATAATCATGCATCTGAAAAATAGCTTCCGGATTATGTAATCCGGTAGCTAATTATTTGAAAAATGACTTTCGAATTACGTGATCCGAAATAATGTAAAGGGGTATTTTTAGAAATTTGAAAACTTATGGAGGTGAGAGAAGGTATGGAGGTGCAGGAACAAACAGTCTAAAAATCTAGGCTAAACAAATGGGTTCAGCTTTTTCAGAAAATTGCGGGTACATATATAGAAAAAATGTGTTGCAAATTATAAAAATGTCTAGCCGAATGAATGAGGTCATGCTTTTCAAAGCTGAGGGTGCATATATAGAAAAAAAATGTGCTGCAAATAATAAAAATGTTGAGTCATTTGAATGGACTCAAGCTTTTCCAAAAAGCTGATTGTGCGTATAAAAAGCGTGTTGCAAATAATAAAAATTCTGGGTCATTTAAATGGGCCCATGCTTTTAAAAAAACATGATCATATGATAAAAAAAAATGCAAATTCTCTCTACACTTCCATATAATTTTTAAATATCAATATACCCTTCTTTTTTAAATGAATACTAGATTGACCAATACGGAACCTAAAACTAGATTTGGTATTGCGTATCGGATTGTACAATCTGGTTTGTAAATTTAAAACACAAATCGGATTGTACAATTCGGTGCACAATCTCATATTTAATTTGAGGTTTCGGATTGTGTGAAGAAAATATTGTGCGATTTGTATGAAGAAAGAGGAGGTGCAAAATATTGAGCAGATGTTAGTGTCTAGTGCTAGTAGAAAAAGCCATATGCTTTGGATTTTGAGGAGATAAAGAAGATTTTTTATGTACCCATTAATAAAGTTGTGAAGGAAATGAATGTGAGGTTAACCATGTATTCCAAGTAATCAAGTTTGAATCATTTTTCTCTCAACGAGTTTTGATCCATGTTTCACATTGTTTGACGTGTAAAGTGTTTGTTTTTGGCTTGTGGCTATAACAACATCTCATTTCAATATATGCGAAGAACCTTTGTCAATATTGAGTGACGGAATGAATACTTTTTTAGATAATATTGGATTGGCCAATCTGGAACCTCAAACCAAATCAAGAATTGTGTATCGAATTGTACAATCAGGTTTGTGTTTTAAGTTTACAATTTGGATTGTACAATTCCATACACAATCCTGAATTCTGTTTGAAGTTTCAAATTAGTCAATCTGACATTCATTTAAAAAAAATGATACATTTGATATTTAAAATATATTATGAAGGTGCAGAAAGAACCAGTGGAGATGCAAGAAGAATTTGCCCAAAAAAGGGTGAAAATGAACCCTAGAAACTACCCTAATAAAAAATTTAGATACGCTACACATAACCCAAGCCAAATAGGTTAAATAGGAGACTTGAGGCACAACCCTAGGTGCAAGATTGAGAGAAAAACATCATTGGGTAAATTGTAACCCAATTGGGAGAATAGGAGGTGTGAGAAACATTAGAGGAGGTAGCCGTAAAGGATAAGCATCTTAGATCTTCTTTTATTACTCTCCCTACTTGTAACAATCATCATGTGTGACTAATTCTACCTTTTGGAATTGAGAATAATCTATTCAAACTTTTATGTATTGAGGTGATATCTAAATATAATATTTGGTTCTTGATTGATGATTGGTATTATTGTTTTGTTTGTAATGCTTAGTTTACCATGATCTAAAATCTTAAATTTGACTGGAAAGTACTTCTAAGGTGCTGACCTAAATGATAATACTTAACATTTTTTTAAATACTAGGAATATATTTGAAATGTTAATTGCTATTAACGTCTGATCTTAAGGATAATTTGTTTTTATAAATATGCGAAAAATCGATATAAATGATTTTTATATTGACATCATTATCAATCAAAGGACACAATATTGTCATGCTAATCAAAATACAAAAGAGTGAGTTAGATGAAACTCAATCCCTATATTTCCCAATTGAAGCAACAACTCTTTGACTTGTTTTCTTGTTAATCATTGCCATAATAAATCTCAACAAACTTTATTATTTTGTTTTATATTTAGTGAATCTTTTACTTAATTATTCAACTATTTTCTCAACTATTTTCTGTGGATTCGATATTCGTTCTAAGGAACAAATTATTACTTCTAACAATAGAATTACCATAAAAAGCCATCACTATACGTATGAAAACAGAGTACGATGATGAAATGTTATATGTTCCATTTGTTATTTGTTGAATAGATTAACACTGAAAATAGTTGAATAAGAAATAGTGGTGGAGGAATGCTATACAAAGCTTGTTTGCCTTTCTAAGGGCATTGGTGGGTTCCTTCAAGAAAGTGCAGAGAAGGAATGATGATAGAAGAAGTTATGGAGAATGTCATCATACCCATTTATCTTGAACTCTTGTTTAGGGTGCCTCTATCCCACTTCTGCTCTTCTTATATTGGAAAAGAGGGATTCATATTTACCCTTTTTTACATCATACATCTATTTCACTTTTTCTTTTCTTATCTTTCCCTTTTCATTTATGATCATATCATTTAATAATTTATTATATAAATTATTGTAACCTTTTTTTGTTATTCCTTTCTCTTCATTGTACTTTCAAAGAAATTAATGCCCCTCATTTGTACTGCCTTATTTTATAAATCATCACCTTTAATTTTAAAATATAATTTATTAGAAAAATATATTTAACACTCACCCAAAGAGAAATTACAACAATTAAACAACTATTGTGATAATATAATAACATATATTAATATTTTAAGTTAAAAAGTAAAAGAAATTCGCTTAAAATATTAATATTTTAGTTTAGTTTTGTATTTC
>Ga0123342_1002775_pt1 | contig 28824 bp, 18 predicted proteins | sample Turbeawhitnodule_FD_89960 | JGI IMG/M metagenome (GOLD analysis project Ga0123342, IMG submission 89960) | Root nodule microbial communities of legume samples collected from Mexico - Turtle bean Mexico white nodule | ecosystem: Host-associated > Plants > Roots > Nodule | place: Mexico: Nepantla... | reverse complement strand
TTTTTTAAAATTATATATATATATATATATATATATATATACTATGAATAATATATTTCACCAGTTAAATAATATTTATTTTTGTAAGTAATAATTCTCAATATCTATGATTTTTAAGATTCGTGATTTCTATAAATCATGATTTTTAGGTATAAATCTTAAATTTTAACCAGATCTATTTTATAATTATTATGAATCTTTAAAAGATGTAATTTGTTATTACGTGTTAATTATATCCACCAATCTTATTTATGATTAATTTTCCTAAAAAATCAATTTAATAAAGTGATTTTTCTCATTCATTGTTTACTCACATGTAAAGCTTAAATTTGAATTGCTATTTAAGAATTTAAAGTTATGTTTCCTCATATTAATAGCACAGTAATAATAATAATTACAACAGTTGTAAATAAATAGATAAAAAATGCGAGATTTGTTTACTATAATTCTGATACAAGGATTAAAAGAATAATTATTTTATTAAAAATCATGCAGAAAAAATCATAGGAAATACATTTTTTCCACAGTTACATTCCACTTCGTAGATATATGATGATGTTACATATTTGGAATTATCCATACTTCAACCTTCTGTAGTATATGATCTGTCACTGTGTAAATAAGAAATCTTGTGAGTGGAGACAGAAAAGAGTTGGAAAGAAACATGTTAAAACAAGTTAATTTACATAAACTTCAATCTTCCTAGAACAAGTACTGAGGTAGCCATAAAGTGAATGACAAGAGAGGGAGTGGATAAAGTGGTTCATATGCTAATCAGTATGAGTTGTTGCTGAATTACCTGGTTTGTGTCCAAAAGCCAGGTGAACCTGATAGGAACAGATCTTCAAGAGTGGGTGCTTTTGAGAGACATACTAAAGGTTTTGGGTCTAAGATGATGGCAAAGATGGGCTTTGTTGAAGGTAAGGGATTAGGTAGTAGAGAATCACAAGGCATCGTCTCTCCATTGACTGCTCTTAGGTTAACAAAAGTTGATCTAGACATAATTTGTTATCATGGTATGGGCATCTCTTTTGAATCACTCAGTTAAAAATCCTTTATTTTAGGTTCCTGTTATTTGTTTCAGACTTTTCATAGGAAAAAAGCATCAAAGACATCACATTTTGTGAGATCTACTAAGCCTATTGATCCGCAAAATGGTAGCACTCGGCTGATCGATTGTCATTTTTACTGGTAGTTGAGTAAAGATTAGATTATATCTGGTGCATGATGTATGTGATATATCCATCTCAACAAACTACAATAATACACATCATATAATTTGAACCTGTCTTATTTAGGATTTAATTACAGAGAAGAAAAGAAAACTTCATCAGCAAAAATGGTAGGCTGTTCTATTATCATTTTCAATACTAATTGAGCAAGATGGCATTGTTTATGTTGCATGTGATGTATCTATCTCAACAAATTAGAATAACATATCTCATACAGCTAATAAAAAAAAGAATTAAGATATAACACGAGCCTCCATTTGAAAAGCTACAGAAGCAGTACTAGTGATGATCAATCCAATGAAGAGCAAAACCTTCCTATTCCAAAAAAAATCATTTCCTGGGATGGGCCAAAGGGGATTTGTGTAATATGCCTAGAGAAAAAGCAAAAACAATTATGTTGGTTGATTGATGCTGTTGGAGGACAGAGGAAGTCACAAGCCCTTGGGGAATAGGTACAAACAGCAAAGGTACAATTTAGTGACACGTAATTATGTTGAAAGATAATTGGATTAATTAAGAAAAAAATAGAGGAAATGTTCCTCTATTATATATTAATGATTAAAGTCCACCATTTTATGTCGACATCACCACAGAAATTGATGCTTATAACCCTGTTGGGGTTGGCTATTATTTATCTCAAAATATAAGTTAGTACAAAAAATTGTGATTCTAAACATCCGTTTATTTTATACATGTATTCTCAATTATGACTTCAACATGCAGGTAACTTAATATAGATCTAAGTGGGAAAATAGCAGGTTACACTTTCATATCTAATTTTGAAAAGCGTTAAGCACATACAGACAAAGAAGAATGAGATTAGACCTGACATTCTTCTTTTTAAGAATAAAGTATTGAAATGACACTATAAATATGCAGTGTTAATTATTTTAGTTTATTGACCCAATTGCTATTGAAAATGAGATGGAACAGCTTACCCTTAATGACATAATAGTCTTTGATGACTTAATTTTTACAATGAGAATAGTCTAAAAAGTAAAATAACGGAGCTGGAATTATAGCATTCTAACAGTGTGATTCAAGAGATGGCCATCCCACGGTAAATCTAAACTACAAGAGAGAATGGTTTAAGCCAACACAATACAATTAGATACAAAGACAGAAAATAAATTATGTCTAGATCAACTTTTGGCACCTAATCCTCGTGACTTTGGTAACCTAAGAGCAGTCAATGGAGTGGTGATGCCTTGAGACTCTCTACCTAATCCCTTACCTTCAACAAAGCCCATCTTTGCCATCATCTTAGACCCAAAACCTTTAGTATGTCTCTCAAAAGCACCTACTCTTGAAGATCTGTTCATACCTGGATCACCTGGCTTGTTGGACAATTCTACACCCAAACCAACTGATTCAGCACCAACTCTTAAAGATGTTTTCCTAGCTGGCTCACCCGGGTCGCTGGAGAATTCTACACCCAAACCAAGTGATTTAGGCCTCTGAATAACCTGAATAGGCTGTGCCATACCTTGACCATTTTTCCCCAATCCTCCTCCCCCCGTGTATCCCATTTTAGCCATCATTTTCGAACCAAAACCAGTAGTGTGTTCTTCAAATGAACCTATATTAGCAGAGCCAGTGACACCCTTCCCATAAGTCTCTTCAGCCTCAAATACCATAAGCGGTACAGTTTCTGAATCGATTATACCACTTGATACAAATGACACAGGCTGATCAGCATATGAACCCCTTTGTCCACTCCCTCTCTTGTCCTTTACTTTATGGCTGCCAGAGTACTTGTTCTGGGAAGATTGAAGTTCTTGCAATTTAAAATCATTCCGTTTAGTATGTTTCTTTCCCACTCTTCTGTCTCCACTCACAGATTTCTTATTTACATAGTCAGCAACAGAAAAATCGGCATCCTCATCATCAACTCCCAACAACTGAAGTTTGTATAATAGTCAGTCTCAACTATAGCAAATTAAAGTATAGATAATTCCAAATATGTAACATCATATATCTATTAAGTAAAAAATACTAAGATTTTTAAAGATATGTCCAATGATCGAAATAAAAAAAAAAAACTTAAAGTAGATATTTCAAAGTTTAAAACAATTAGGGAGGAAGGACAGGGATGAAAACACGAGGAAAAAGCATAAATGTTATGCAATGCATAAATAATTGTCAAGATGTCAAACATTATAAAACCTTTTCCAAGCGTTGTCTACCACTTGAAGATGGCATGGATGTAGACTGTGTCCGCGCCACTGTCACAAATCTAAAACAAAAAATCCAGACAAAATTTATTAAATTTACAGGTCCTAACATTTAATTCTATGAATAAGGCAAGATCACCATAACCTTTTTTTGCCAGAACCTTGGCTGCTACTCTGCAATTGATAAACCCCTGCTAATCTTTGTATCTGTATTCATTGAGGAACCCACATCAGTGAGAGGCATAAGGTATTTAAACATTTATGAAACCAGCTGTTATGCAAAAACAAATAACATACAGCTGTTATGCAAAATCAATGGTTGTGGCTTTGGGACATCCACAAAATTCTTGAAAGACGGGAAATGTAAAAAAGCCGCAATAAATTACATATTGCTTTACCATCCCAAACTGTTTGAATGTTCCAAACTTGACATGTTACTTACTCAAACACTCAATCCCTTCAAGATTATTTTTCTCACAAATCCCAATTTTTTTTTATGAAAAATGTATGAAATGAACAGGACACTGATGAGCAACTGTTGGTGGTGCTTATACATTTTAAATATTAATAATTATAGGCGATAAAATTTATTAGGACCATGAGATAGAACAGGTATACAGATAGGGATACACACCTGTGAACAATCGCGAGAATGCATAGGCTGAAAAGAGAACATATCCTTTTCCTCCAAAACAATTTGTTGTAATTTCTAGAATTTCAAAAAAAGAAAAAGTTAAGTCGAGATGTGAGAGCCAAAAACAATTTGAATTTTGAATATTCATAAACTACCTCATCTATGTTCAACATGTTTAAGTTTAACTTTGAAAAGATGTAGTTATACTCAACACAGAATGGTATGGTTTAGAATGTAGAAATAGATCACAAGACTCGGATAATGTGCAGGGTTTAGCTTAAATAGGAGGAAAGTTAGCTTCGAATTTATACCATAACACAAAGTGAAAAGTGTCAATAAACAATGGAGTAATGCAATCTCTCTTTTGTTGTTCTTCCTCTTGATCTGATTTTAAAGGCATATATGCTTCAAACAGCTACTATACAGGTATGGCCACACAACACAATCTCTATCCTGCCACCACAAATACATGTTCTCGGTCCAACTCTCCTAGAGTCATCCAAGTCTCTAAGATGTAAAATAATACCTAAATATGTATGTGAAACTTTATCGTACACAGCTTCTTTAACAATAGTTAAGATAGGCAACAGACCTTCAATATAGAACTTCTACATGATTAGAAAGAAGAATTACAGGCATAAGGAAACACAAGATGCAAGTGAGAAAGATAGTAGAATCAAACACAGATTGTTAATTAGTAAGCGGGAACCAATTCCGTTATAGGCAATCATAAGTAGATCTTGTTAATCTGCACATATATAAAATATATTGGAAACTGGCAAGTGTTTTTGAAAGATAAAAAGGGTGAACCAAAAGAAAACCATAGAAAGTATTGTTGCCATACCAAATTAATTTTCTCAAGGTCAACCCCACGTTGCAGCATTCTTTCTCTCCGCTTCACAGCAATCCTCTCTTTACGAAATTTCTTTTTTTCACCTGTATATGATCTGTTTTAGCAAAATGAAGTGGTTGAAACTCTAAACTATCACCTTCTCATCAAACTTAAAGAATGAACAAACACATGCACACATTATTTCCAGTTTCAAACTCCATGGATGTGAAAACCCTATAACATTGAACCACAGTCTACAACTCAGGATATCTTAACAAAAAGGAATGCAATCTGACATAGTCATAGAATTCAAAGCTCAAGCAACAAACTGAAGGTATACATAAATATGGAGTTCTAAAAACACACTCTATTCTACTGATTGAAATTTATGGAAATCCCATTAGTTTGGGAAAGGGACCAACATATTTAGTGGAAACCACATGAATTTCACCCAACAAGAGAGGGTGTGTTGAAAAGAGTGTTAGAAAATGTTACTAAAATCCCTCTACACCAATATTACCAGGACTTTGACTGGAAAATTCAATGCTTTTGAGGTTCAAAAAGTATAATGTAAGTTCAATGTGACAGGTTAACTTCAACTAAAAGCTTAGAACTACAAGGACAATACTGGATATTTAATATATGTGGATGTGTGATGGTGGTACCATGCATTTTTTTGGAAGCTTTACTCTTCTGAGCATGTGAAGGCCAAGAGTGAGGGAACCGAGGAACATGCTTCTTTCTAGAAGAGAGGGTTCTTGGATCCTTTTCTATCATTAGGTTTTCCAAATCTAAAGGTCCAGAATTTACATAGTGTTTCTTCTTAGGTTTATCTTTCTTCATGCCATATTTCCTGGAGGCTTCTTGAAGGGCAAAGCCACCCAACTTCTTCAATGTCTCATCATAACAACTACTAGAGGAACTATCATCATCTGACTTGTTCAAATCAGGTTTTAGCAACCATTTTGCATCCAAGATGTTGTCACTACCACCAACTCCTTCTAGATAATCTTCTGCAACATCTTCATCAATGTCTGAATCACTATCAGATGTGCATTCTGAATCATTATTTTCAGACAACGTGGAACTTTCCTCATCTGAGGAGTCTTCATTATATTCTTCATTTTCATCATCTGAAATGTCCTGAGTGTATAACTTAAAACCTCCAATTGACAGAAAGCCTGAATTCCTCTTAGCACTCACATTTGGTGAAAAGTCTTCTGCGATCTCATTGGTTAACTCACAATCCATACCTTCATCAGAACCAGCATCCTTCTCAAATGATGATGAATCTAAAACTGGAGTTGATTGGGGCATCTGATCCTGCGAAATGTCAAAGCCACTGGGGGTATTGTCTTGTTCAGAAGGGAAACCTAAACCTTTATGAGAGCTGTCACCCAAAACAAAATCTGCATCAAAACTGTAAGTATATTTCACAGTGTTCGGTTTTGAAGGAGGTGTTCCATCTACATGAACAGTAACTTGGCACTGCTTGGTGTCCGCCAAAACAAAAGGTTGCAGCAGATTTTGATTACCATCTTTCGTGTTGTTCCCAGTCCCAATGCAAGTTACCTCCTAGTAATATAACATCAAACGCCACTTACTCAGCAAAAACTACAAACATAGTTCATCGGATCTTTACTTAATAAAATGCATACTAAACCAAAACACAAAAACATGCTGAACACAAGTTAAAAGATAAACAATATAATTTTCAACTATTCATGAAAATGTTGACAATATCTTCCAATAGGATACTTAGTAAATGCATTAACAAACTTCAGCATACATATGGTAAGAGTTCAAATACATATTTGATCAGTAACACAATCCATTTTTGCTTGCTTATATAGACAAGAAAAAACAGATTCACAACTTACATCCTAGCGAGAGGAAGTTTTTCAGTAACTTTATATGGCAAAAATTCACCCTTCAAGCCTGTAAAATAATCAAACCTTGGATAGTGGGAGTTTTTCAGTATCCTAACCTTAATTAATTCACAGTAGCAGAGTAGCATGTAAAATGAGAGTGAATGCAGAACGAGTAAAAACATAATGAACAAAGCAGATATGCTATATTCCAGTTTATAAGGAAAATGCATGAAAACTAACATCTTCATCGGGTACAACAAACCTGATAATCAAGTGAAGGATAATTGTATCCAATGGTAGCTCCTCCGGAAGATTTTGTCAACCCACTTTTAGATGCAGATCCTTCTGCTCTATGTTGGCTCCCGGACTTGTTATTGGAGCCAGAACTTCTCCCTGCATCCCGATCACAAAGAAGCACCCAGATTCAAGAATAATAACGATAAACAAAATCCAATTATCAGATTTCAACAGTAACGGGTTCTTGATAAAAAAAACACAATAATTTCTTAAGAATTTCTCCCAGCAACCCACCCAGTTACAAAACAAAGCATAGAAGACCAGATTTTAACAATAAGGGAATCTTGATGACAAAAAATTGGAATTTCTCCCCTCAGCCGCATACAAGCATCCAAATTCAAGAGTAATAGAAAAAAAAATGAAAAATTCAATGATAAGATTTTAACAATAAATTAAAAAATCTCTGAAACCTGGAGTGTGGGTGGGAGAGGGACGGTGCCAATCGGACAAGAAACCACCTTCAACAAATAATGCGGTTTTGACATCTGAACCTTTTTTCTTTCGGGATTTAGGGTTGTTTGGCGTGGCGTTGTCACTGGTGCTGTTGTTGGATCTTCCTCTTCCTCTCGATCTTCTGTTTCCACCACCCATGTTTGCTTCCAGTGATCAACAATTGCTTCGATCCCTGTGTGATGAAGATGCAATGAGTTCAAGAAGAATAAAGGAACTATAGCTACCGGGTTTGACCCGACCCAATAGGATTTTCCAAAACAAATACTTATTACGTGACTAAGCAGAACGTGTCATCCAAGTAAACAATGCATTATATTAAAAAAATTAAAGCAGAGGGAAAAATAATATTCAAAATGTTAATAATTTTAGAAAAATTATTTGAAATATTTTGATATATGTAGAAATAACAGAGGAGAATTTATCAGATGATGATGATGCCATTTGTATCGTAAATTAAAAAATTAGGAAAACTTAAAAAGTTACGAAACTAAGTTTAGAAGTAGTATTTAAAATGAAAAGGATTATGAAAATTTCAAAATCGTATTTCGAAGCACGTATTATAAACTTTTTAGATTTTTTAAAATATTTAAGGAGAATATAAAAATATGAATTTACTTTGTTTTTTATTTTTTTTAATTATTTATAAGATAATTATGATACCTTGGTACCTCCACCTTCCATTTTCCTCATCTTTCCTTTCTCTATATTTATTCCCTTTCTTCTCTCTTCATTTTCTCTTCCTAATTTTTCTCAATTCCAAAATTTTATCATACCATACATTAGTTGAATAGTTAAGTACACTTCTATTTTATTAATTTTTCAAAAAAGATAAATTTATTTTATTCAAAATAAATTTGAGTGTATGAAATTGATGGAAGAAAGAAGCTTAAGAATAATCATTTAGAATGATTTAGAAGTGATAATATTGAAATATTAATTTTATTTTTATTTTTCAGTTCATATTGTGTTTAAAAGTACTATTTTAACATTTTTTTCTTCTAAAGTTGTCTATTTACAGATCTCAGATTTTATTTAGTTTTTCATAATGGTTTGCGAAGGGAGTGTAAGAAGAAGAAATTTAGAAGAGTGAGGGGGCGTTCATGGCGAAAAGGAATGGAAAGGTTAGTATCCAAAGAAGAGTTTTGAAATGGCAGAAGTTGCACCTCATGCTATGATAAAGCTATTTGTATATGTATTGATAAAAAAGGGTCCAAATAGTAATTAAAACTTATGTGCAATTGCTGACGTGTCGGTAATTTTTGAGTTTCTTCAAGTTTTCATCCTTTGCTATTGATGCTCCGCCGGTCAAGATACCTACGATTGCACTCTAACGCTCAAGTCAGTGTTATGATTTAAGTGTATTATGGTAGAATATAAAAAACGTACCTTACACCTCCACATTGAGTTTTATTTATGGTGTTAGTTATGGGCCCTTATGGAAATGGGCCGGATATCAGTTATTAGCTGACATGTATTGAAGTCCCTAATTAATAGGATGTGCATATTAAATATGAATGTGACTCATTAAGTGCTATTGTAACTGTCGTTACTATTATTTATTGTGTCTTGAGGTGTCCTTTAGCTCGGACAGACGGTCACTTTGGCCGAGACTGGCTCGTTCGGTACCGACCGGTACACTTGTCTCCCAAGCTTAAAGAAATTAAATTATGAAGAGTCATAAAAGGGTCGTTTAAGCTTCCTGATGAGAGATGTGACTGTTGGACGCATTTAATATTTGTTAGAGATGTGACACGTGTTTTTTTTTTAAAGTCGTTGTTTGGTGAATATTCTTTGATCGAAGAGATCTAATGGTTGAGAATTAGCGATGTTTCAGATGCCAAGTGACATGAACCCTTGAATGATTGAACACTTAGAACATTTACAATGTTTTAATCCTTGTTGAACGATTAAATTTCAATATTTGACTCTGATTTCTTTGTCACAATGCCATGAACTCGTACATTGAGCCTTTTGCAATGTGTCTTTTAATTAATAAATTGTAGTTAAAGCTCTAGAAATGGTTTTCAATCAGCGAAATAGATGGTTTGGACAACATAATTTAAATTATTAAATTTTATTAATTTTGATTGAATAAAATATTTCAATTACTATTAAAAATAAATCATTTTAATCTTAAGTAATTTAATAATTTTAAAACATGATTTGGTGATTTTTTTTAGACAAGTTGGTCAAAACTATTTTTGAGTCAAAATGCACAAAGATTTTATTTAATTAACATTTATAATAGTTTCTTTTATTGACATCAACTGAAATTATTCAATTAACATAATTCAAATTATGTTGTTCACAAATTATTTTGAATGATACTGATGAAAGTTGTTTTTTCACTCACTATAGTCGGTTGAATTTTTTATTTATAATTTTTTACTATTGTCTATAAGAAAAATTCTTTGAGTTGACATTGACTAAAAATATTAGTAGGTTTAGCTGAAAACTTTTTGAATTCATTAAAAAAAATCATGATTAACTTTGAATACAAATTAAATTCAATAAGACAATTCAATGCTTTTGAGGTTCAAAAAGTATAATGTAAGTTCAATGAGACAAGTTAACTTCAACTAAAAGCTTAGAACTGCAAGGACAATACTGGATATTTAATATATGTGGATGTGTGATGGTGGTACCATGCATTTTTTTGAAGCTTTACTCTTCTGAGCATGTGAAGGCCAAGAGTGAGGGAAGTGAGGAACATGCTTCTTTCCGAAGGAGAGTGTTCTTGGATCCTTTCTATCATTAGGTTTTCCAAAGCTAAGGGTCCAGAGTTTACAATGTTTCTTCTTAGGTTTATCTTACTTCATGCCATATTCCCTGGAGGCTTCTTGAAGGGCAAAGCCACCCAACATCTTCAATGTCTCATCATAGCAACTACTAGAGGAACTATCTCCATCTGACTTGTTCAAATAAGGTTTTAGCAACCATTTTGCATCCAAGATGTTATCACTACCACCAACTCCTTCTAGATAATTTTCTACAACATCTTCATCAATGTCTGAATCATTATTAGATGTGCATTCTGAATCATTATTTTCAAACAACGTGGAACTCTCCTCATCTGATGAGTCTTCATTTTCATCATCTGAAATGTCCTGATGAGGGTATAACTTTAAACCTCCAATTGACAGAAAGCCTGAATTTCTCTTATCACTCACATTTGGTGAAAAGTCTTTTCCGATCTCATTGGTTAACTCACAATCCATACATTCATCAGAACCAACATCCTTCTCTACTGATGATGAATAAAAAACTAGAGTTGATTGGGGCATCTGTTCCTGAGATATGCCAAAGTCCTTGGGGTATTGTCTTGTTCATAGGGAAACCTAAACCTTTACGAGAGCTGTCACCCAAAACAAAATTTGCATCATAACTATAATTATATTTCACAGTGTTCGGTTTTGAAGAAGGTGTTCCATCTACATGAACAGTAACTTGACACTACTTGGTGTCCGACAAAACAAAAGGTTGCAGCTAATTTTGATTACCATATTTATTAATTTAATTTAAATTCTAGCAGGAACACAACGTCTGTGTATTCACATTTTTTATTTTTATCATTACAACACATGTGACACTATTAAGCAATAAACCAAAAATTCATCCTCAAGTTAATCAACTTTAATCATGAAAAATATTATATACAAAAGAAGAAAATATACTGAAATATGCTTATCTTTTCTTTGCCTTGGACCCACAAAAAAACTTAGTCAAATTTTTCCTATCCTTTACCACCACCGTTAACCACTTCCCCTCTATATCCTCCATCACCACCACCTTTTATTTTTAACCCTCCAAATCAAATCTCAAGACGAACATATTCTAAAAATACATAACAGTGACTAAAATATATTATCATTTCCTCATGTTTTACGGAAAAATTACTTCCAATATGATTTACTTATTCACAATATTCAAACAGAGAGAAACTCAGTTAGAAGAATGTAGAAAGAGGAAGAGATTGAACCCCAAGGAACTATTTCTCGTGTTCCTATCATTGTCGTGCTTACCCCCAAGCGCAAGGTTCCAATGCGAAGGAACATTGTTAAAAACGACGTGTAATCTGGATTCGATACGTGTTGCATCCTCGAAAAAATGTTGCATGTGCTTCTACATCCACTAGTGTAGGGAAAGGTTCGTAGTTTTGTTTATGAATAGAAAAAAAAGTTCGTCTTGGGATTTGATTGGGAGGGTTAAAAATAAAGGGTGGTGGTGATGGAGGATATAGAGGGGAAGTGGTTAACGGTGGTGGTAAAGGATAAGAATGATTTGACTAAGTCTTTTTGCGGGTCCAAGACAAAGAAAAAAGAAGCATATTTCATTATATTTTCTTCTTTTGTATATAATATTTTTCATGATTAATGTTGATTAAATTGAGGATGAATTTTTGGTTTATTGTTTAATGGTGTCACATGTGTTGTAATGATAAAAATAAAAAATGTGAATATTGTGTTCCCGCTAGAAGTTAAATTAAATTAAAAAAGATGGTAATCAAAATTAGCTGCAACCTTTTGTTTTGTCGGACACCAAACAGTGTCAAGTTACTCTTCATGTAGATGGAACACCTTCAAAACCGAACACTATGAAATATACTTATAGTTATGATGCAGATTTTGTTTTGGGTGACAACTCTTGTAAAGGTTTAGGTTTCCCTTCTGAACAAGACAATACCCTAGTGTCTTTGGCATTTCGTAGGAACAAATGCCCCAATCAACTCCAGTTTTAAATTCATCATCATTTGAGAAGGATGTTGGTTCTGATGAAGGTATGGATTGTGAGTTAACCAATGAGATCGCATAAGACTTTTTACCAAATGTGAGTGCTAAGAGAAATTCAGGCTTTCTGTCAATTGGAGGTTTTAAGTTATACACTCAGGACATTTCAGATGATGAAAATGAAGAATATAAGGAAGACTTGTCAGATGAGGAGAGTTCCAGGTTGTCTGAAAATAATGATTCAGAATGCACATCTGATAATGATTCAAACATTGATGAAGATGTTGTAGAAGATTATCTAGAAGGAGTTGGTGGTAGTGACAACATCTTGGATGCAAAATGGTTGCTAAAACCTGGTATGAACAAGGTAGATGATGATAGTTCTTCTATTAATATAGGCATAGATAAAGGGGATTCCCCTCTTAACTGTTATTTATTTTATTCCAATTTTATACTTAGATTTATATTTTATTTTATTATTTTAAAAATATTAAAAATATATGAGAGTAGATATTTGTAATTTTGTGAGCCATTTTAATTTTATATCTTAAAGGTATAAAAGAAGACATAACATTATTTTTAAAAATCAAAATTAAACATTGCACAATTGTATATGTTTCTTCCATCAAACGCTCTTTTTGTTTTGTATTTTCACATTCAAAATTCAAGATATGAGAAGTCGTACTTTTGTTGTAGAACGACAAACCCAACCAGTAAGTGTTGTTTATAGTTATAAAGTAGAAGATGAAAATGCAATATTTAAATTTGCTTTTATTTTTTATTCATTTATGCATATATTTAACATGGTATGATGATAATATTATTGTTATTATTGTGTTGACACAAATAACCCATAAAGCACACAGAGATAACAATTTAATCAAAACAACAACAAAAAAATCGTAGAATTTTGTTCATTGAATAAAATATTGAAAGGGAAAAAAATCGTACCGCTGAAATTGTCAGGGTTGAGTGTCATGGCGATGACGGACTCAGAGTCGACATCAAGGGAGGAACAGATGGCGACAGTAACATAGTCGACGATATTGATTGACTCGCTGCAGGCACGGGCAATGAAACTCCATGATGCAGTGTAAAGTACCAATGAGACGTTCCAGTTAATATTCTAAAAACGTAATTAAATTACTAGCGGGGACACAGATGCTCTTGTGCCGCCTGTGTATCCGCATTTTTTTATTTTTATCATTATAATACATGTGACACCATTAAGTAATAAACCAAAAAATCATCCTCAATTGTTCAATCAACATTAATCATGAAAAATATTATAATACAAAAAAAGAAAAAAATAATAATGATATAAGCTTATCTTTTCTTTGTCTAGGACCATAAAGAGACTTAGTCAAATTATTCCTATCCTTTACCACCACTGTCAACCACTTCCCCTTCATATCCTCCATCACTGCCACCCTTATTCTTAACCCTCCCAATGAAATCCCAAAAGGAACCATTTTTTTTTCTATTCACAAACAAAACTACCAATCCTTTCCCTACACTATCCAGTGGATGTAGAAGCGTATGTAACTTTTTTTCGAGAATGCAACATGCACCGAATCCAAATTACACACCTCTCTTAACAATGTTCCTTCACATTGGAACCTTGCGCTTGAGGGTAAGCACGACAATGATAGGAACATGCGCGAAAAATAGTGTCTTGGGGTTCAGTGTCTTTCTCTTTTCTTTCTACGTTCTTCTAACTGAGTTTCTCTCTATTTTAAGATTGTGAATAAGTAAATCAGATTTGAAGTATTTTTTCAAGGTAATGAGAATATATTTAAAAAAATAAAATTTAAAAATTTAAAATTTTTGATATTTTCAAATTTTGAAAATTTAAAAGTTTGAAAATTTGAAAAATTTGAAAATTGAAAAATTTGAAAATTTAAATTTTTTTCAAAATTTGAAGTGTTTCGAAAAGGCTTTAGAGTTTGAAAATATGAAAAATTTAAAATTTAAAAATTTTGAAAATTTAAAATTTTGAACAATTTAAAAAATTGAAATTTTTGAAAAAATAGAAAATGACGCAATACCCATAATAATGAAATAAAATCAAATATTGATATAAAGATAAAATAGAAAAAATATTAAGGGAAGTTAAAGAATAAATCTCTTTATATATAGAAATAGATTTTTTTTTAAAAAAATTAACAACAACACCCAATTTCTTTTCATTTATATATTTATTTTCATATTTCACAAAATATTTTTGAAGATATTTTTTATTTACACTATTTATTTTATGTTATCTATACCTATATATAAAGGGATTCCCCTCTTAAACTTCATTTTTTTTTCTTATTTTATCCTTATATCAATATTTGATTTTATTTCATTATTATGGACAAATTTTCAAAATTTTATATTTCTCAAATTTTCAAACCCTAACCCTAAAGCCTTTTCGAAACACTTCAAATTTCGAAAAATTTAAAATTTCATAAATTCTCGAAAAAAGTTGCATGTGCTTCTACATCTACTGGAGAGTGTAGGGAAAAGTTCGTAGTTTTGTTTGTGAATAGAAAAAAAAAATGGTTTGTTTTGAGATTTGATTGGAAGGGTTGAGAATAAGGGGGATTGAAAGTATTTTATGATACCCTCACTCAGCAAAAACATACATGCTTAAGTGGAGGTATCATTTGAGTTGCTAAGAGAGAGTATCGTTTGATACCCTCTCTCAACGAAGGCAAATGGCTTAAGTGAAGGTATCATATGAGTCATTCCAATGGATGCTTCATCTTATACATGTGCTCAACAGAAGTACCTTCACTCAATCGGAGACATCATCTTGTGTCCTTATTTATCGTAAAATTAAGTGACTTATTGCTTTAATTAATATAAATTATGATCTAAAGTCACAAATTTGAATTAATTTGTGGACTATTGTCTGATACGGTATTAAGTATTAGTCACTATAAAAGAGATATATGACTTTATTGATGATTTAAGTCACCTAGACTATAATATGAGACACTAAGAAATTGAAGATGAATTTATTACACATTTGACACTTCTCGAATTCCAAATGTTGGATGACTTAAACTTACCCTAAACCTATGGAACTTAAGTATGCTTTAATGATAAATATATCAATTTCTCACAAAAACGTACTCAATATGTATATTTAGTAAAATGTCATTAGATACCACTAGATATTCTTTCATTGATGAGTATTAATATATATGTGTTCCTACTAGGGAGATGAGACCTAGAGAACTATTGAAGTCTTCGTCTTCTTCCTTCGGTCGGGCAGGTTACTGGATGATGAACTGGGATCCTTCTCGTCCTCTTGCTTCTCCTTCGACACTCGGTCTCAGGATAACACCAAATGGTGGGGGTACCTGCGAATGCACTCCGACGCTCAAGTCAGTAAAAAGGGGGTGGTCAGTATTCAGGTAGGTGAACAGTAATAAATGACGTACCTCTCTCCTTGGGATGTGTGCTATTTATATTATTTTAATGGACTTACCTTATTGGGTCCGATTAGTGGAGTGAATTTCACTTAGGATTGTATTACCTAATCCTTAATGACAGATTAGCTTCATTGACCTTGACTTGAGTGCTAATAAGTCGGTCAGACCGGCCGTAGCGATTTCTAGCATCTCGGTCAAGTTTTCAAGGTCTCGACTGGTCCCACATGCCTCGATCAGAATGGCACGTGTCTCGGTCAGGGTGACACGCGCCTCAGTCAAGATGACACGTGTCCCGGTCTCGCCCATACCAGTACAATTCATACTATATTATAAAGATGTATAAATACATAAGAAAAAGGATAATTTAGGATGAATTGTAAATTTTATTCTTAGATATAATAATATAAAATTGTAACATATTCATATTTGTTCCTTTATACTTTACCACTTATGATGACATTATATAAATATATTATATACACGAACAAATTTACGTGCAAATATATTATATATGAGAATACTTTATATTTTTTTACAATTTCAGAAAACATATTTTTTTTTGTTTTTTTAAAAATTAAATTAATAATGCCTAACACTTTTAGGGACGTACTTCACCATTTAGTAGGTAAACAATCTTACAAGTAAATTAGGTGAACTATAACTATGCTAACTATATATATTTTTATGTCACATGTAATATTTCTTGGCTAATAGCTAATAGTTTTTGTATACAAGTTATCACAAACCACACTATCTTATTGCGTGTTTTATTCTGATAACTTTCCTTATAAACCTAATTAATTCAAACTATTTTTTCTTTCTTCCTCCACAAGAAGCAATATATGTTTAATCATATCTCATAATTGTTCATCTGTTCAATTATTCATTCAATCTCTTCATTAAATTGATCATCGTTATCATTTTCAAAACATTGCAAATACCAATTCAATAACTTCTTATAATAATATTTGCAATTTAGCCACTCAATTTAAAATCCTTATAAGGTAGCTTAATTTTATAAAATTTATGAATATAACATTTTTTTGAAAATAATATAAAATTATCTGTTACTTTATTTTACCTCAGTTAGTTTTTATTTAATTTAAAGTATAAAGTAAGTAACCCTTATCAACAGATAGATAATTAATGTGTAGCTTGATATACATAATAAAAAATCATTAAAATGTTTACTTATTTGATTTGATTATGTATCGTAATAATGTTTTATTAATAAGATAATTGTAAGTATAATAATACTACTACGAAATTGTAGTAATACTGTAATATTAATTTGACCACAAATAGTACAAATAAAAAATATTTATGAAATTATTTAAGAAAAAAATTATTTTTTATATCACAAATATTAAATAAATGTTTTGAAAACTAAAAAGGTAATTTTTTAAGATCACGTATTGAAAAATATAAACGGAACAATATTAACTTTAAATATGTTAACCCTAACAACTATGATACACTAGAGATGTTATTTAAGGAATTTTTAGTTTTCTTATGTAAAATTTGCATTATACAAATAAAGAATATAATCAATACATTTAAAATATATATAATAAAAGTTGTGTTATTTTTCATATTATATATAGAATTCATTTTTTATTTTACATATTTAGTTTTTTTTTTTCTTTTAAAAAGTATCGTTTTTGAATGAGACTTTGGTAGTTTATTTTTCAACTTAAAATTTGTAGATGGAATCACGATTTTTATGATTTTATTTAAAAAATGCTTTATTTATTTAAAAAGTGAATTTGTGTTTTAAAATATGTTTTAATATTTTAAAACATGTCTTATCTATGAATCATAATAAATTTAAAACTTGAAAATTTATATAATTTTTTTAAAAATGTTTCATATGTGTGAGAAACTCCTACTAGAGATAGAAAATAGTTTTCATAATCTAACCTAAATTAGTTGTAAAATTTATAGAAACTTATTTAAATATATTCATTTTCATTTTATGTTTTTTATTTTTTTAAATAAATTTTGTTTGAAAATTATAGACGAACTCCAATATGATTATATATTATATATTTAATCTAAACAAATATTTTTTTATTTTTTTATTATTAAACGATCGCGTTAATCAACGTAATCAATCAAATAACTGAAAGAAACACAAAAAATGTCACTTTTTTAAAAAAATTACGCTTACTACTGAATATTGAAAGAAAAACGCATGTAGCAGCCATAATTAGTTCGAGATATTAAAAAACTTAATTAAATATGAAACAATTAGTATAACTTACATTTAAATGCACACTATATGTAATAATTATCATGCATATTTTCTTACATAATATAATCTGATAGAAATGAAGTTTATGTTTGAATTTAATTTAACCACACGAGTAAAATCACACTTTTAAATATTTATCGGTTTTTTTCTTCCACTTTAACTTAATTTAAATATTTTTTTTAATTATGTCAATCTAAATAAAAAAATATATATAATCCAAAAGAACTTTAATTAATATTTTTATATTATGTTCCTTTATTTATTTTTTCAATTTTACTTCTTATCTAAACAAGGAATAAAAACTTTAAAACAATTACGTATTTTGTTCTTTCCTGGACTTTTACAAAATTATAAAACATATTATCAAATTAATTAATCTACTAAAACTATTTTTATTAAAGTCAAGTTCATTCAAATTATACCAACTTATATGTATTTATTAATCTGAATATTAAAATAGATTGATAGATTCATTATAACAACAACAAGAATACAAAATGTTTATTCTGATCCACTTAACAATTTGCTACCTTCATATTTGTTTTAAAAAAACTATTAAAAAACCTCACTATAACAAAAAAAAAATCAATTAAATACACAACATCACTCTTAAAAGAAGTATAAGTTTACAAAGTTATTCCTGGCTATTTTAATTTTTTCTTGATACTAAAAATAAAAAATATTATTTATTGTCACTTTTACTTATGGAGAAAAGTAAAAGAATAATTAAAAACAAAATCTTTTAAAAAGTAATATATATAATAAAGAGTTTTCTTTTCCTCTCATACTATACAAATTTAGAACATAAATGAATATAATAAATTTGTATGTTTATGTATGAGAGTAATGTGTCTTTATATTTGTCTTTTTTTGACTTTTATAGATGCTTAAGAATATACTTGTCATAGAAGAATCTCTCTGGGTGCAATTCTAATAGTGTTCTTCATTAATCTTCGCATGTAACATTAATTGATTCAGTACATGTAAAATTACTTAATTTAATTTGTGTTTCATTTTGAATGAAATATTGATAACCTCAGTACTTGATGTTGAAAATAAAAGCAATTAAACATTGATTATTAAGAATTGAATTTTTAGTCCAAATCAATCTTTTAAAATTGATTTATAACTGATTTATAAGACAATATGTATTTATAAATTATAAAATATTATCATCTTTATTTAGTGCCAGATAAACAAGAATTGACAAATGAGTTGAAGAAGAAAATAATATGTAAATCTTATCGATGTTTAGAATATTTAAATTAAAAAATTATTAAATAAAAATCAATTTTAGAGACAAAAAATAATTAGTTGCTAACTAAATTAGAAATCATTTTAGAAACTAAAAAAATATTAGTTTCTAAATTAGTTTCTATTATTGTTAAATGATGTCTAAATTTGTATCTAATTAACTATCAATGTTTTAACTACTAATTTTTTAAATTCTAAATTTAGTAGTAAAAACCTTGGTTGCTAATTAGATACCAATTTAGAAACTATTTAACAATATTAGAAACCATTTAACAATATTAGAAAACATTTTTTTTTAGTTTCTAAGATGGTCTCTAATTTAGTCACTATAGTAATTAATTATTTTTTGTCTCTAAAATTGGTTTCTATTTTATGGTTTTTTTTTAGTGAATATTTTGAATATTCAATAAAATAAAAATAATTTATAGAGATTCAACTAAATATATTAAAATTTATGAAATAATTAAAATTTAATTATTAAGCCAACCTAAATTTGTGATATTTATATATTTATGAGCTTTACCTTTTTTTTGTAAGAAAAGAAGGAAGAAAGTGATAGAAAAAGTGATAGGCATAAGAAAAAGTGAATCTGAGTTAGACGTACGATGCTCCCTCATAAAGCTCCAAAGAAAGCCATCCGATAAAAGCAAAGACTATAAATTGGGTGAATGGCAAAGCAACAGTGAGCCACTCCAAAACTAAACCCATACAAAACTGCAACAAACGTGTACAACTCAAACACTCCAACTCACAATCAAAACAAACCTAGTTTTTCGTAACCATCCTTAAATTCCACCTTCTCTCAGACCACAATGTTTTTCGTCAATCAAATGACAAAAAAGTCCAAAATCAAAATTGTTTTATTTGGGGAAGGCAAAAACTAAAACAAAAACAAACTAATAGGTAACCTAAACAAGTGTCTTGCGCTTCTTTAACTTGTTGGCTACTAACTAATACATTTTAGTAACACCTCCTAACATCATTTGTTGCCTACCTGCTCAAAACCCTCAAAAATTGTTTAATTAAAAATTATATATACATTTTATTTTTGTTATCTTTATATTTGAAATCTATTCATTTTATTTCCCACACATACCATTTTATCCTCTTTTAGTTTCTATATATAGCATTTTTAATACCTTTTATAACATATTTTTTTACACGTTTCATTCATCTTACGTAAGTGCTAAAGCAGAAATAGTTCAAAACCCAACTGTAATCTAAAAAATAAACGACAACTTATCCACAAATTTGATAGCCAATAAAACCAATTATTTATCTTTTTTTTCGTAACTGTTTAGTTTAATATTTGGTTTAAAAAACATAATTCGGACTAAAACTATATATATATATATATTACTAAATTGATAATTAGTTATCATATACAAGTAATTTTTTATGAATTGTTTTATAGTTAATTGTATTGTGTTTGGACTATATTCATATTTATCAAATGACAAAGGGTTTAGGTTGTACCTTTTCTCTATCAAATTATATAATTTATTTACAACTATAATGATAAATTAAAACTATTAATATGACAACAATCATAAATTTTGTTGATAGCCAATCAGTTTACTTTTCAAATTCTCATTACAAATGTTTAACCATTTCTAGAAACAATGATAACAGTACCTAATTCAAATCGTGAAACATTTCTTTACTTTGATTCAAAAAATGTATTAAATTAAAATTGAACAAAATATAAAAGATCCAACTATAAACGTCTCTAAATTATTTAGGAATAATAGAAAGTGGTTATAAGTAATTTTGTTTTTCTTAAATAAAAAATGTGTAGGAAGTGACATAGGAGACAGGAGTCCCACGATGCTTGAACGTGCCGTTGTTAATTTACCGAAAACTAACTTCCAAGGTATATTCAATTAATTACCAACGTTATGGTATTATATAAATGCCCATCATTTTGTGCTCAACGCCTAAATAAGCACTTTATAAAGGAGCTTGCACGTTTGCATCATCAACAAGCTACAAGAGAAGAAGTTTATGCATAGTTCAACACACATAACAAAAGAGAAAGTCACCACCCACATATTATCTTCTTCTTTACTTGAAGCAGCAAAACATGGCCACTGGTGCCACCCCAGATGGATTATTCTGGTCGGTGTATGAAGGCTGCATATCTGGCTACGATAACTGCGTTGAACGGCGACCCTACCACCGTAATTGTGGTTGTGAACTCCATAACAAGTCTCTTCATTGCACGCACAAGCTTCCAAGGTCTAACAATGTGTCATACCCTATGAGGAGGGCATGGAGTGAAGGAAGCTTGCTGTTGGCTACTTCTTCTTCTCCTTCTCAGCTTGCTAATGGGGGAAAGTAAAATTTGCTTTAGTTAACGTTTGATGACAATAATATATTCAATCTGTTCCATTAGTTTGAGTCTGGTTTAGGGGTTCTTTTTTCTTTCCTTTTAAATTACTAGGATGATTTCATGAATGGTTGTGTATGGTTCAAGAACTATGGTTGTTTCTTGGCTTCTCCTAAATTGTTATTATGCTCATCCAAATTGAATATTTATACGTATTTGCAATGTATCTGTGCTAATATGCATCTTCTTAATTAATCTTTTTGCGTAAATATTAGGAATATCCATTGTTCTTGGGTGGATTTTGTAGAAATTTGGGAGTTATATATGTGGCAGGTAGCTATATTTTCCTTTCTGACAATCCAATCTTCTAGGGGATATGATTGTGTACTGAATATTGGTTTTAACAAAGAAGTTGGGGCAATTGAGTTCCTGCAAAATGTTTGTTGATGGTCTGTGATTTCTCAATTTGGTTTTGATTTAATTTCACCATCAGCTGCAAGCTGCGTTTGAAATCGTGATCCAAGAAAGAATCTTGACATAGTTTTGGGGTTCTAATCATATAACTATCATATCCATAACACTGCATTCAACCAGATAGTTAATAATAGTAAATATTTTGAGGTGAGTGCAGATAATAGAACCACCCTTATAATTGCCGAAGAGTTTTATCAGTAGTTAATGGCTGAAGGTCAGGTTTATGATTAGTGAAAATTGCTGTCCTTGAATGGTTTTGAAGAATCTTCAAACTGTCAGATCAATTCATCACATGGGATGGTCAGATGCTGGCTTGCAATTTCAAATGGAACAATGAATTTGATCATGATTAAATAAAAAATATGATATTATACTATTCATAATTAAATATTTATTGGTCCTGTGAGGTATGAGGTGAACTCAGATTAAGACCTCATCTGCAAATGACAGAGAAGACAAAGGAAAAAAGTGATGAGGGCCTACACACGTGAACTGTGAAAACAATCAGAGTACAGAACATACCATATGGCAGCTGGATTGAGAATGTAGTTCTATGGAACTTGTTCTACAAATTGGATATGAAATCAAATGTCCTTTTCTAAGACCAGAGTTGCTTAGGTCAGTATACTAAATCATCCCAACGAATTGTTCTGGAACAAAATGTTCTGTAATAAAATGCCAGCAGACACCAGCTAGACGCTAGATATGGATTATAGCATTTAATTTTATAGAATACAGAGAGTAACATATGAACTTCGACTAATTTTTATTTTGGCTTATGTAGTTGAATTTTTCTCTCCTTTCTTACCAGTACTGAGATTGCATATATATCATCTTTGTGAGATTTCGCCTTAAAATCAATTAATATTTGAAAGTTGTTCAATATATACTTAAATCACACTTCAAAAAATGAGGTAGATAATGAGTTTTTGGAGATTTCATATTACCTACTTTAATTTTTAGAACGCAACTTATAAAATGTTGGACAACTTCACCTAAGATCAATTGCTTCTGAGGTGAAATCTGATATGATACCAATACCTCCTTTGTGTTGGGAAAATATCTCAAACTAGAATAGTTAAACAGTGAGTTTCTACAGTTCCACCATAAACCAGCTCCAATATGAAGCTTTAAGTTTTCTTGTATATATAATCATGTACCAAAAGATCCTGGTTTCTGGCTTACCCTCGAGGAGTTACAACTCACATTACCATTTTCCTTTTATGAATTGACATTAATTTGGATGCATAGAAGGTAGGAGTCAACAATAAGAATTATCTTACAAGTTATACCACCACCATTATCAAATGGACTCAAACAATAGTATCTGAAACAGAACATAAAGTGGCACTGCAACATTTTTGACTTAGTAATTGAAGTGACGCAAAAGTTAGAACTTTCTGCTTAGGGAATATCGCCTACCTAAGAACTATAATAGAGTTAACCAAAACTTTTGGAGAATTCTATAGCTAGAATGAAAATAGAAAAAGTGAACCATACTACAAGACAAGGAGAGGTAGGTGGGTTTTGAAGCACACATGAAAAAGAGGCCAAACCACTAACTTGTCTCTATTTTCCCTAGCGATGCATGTCTTGTGTAACTCTCTTTTAGCTTCGAATTTTACGGGAATAATAAATACAAATTTACTTTCCTACTCTTGATTTCTTCATCCAATCCCACACACTATATTGTACATATAGTATGTATATATATATACATGTTTGAGAAAGATTGGCAAAATCACCAACAGAATGGCCACTGGGGCATGTCAAATGATGCTTCGGTGTGTCTTTGAGGGAAGTATTTCATTGCATGACATGGAGATTGAGAGAAGGCCATACCACAAAAACTGTGGCTGTGCATTGCACAACTTGAATGGCATTTGCTCCAAAGCCTGTCCTCAGAAAACATGTGTTTCATTTACCAAGGAAACATCATGGACTGAATGTTCCATGTATACAACAACTTCCAAGTTTTCTTCACAATCTTTTCTTTCTAAAACAAGACAATGAGAAACAGGGAAGGTGCCTCTGTGGCTCAGTGAAGTGAAACCACACAGTTCTTCCTAGAGTGCTTTTGAAGGGAATGGCTACAAAGTGACAAAGTTGTTTTGTTTGTTAGTTGTGTTTCCAAGCCATTGATGCTTCTAATGGTAATAATAGACCAATCAAGGAGTATGTGCAAGAGTTCTTTCATGCAGCATTTTTTATTTTCTTAACTGTGTTCAATTTCATGCAAACTTTGCTTTTTCTTGCTTTCTGAAATCACACTGCAATGCAATTACTATAAATCAATGTTCATGACTTCATTGGTGCATTGTACACAAACCCAAAGAAACACCTTTTAATCTATTTTAATTTCTCCTACCAAATATTATTAGTGAGTGGTGATTTGTTACCTAGGGCAGGAGGGAAAGCATAAACAAATGTGCATATTGTATAAAAAAAAATAATAAACTTGCAATTTTGTAAAACATTATATATTTTGTTATATCAAGTGAATAATATAGATTTATAATAAATCCTTATCCTGTTGTTATTTAATTTGGTAATATTTTTTTACTTAATTAAATTTTAAGTATATCATAAATTAAAATATTGTTAATTGAGTTTCAATTAAAAATTTTGGTTTTTATTTTTTATTTTAATTTAAGTATATTGTGTTCAATTTTTTCCATTGACGTGATGATTATTTTTATCTTTCTGTCTTCAATTTAACTTTGCAACGGATTAATTAAATTTTTTTTCTCTCTTGTAATTGTAACTCACCAATGAACTCGTTCTCCCCTCTTTTATGTATTTTTATTTTACTAAACGTCTAGACATTCAACTTTATTTATTATAATCTTTTTCTTTATTTCAACTTATTTATTTTTTATTCATTTTCTCTAAATCAAACATAAGGCATCACATCAATGTAAAAGACGAGATGATGGAAAATAGAAAAAAAATAGAAGAAAAGAAAAGTTTCTTTTAACAATTAAATAGTAAATAACATATATTTAACAATCAATTATAATAATATAATAATATTTTAATTAAAAAATAAAATAAATATAATTAAAATAATAATTTATGAGGTGTATCTAATTTACATGTGTGTTAAAGGATCACCACCAAAAAAAAGTGATACATATACAAATCTAAAATCTAAAGTTTAAGAATTGATATTAATATATTTCCAGTCTCAATATTAACAAAATAAATAAAATTATTAACAATTGATAAAATCATTTTCTTTCCCTTCATTCTCTTTTTAATCAAATTACTTTTCTTTCAATTCACTATTTTTTTTTCTTTTAGTCTCTCTCAATTTATTTTTTCTTTATCAAATAGTGCATATAACATACAGGCGGCATATGAATAATTTTAATTCAATAATAATATATTAAATCTGCAAAACATTCCATATTTTATTTAAATTAAAGACTATTTTTCTATCCTGCATATTTTCTGCTAAGAAACAGGATTTTTTTTATTTACCATACACAATTGTTGAAAAAGAGTCAAATGATATTATATTTGAGTAAAATTCTTTCTAATATTTGTAAAAGGACATTTTAAAACAAAATATATTTTTATCAGTTAAAATTAACTTATACCTGAATTAAAAATTATTTGAATTAAGACTTTGACGGTTTCCAGTTAAAAAAGAGAAAACAAACTTAAGATTGGTACCATAGATTATAGGGACTATTCATTGTATGACAAAACATGTACAATATCAAACTTATATGCAATATTATATGCTTCTTGTTCTCTCTACTTTGGCTAGATAGAAAATTTTATGAAAAGGTAATTACTTAATGAATTTAAAATATTTTATGATAAAATATATTTTTTAGATAAAAAAATTTGAAATTATATAGTATTATTAGATTAGTTAGACTATTTAAATTAAATCGTTTTAAATTTTATAAAAAAGTGAAAATTCTATTTTATGATTAAATTGTTATGATTATTAAATGATGCATTTGTATATGTGTTTTTCTTCTATGTTATAACCATGAGTCTTCATCTTTTTTATATTATACATTCTATATTAGATGCAATATTTTTTATGTTCAACATGTATACATTTTTTTATTCTTTTTCCTATCAACAAGATGTTCTTTGAGTTTGCCTCACATATTAGACATGAATGTGGTTCAAAAATAACCCGATACCCTTTGTCACATTTTTTACTATATTGTACTTCAAACCTTATATACATAGTACATCTTTGATGATAATAGAATTTTGATCATCCCTTTGCCAAAAATCCTCCCTTTATTAGTGTCACCATAGGTGACATGTCCTTCATGCTTAAGTTGCATTTCAACAAATTTGGATACATCTCTTGTCAAATGCTTTGAACAATCTTTGTTAAGATATCATAATTGTTTTTGGTTGTCAAAGAAACCTACAAAATAGTTTTAAAGAACAAATTTTGGTTTCCTTATTAATGTAATTTGGGTCTAATACTTTTAATGATACTCTTAGGTATTCACCTAACTATCCCATTATTTTTTATTCGACATGTTCTATTGGTATGACCCATTTTCAAACAGTAGAAGTAGGTAACAAATGGTGTGGACCGTGTTTTACTATATCTAAAGAAACTTTTGTATTGTTTGGTTTTGTTTCTAAATTCTGATTTGTACCCTAAACCAGTCTTTCCAAAAACACAGTTTTGTGTTCCAAGTAATGTTTTCAGATATTTTAAATTGTAAAAACGGTTTTGATTAAAGCTAAAATTGTTATATTTAACCGATTAAAACTTTAAATTAATATGTTAATTTCCCTAAAAAGTAAAAATGAATTAAGTCAATGTTTTAATTTTATTAAAACTACATTCTTATTCTTTTCAAAATCAAAAGGATTTAAGTTTATGATAAAAGATACTCCTCATACTAAAACTTTTTTGAACTTTTGAAAATTGTAAGTGTATGCTCATAAGTCTATGACAAAATGTGTATATATTGAAGCAACCCGGCTGCGAGGATGAAACAAACGTCGATCCTGCGTACATACCGTTGTTCAGATATATGCCTATATTACTAGAAAAACTATCATCATCTGACTTGTTCATATTAGGTTTTAACAATCATTTTGGGGTATTGTCTTGTTTAGAAACCTAACTTTATGAGAGTTGTCACCCAAAACAAAATATGCATCATAATTGTAACAGTGTTCGGTTTTGAAGGATGTGTTCCATCTACATGAACAATAACTTGGCAATGCTTGGTGTTTGGTAAAACAAAAGGTTGCAACTGATTTTAATTACCATCTTTCGTGTGTTCCTGATCCCAATGCAAGTTACCTCCTAGTAATATAACATCAAACACTAGTTACTCAGCAGAAACTACAAACATACACTACAAAAAAAATAACTTAATGGGGGTTATATTTGGTGTTTCCGACGGTTTTAACCCTCGTTAAGTGCGTTACCCGCAGTTTGCTTTTCCCTTGAAAGATCCAGCGTCATTATTTCCGGCGATTTAAAACCCCCCGCTATTCTCGACGATTTGAAAACTCTCGCTATTCCCGACAATTTGAAAACTCCCGCTATTCCCGGCGGTTTGAAAAGCCCCGCTATTCCCGAAGGTTTGAAAACCCCCGCTATTCTCGGCAATTTGAAAACCCCCACTATTCCTAGCGGTTTGAAAACCCCGTTAATTTTAGGATGTGCATATATAAAAATGTAGGTGTCAAATAATAAAAATGATAAACCAAAATAGTCCAACGGTTTTCCTCTACAAATCATGTTGTTAAATAAACTTGTTATGTACACTTAGATAATATCATTCTAATAAGGAAGTTGTAATACTTATGCTATTGTTTAAATAATATCACAATAATTTTACATAATCAACTTTTTTTTTCTAAATTTTAGTAACTACACATTCTTTTTCGACCTTAATCTATCAAAATTTTAATTTAGATTTCTAGATCGTAGTGAAAAATGCTAACATTATACCTATTTTATACTTTTTATTTATACAATTGAAACTTAATGGTCACGACAATAATACCTTAAAATTTCCAAATGAAAATGGGGATAAAAACACTACAAGAAAATCATGAAATAGAAACCAATTTCTAGAAACCAAAATAATTAGTTACAATAGATAAATATACAGTAGATTGCAGAAAGCCACATAATGGGCCAATGACTATGAAATGAATGTTAAAAGCAAAACAGTCAACAGTTGCGAAAAATATGTTAGCATGCCAACCAAAAAATAATGAAATACAGAAAAAATAAGAATCAAAACTATACCTTCACAGATTATATTTGTAGAAAATAGGAGATACAGGACACGCAAGATGGTAGATATCTACACAAGAATCATAATGATAATGTGCATCAGCATTATCAATTTTCAGACATTATAAATATAATATACAAAGTAAACTAAGATATCATTATAATGTCACTCGGGAATAACATACATCTAAAACATAACTGTTGAATTTGGTTGTGTAGAGCTTTTGTAGATAGAAGGATCATTTGAAGCCTTCAAACTTTTAATATAAATCACTTCCCATCCTTCGATCTATCATGAGAACAATAATTTATTGTATAAGATAGTTGAATAGTGAACAAAATCATATTCTACCATGACGAATCAATTGAAATTTGGGATGATCCGTCCATTTTTTGAGATTATCCGATTCAGTGAAGTAGTTATGGACAACAATGACCTGATTAGAAGTTATGTCAACAAAATAAACTGTTAAAAATCATAATAAACAAATTATCTAACCTCATTTTTTTCTTATTCCATCAATCTATCAACTAGAATCAATGAATCGAGCTCCTCCCAAAATCAAGATTCTCAACTATTGTCAAAAATAAAAGAAATGTTAGTGAAACAAGATATGT
>Ga0123342_1002774_pt1 | contig 28825 bp, 17 predicted proteins | sample Turbeawhitnodule_FD_89960 | JGI IMG/M metagenome (GOLD analysis project Ga0123342, IMG submission 89960) | Root nodule microbial communities of legume samples collected from Mexico - Turtle bean Mexico white nodule | ecosystem: Host-associated > Plants > Roots > Nodule | place: Mexico: Nepantla... | reverse complement strand
GATTGCCTAACATCGATAACTTTACTGATCACTTTTTTCAACCTGATAGCCAAAATCTTCGAAACTGTTTTATACACACACCCTACCAATGAAATCGGTCTATAATCATTAAGCTGTTGCGGAATCATTGAAGATTAAGCTTGACATGTTTAATTGCACTTTCTTTTGAGAAATGTGCATACTTTTAGGTACCTAATATTGTATACTAAGGTTACGAACTTTGTGGACTTGCGTAAACCTTCACTGAGAAGACAAAGAATGTGTATCTTTGCTGAATCTGATTAACTTTGAAAATGCTCATTTCATTTTTCTAGTATTATGGTTAAAGTCCTAACTCAAAAAACTATGATTAATTAATTAGTAATTACCCAGTTCGAGCTCATAGACATGCATAGAGGGTAAGAATGAAGACTCGGTATCAAGTGATGTGGCTTTGAGCACATTGATTTGGAGGCTTAACTTTCCCTTGGGCAACCAAAGCTATGGTTTTTCTTGTGTACAACATGATTCAGAATCAGAATAGAACAGTATCCAATGGAAGAAAACCCACGAAATACGTAGAAATCAACAAGAGGGTATAAAATAGTTAAAAGTCTTTGACTTCACATGTAAGTTTATGTAAGGAGGATAGTTTGAAAGCGTGAATACCCAGAGAAAGGGTACTTTACAGGTTATAGACACATGGGTTTGGCTTCTCCCACGAAAGAAAAATGTGTGACAAAGACATAGCACCCATGAAGGGGCATGTTTTTCTTGCATGATTGCACTGAAAAGGAATTTTGGTGAATTTCATGAGAAGCAGTAGCATTGAAGTCACTATGCTGCAAGCAACCCCTCTTGTTAAAACTGGTCTCATTTTCTTCCAATCTTTCACCAACTATGACCCTATAGCAAAACACATCACCCAATGGGATGGCTTCAGTCCCTTCTCTGCCCTCTGAAGAAGCTCTGGGATCGGCTTCATTCAGGCCAAAAAAAGAGTAAGCATGCATATGCAACTGAGTTATCATTTTGTATCCTCTTTTGTTGTCGTAGATTCAAATAATTAATCTTTATTTTATACGAAAATGATGATATAGCTAAAAGCATTTTGTTTTGTAACACAGGGAGAGGAATATACATTCTGTATAAGGATGTGAAGTCTTGCCCTTGCGAAGATGTTCATGTTCTTTGGTCAATATTGGTTGAGTCAGGGGCTGCACCTGCTTCTTTGCCATCAAAATGATCGACTCTCTAATTTACCTTACATCAAGTAAATGTTGATACACTTAGTTTCATTTAAAGTATATAATAATGTAAATGTACAGCATTTTAAATGCACGATTTCTACATCGTGGTTCTATACTTGTATCTCTGTAGATTCTTATATGAAAGTGTTCGGGACCTTATATCAGTGGCTGAACGAGTTGTAAATTGCTCGTCGCCTTTACCCCCAAAGTAAATCATACTTTCAGACCTTCTTCAACTTGCTATATCTGCAGAATTAATTCTGCACTGGCCTGCAGAATTCATGGTTGCTGCAAAATTAAGCAGCAAAGTTTTAAACTGGTGATGTACTTCAGTTACAAAAGTTTATAAGAGTTGTGGCTAATTTTCGCAGTTGCAAATATGATCCTTTTCTCTTGTGTTCTTTGGATTATGGAAAAGAATGTCAAAAGAGAGTAATAGAAAAATTAAAAAGATAAAAAGATAAGAAAAAAACATAATAAAAATAAGATAATTTGGTTGAGAAGAAATGAAAAAATAAAAATCTTATTATAATATTATATTATTTGATTTTATATTATCACTATTTTATTTCTTTGTTGAATTTAAACAAAGGTAAAATAAAAATTCTTCTTAATTATTATCAATTTCTCTCTCCTTTCTATCAAACCAAAATTTCTCCCTTACTTTATTTCCTCGTAATCCTACTTTGGTACCATCCAACCTTCACTTTCACTTTACAACTTATTTAATAATAAAATATTATATTTAGTTTATAAATATAAATATAAATATAAATAAAATTTTGAAATAAAATAATAACATATTTAATTATCAAATAAATAAAAGTAGAAAAAATGTTGGTATTAAATTATTATTAGGAACAAAATTTCTTTGATACTATAAATAATAAAAAATTACTACTTTGCAATTATATTTTTGAAATAAAATTATATTATAATAAAATAATAGTTTATTTAAGTATTAAATCAACTTAATCCATGTCAAGTAACATTAATTCTTTTTGTCCAAATTATAAGGTCTTTCAACTCTTGTACTTATGAGATGTGTCACTAATTTAAAAAGATTAAAATAATAGTACTCTTTACTTTTAAAACACTGACAACTCATACACTTACTGTGTTATTGTCTTGTATTCACTGATTTTGGACCCTGTCCAACGGATCTAATAATTTGACAATTTCAATCTAATAATTCTTAAAATTGTATACAGTTGATATAATAAGTTTAGAAATAAATATATAATAAAAATAAATTTATAATTAAATTATATAAAAATATTAAAATAATAATTGGGAGTGGTAATGTGATTGTATAAAAAATTAAGGTTGTTAATGTATCATTATTCTACTTGCAATCTAATGAACCTTTACTTTAATCCAATACCTTTCACTTTAATGGACATCTCAGTATCTTGATGACCTTCTATGAAAAAATAAATATAAGAAAAGTTCCATGTCTTTTGCCTCACACATTACCGAGCATATATTTTTACTCACTGCCTTTTTGTTAGCGTGTTTTTCAATTGGGGATGGAGATCGGAGGGATGAAAAATAGCTTGGGTATCTTGGGATAAGATTTGTAAGTCTAGAGAGGAAGGTGGACTTGGGGTAAGAGACCTAACAACTTTCAATATTGCCTTACTAAGTAAATGGATCTGGCGTCTCAAAACTGATGAAATAAGGCTTTGGAAAGAAATCTTGGACTATAAGTATGGAGGTTGGAGGGGGTTAAAAAGTACGACCACAAATAATAAGGACTCTCTTTAGTGGAGAGATATGAAAAGTGTGTGGAGCTTGGATGTGTGGGGGTGTGATTTCGAAGACAAAGTTGAGTGGGTGATTGGGGATGGAACTCACACAGGAGGAAAACATTGCGTTAACTACAAAGATATTAGAGGAAAGGATAAGGGAGGCAGTATGACAGTGCGATGGCACAAAAAGTTCAAGGTGAGATGGCTTCAACTTTAATTTCATGAGGGTATTGGAAAACCCTCAAGCAAGACATTATACAAGTAGTGCAAAGCTTTGAGAGTATAGGGAAAATTCCAAAAGGGTGTAATTGCTCTTTTATTGCTCTAATATCTAAGGTGAAGGATCCTACGAATTTGGAAGAGTATAGACCAATATCCCTAGTTGGAGCAATTTATAAGATTATCTCAAAAAGTTCTAGCTAATAGAATGAAAATTATCTTGCTAAGAATCATAGATACGTCACAATCAACTTTTCTGAGAGACAGAGGATTGTTGGAAAGCATTGTCTTAGCAAATGAAGTAGTGGAGGACCTTAGGAAGGAGAAGAAGTCTGGTCTTAGAATAAAAGTTGATTATGAAAAGGCTTACGACTCAATGAGATGATAATTCCTTTACTATATGCTAAGCATACTTGGTTTTTGTGAGAAATGGATAAATTGGATAAAAGGATGATTGGAATCCTCATCGGTGTCGGTTTTGATTAATGGAAGTCCTACTCGGGAATTTATTCCTACAAGGGGTCTCAGACAAGGGGATCTAGTAGCTTATTTTCTATTCCTGGTCGTTGTGGAGAGTTTGGCAGGCTTTGTAAGGAAATCAATGCATCTAAATTGGTTGGAAGGGGTGAGAGTTGGAGAAGGCCAGGTAGATGTGTCAATGCTCCAATTTACAGATGATACTTTGGTGGTATGCCAAGCTACAAACCAAAACGTGATAACGATCAAGACGATTCTCAGATGCTTTGAATTAGCTACTGATTTAGGAGTGATTTTTCATAAGAGAAGGATAGGAGCAGTAGGAGTCCAAGATCAGCAATTATCGGTTTACATGAACAAGCTAAATTGTATAACCAGGGGAGTTGCAGAATTCAGAATAGTACACTGGTTTTCTAGCTACAACCATGCCCTGCCTCACATTCTGAGACTAACCGTACCACCTGATTAAACACAGCTTTAGGCCTTCATGATCTTTGGTCAAAATCCATTTGAACTAACCTCACAACCAACACCCACAGATTTTCGTTCAATATGATTGACCACAAAGATCATTCCACTTTTAATGTTTCATAAAAAAAGTTTATTACACATTTTTAAATAAAAGAATGTTTTTCTTCTTAAGAATTTTATATGTTATAAAAGGAATTAATTCGGATTTTATATCAACTTTTAAAATATTTAAAATATATTGATACAATTACAATAAAATTGAATAACATGATTAAATATTCTTACCAGACTCATACGTCTCTCATTGAGACATGCTAGTGGTGATAGAACACCAATCACACTCAATGTTAGCACCGTGGTGACTTTTGGTCCTAATACTTATATGTTCAACCGTTATGTTGGAGTCGTGGCTTGAGAGAGGATCTCCATATTGATACATTTGTGGGATCATGTGTTTGAGGTCGAGTGGACAATGATTTGGAGGATATCCTGGTAATTTATACATTATTATTGTTATTATATATTATTTTATATTAATTGATTAATTTTAAGTTCTTGATATTTTTTTTTGCAAATGTATTTTGATATTCCTAATGTGGAGAGTCTGAGATCGAATGTTCTATCTTCGGTCACCATTAAATTTTGTCAATTTAAGTCATAACTGACGGCGAAATATGTTTTTGGACCTTATAAAGGTCAAAATTGTTGTTTAAGGTACTCCAATATTGATGAGGGGATGTGGGGTCTTTTTGTTGAAAGTCGTGAATCTGAGAAGTGGACGGTAAGGGATTATAAAAAAGAAAGAAAAAATAGTTTTTCCAAGAATTGAAAGAGCTTTGAATCATTCTTAAGTGAGTGAAATAGGATTGAGTTGTATTATGAACTTTAAGTTTTGTAATACCCAGGTGTATTCTATTATCTTCTTCCTTGATTACTGTATTTCTGTATTTGTGTTGCCAACGAGTGTTGTGTGTTCTTGAGGTGTTCAAAATCAACACTCTTGGTGTGGTTTGCCAAAGATAGTGTGTTTTTTGAGGGGTTCAAGGTCACTACTTTGGTGTGTTGTGTTTGTAATCTGGTTTTAATTGCATAGTGGATTACCCAGTGGTTTCTAGGGACTGGATGTAACTCTTGGTGTAAGAGTGAACCAATATAAATCTGTTTGTGGGATTCTCTCTTTCCCTAATCTTACATATATCTGTTTTAAGTTGTTTTTATTAACTACTGATAAAAACAACCGATTGAATCGCAAAAACAATCGGTTGATTTTATGGAAATCAACTAAAACAGGTTTGTGCTTTGGTTTCCTTAGTTTCTTTCTTTGTGATTCTTCATTGACTTTGATTATACCTTTAAAGTTTTCGAAAATCTTTTATAAACAATTCACCCCCCTCTTGTTTAAGACCATATATTCTAACAAGAACCTCCATCTCTATATACCCGCCACCAAAAAGGGAATATGGCCCGAATGAAAAAATTGGGTGCATATAGTCATGAGCAATGACGAATAGTCTAAAAAAAATTGTAAGTTATTTTCATCTAGTTTTTCATCTATTTTAAAGTATTAATTATATGAAAAACTTATATAATTTTGGACTCTTGCAGGATTCCTTGGTTGAGCAAAGTTCCCAAGGTAATTTTGTACCTCATGGTCGTCAAGATATCCTGCACGAAGCTAACAAATGACCTGAGCACCCTGGTCGTGTGCGTGCAATTGGAAAATGGTTAGAGTTCGACAATTCTTCGAAGCTGCACTACAAAATTCATCCTCCACGGAGCCCAGCGAAGAAGTGATCAATAAATTACAACAAAAAATCACTGAGGATTTAAGTAAGCGAATGCAACATGATTTTGAGGAGCAGAGTCAGCGGATGCGACAAGAGTTTGAGTTGAAGAATTAACTGTTACGAAGGAGTTTCTATGCAGTAGGTTTCTACTCAGCCACTTATGGCTCTCACTCTCAAAAGCACAATGGGGAGTTATGTAGCTCCTACAACATCAGGGAATGTCATTGGCAAGATAAGCCAATGTGAGTTACTTTTAGAGGACGACACCATTTCTCGGGTGGTGGCCATTGGAAAAGTCTTTGAAGGGGTCACTACCTTACATAATGTGGCTCTCCGCCTGATGTGGTGAAGGTGACAGTGGACAAAGTACGAGTTCTTAAACTCGTGTTTCTCTACCTATAGATGAGGTAACTACTGCGGTCGAGGTAGTTCAAACATTCATAGCCTGGTCCAAACACCTCATTCGACTAATTCCAAACCCCCAATTTGATTATATTAATTTATATTTATGTATTATATTTAATTTAATAAAAATGTTATTTATTTTGTAGCACCTTGTCGGAAACCAAGTCTGCAAATAAAGAAGCTTTCGGTTTCCATTGACGATCCTATAGCCTCTTTATTAATAATAGCTAAGGCTATAGGTATAAACCTAGTGGAGGTTTTTGTGGAATGAAACTTTTTTTGGAAGAAACACTCACATCCCTCTATACATACACATGAAAAATGTGTTAGAGTTTGGAGCTAGCAACCAGGAGCTAAATATAACCATCATTCAATTTTTTATGATGTAAGTATCTTCCACCTATATCTCAATTTACTTTATTATATTAAATTATTGATTATGTTTTAACTAATTACTTGTAGGTATTTGTTTGGAGTTTCTATTAATGAAGGGAATCAATATGTGTATGGATTCTTGGATCCCTATTTCATTGATCTAACTGAAGCTAAGAAAATTGAAACCTAGGCATACATTCCCCAACACTTTGATTGGAAAGGCAACACAAATATATGTTTCCCCTTATATTAATGAGTAAGTTCAATTATAAGTTGTCAATTATTAGTATTTCATCTTTTAAATATTTTCTAACTATTTTCATGGATGATGCAAGGGTCATTGATAGTTACTTGTGTTATCCGTAATTGATAACACTGTTGTGTGGTTATGTTCACTACACAAGAAGTCAACCATACATCTCAAGCCAATAGTTGAAGTGTAATTACATTATGAACTTTACCTACGTATGATACTTAAACATTTAGTAACAAGATTTTTTCTATTAATCAGGGCATGGGATGGATATAGCATACTCAACCTAGTGCAAATTATCAAAGCTAACATGGTTGGACCTAAACACTTGTAATTTTTTGTCTTCCTCTCTTCATTGTTTATCAAAATATCAATATTAACTTTTAATTTATATTGAACTATAGTGTAATAAACAACTGGGAGGCTATGAGAGTGTGGCTACTACGTTATACAATAGATGGTTATTATTATAAGGGTAAACATTCAACAAGATTGGAAACAGATAATAATATTTAAATTATTCTTTATAATAAAAGTATATGTATGTTAACACTAATTTGAACTTATTTTGTAATGTAGTTTTTTACGAATGATCAACCTCTACCTACGAAAGCAATGGATTATGCGAGAAATGTTGGGTCACATACTTCATTAATTTCGATTACTCTAGGATAGCTAATGAATAGTATATAGATTTAAGTGATATACCATGTTTCTAATGTATTAAGAATTGGATAGATAGAAATATATATTGATGTTTGTAATTGATTTATCAATATGTATAATTTCATTGTTTGAAAGAATGTGTATCTGTCTGAATTGGGATCTTGCTAGGTTTTTAAATGAACATATTAATTAAAAGGAGGTACACATAAAACAATTTGAACTAAAAAAATACCATAATAGACGTATGGTATTGGCAAAAATCTCCATCTATCATGAGACCATTTAAAAAAAATAAAGGTATGAGAGAGAGGGTATAGACTGCAGTTTGTTCAAAAACTGTCGTCTATACCCTTCTCTAAGTATACTTTGACCATATTTACTCTAAGTATAATCAGCCATTGATTAAAATAATCGTTGTTTGGATATGTTTTATATACTACAGTTTTAAATCATTGTCTACAAGTTAAAAGTATAAACTACGTGCTGATACAAAATTATTATTAAAAACTTTAAAAACTATTGTCTAAAAGCTTTTCCTGCGCTAGTTCAAATAAAATAATCCTATGAAATGATAATGATTAATTACATATGTGCAAACGTTGGTTTTATATATTTCATAGCTGTACTGTTTATTTAACATATACATTTTTTATATTAATTATTTAAATGCATTTAATATATAAATTTATATACACATATATAATTAATGATAAATTTAATAATAATAACATAACGTTTTGTACTATTAATATTTACAGAATTCATTAATTGTTTTTTTTTTCAATATTTGCAATGCGCTTTGAGACAAAATCCTCAATCTAAAAGTCTTAAATTTTACAATATGTTGTTAGTTTCTTTATTTAACTTATACATTTTATATTAAATATGTAAATGAAATATTTATGAATAATTAATATTAAATTTATTAAAGACAGATAAATTTACTAATATTTATTGAATACATTGAACATTTTACTTTTTTCAAAATTCAAAACCTAAAATTTTCTTACTCAATAGAAATAATGCTAAATCCGATAATCCTTTCATGCTATTATACAGTCATATCCAGGTCTACAGTTTATCAAATTTATAAATCTGTCCTTTTTTTACCTTAGAAAAAGTTAAACATTTTTAACTTTGGTCTCAATTTTTTTAAAAAAAATTAGTTATTAAATATTTCTTCTTCCTTGTTAATAATAATATTGCTATTAATTATTAATTAAATAAAAAAATTAAGTTAAATTAAAATAAAAATTAAAGTAAAAAAATTTAAAATAGTGAAAAGAAATTAAAAAAATACATAACAAAAAAAATGTTCATAAAATAAATTATATAAATAATAAAGATGCCACATCAGCACAAGATTACGCATGAAGAGTTACAAAACTCTAACGTAACTGCAGGACCAAAAGTAAAACAAACAAAAAAAACACGGCCCTTGCGTCACATTTCTTAGAGCATTCCTTCATCTGCGAGACACTCAATAAAAGGCATAAGAGCAGCACCCCACAGAAAACCAAATACAGCTGCAAGCTTTACAGACTTTGATCAAGAGCCTCTGAGATTCGTGAAGAATTCATGTAAGTTTTTCTCTTTGAACTTAGATGTTTTTTCAGTAGTTAGCTCTTTTACGATCCTGAGATATTTTTTCGCAACTAAATTTTTTCAGAAAGATGAAGAAGGAAGAAAGCGTGGAAAGCGCGGAAAGCTGGAATTTATCCAATGCGAGGAAGAGGGGGAGAACAGATGAAGCAGTGGGAATCATGGGTAATAATGGTATAGTGAAACAGGAACCCACAACGAGTCTTGAGGAACACCCGACGGAACAAATTCCCGGAAACCGCAATAGAAACGTGGTTGAGCAAGGGCAATTGGGTAGCGATGAATTACAATCTAATGGAAATATCACGAACCATTCAGAAGATAAGCTTATGGGGCTGGAAATGATGGCCAAACTACAACGCCGCACCAGAGGTTTAAGACGCTTAAGGAAGATACATGGTGTGAATTTGGTGAATCGAACTAATATATGCCCCAGAAGAATAGTTAAAAAGGAAATAGTAGAAGGGAGTGAGCGAATGCCTCAGGGCGAGATGAATGAAGCTGAGAAGGTTGCGGGAAATGAGAACAAAGTTTTGTTTGAGGAGGAAAAGGGTGTGAATACCCTCGAAAGAGTGAAGAGAATGAATTTCTTAAAACAAAAACGGTTTGGTCCAAGAAATACCAGGACACGTAGAAAGCTGAACACAGGAAAACGAACTTTGTTTTCGTGGATGATTGCTTTGAAAACAATAAAATCACGGGAGAAGGTTTATTACATGAATCACAGGAGTAAATGTATATCACTGGGTGGAGAAGCCGTTGGAGATGGCATTCTGTGTGACTGTTGTTCTCAAGTTGTGTCCATTTCTGAGTTTGAATTTCACTCATGGAGGCTACAAATCTTTAATCCATTGACTAGAGGATGCAATCCACTGCAGAACATATGTTTGGGAAGAGGAAGAGGACTTAGTCTCTTGAAATGCATGGCAGAAGCCTGGGATAAGCAAACTGATTTTTCTTCTAAATTGGTTCATGAGGGGAAGGAAAAAAGCGACGACATTTGTAGAGTTTGTGGGGAAAAGGGTGACCTCATCTGTTGCAATACTTGCCCATCAACTTTCCATCGGAGCTGCATGGGTGTTCAAGTATGTACCTTCTTGTAGTTTTAAGAACCCTTTTTTCAAATCATTATTTCATATAATTAACTTATTGTATACGATTATTTCATTCTGCATTTCTGATTAGCCTGTATAGTATGAATTGTTCTATTTTTATCACATTTTTTTTTATTTCTCTTCTGTTCATAATTACATTTTTCTTATTCTACATAATTTTCTATCACTACAAAAATCATATGTATTTGATTATTGATGTATTTTTGTTTCTTTAGTATAGTTTTTGTGTAAAAATTATTGAACTATAACCAGACATTGAGCCTTTTGTACTCGTTATGTTGGTAATTTTCTTCTCTTGAATATCAAATCAAATTATTCGAGTGGAGTTGTCTGTTTAGTTTCATCACTATACTTTTTGCCTAAAAGATTAATCTGTTAACCAAACTTTGCGCATATGTACTCCATTCCTAACCAATTCTTATAAAATTTTATCATTGAAAGAAATTGACATGAAAATTTATTTTAAATTACCTATGTTGGAGATCTCACATCGACTAGAGATTAGAGCCTTTCATTGTATATAAGTGGGTGCAAACCTCAACTCTATGAGCCGGTTTTATGGGGTTGAGTTAGACTTAAAGTCCACCTCGTAATAACATATATAAATAACTATTCTTATTAGCTTTTAAAAATAGAGACACAAATAGTATAATCTATTTTAAATTTGTTTGGATTGTACTTTTTTTTTATATATGACATTTTTTTACAGTACATCTCATGAGAAGCACAGGGAATTTGAACCAAATATTTAATAAACATTTTCCTTTGGTGATTAAAAAAATATTGTACCGAAATATAAACACTTATCTTTTTTTTTTCCTTGCAGGCACTTCCAGATGGTGATTGGAACTGTATGAGTTGCTGCTGCAAATTTTGTGGGTTGTATTGTGGAAAGGTAGAGATCAAGTTTGAAGGGTTTGTCCCGTTTGAGATATCGTCGGAATGCCTTGTATGCGAGAGAAGATGTATGTCCTCTACGTATATAATGTTTTTTTTTATCAGCAATGAATAAATAAAATAAAAGGGATACTTCAGGATTATCCCAACCCATATACAGAAATCAGAGGTGGACTTCCTGTATCATCCACAAATCCATAAATCACCTAATGTATTCTTTTATCACTTAGATTCTCATTTCTGAAGCTATTCATGAACACTGTATTTATCGTTTTTTTTTAGATCACCAATGCTGTCTTGCTGCCAGAGGAGGCAATTCTGCTCGTTCCAAAAGACTCTCCTTATGTGGAAACGGATGTAGGAAGGTATGATCTATTTATTTCATGTTCTTCAATCTTATGCTTACTTGTAGATTTATAGTGGCCATGTTATTATGTTATTCTGTCATACTAAGTTGGCTTGTGACTGTTATATGTTTTTGTGTTTTTAAATATTTACAAAAGCTTGTTCTTTTATTTTTTGTTGATTAACGATTTTGGGTTAATTGGTTAATCTTTATTTCAAGTTTGATTTTGTATTTGGACTGCGCTATCTAAATGTTCCATTTTATTTAATTATTTTTTTCAATAAAAAACATGGCTTGTGTTCATCTTTTACTATCATTACAATTTTTTTTTACTTAATTCACATTTTCTATAAGTCAAATCTATCTTTATATATAAGACAAAACCGATGCACTGCACAAGTAACAGTGGGGGCCACACAACTAGAAAAACTATTCGCTCCAATACATTCATCTGGCAAAATATTGCCCTAATGAGGGCAATTTCAACCCTCGCGTAGTTTTTCTCTTTTACCCATCCCAACAATGACAATTTGGAACCCTACATAATTTTTCCATCCACCACATCCTTTATTACTGACAAGACTCACAGTAAAATGTTATCGCATCATTTAATTTATGTAATAGACTATACCTATTGAAACAATATTTGGTTGTTGTTGTTGTTATTACAAGGTATCCCTAGTGATGATAATCTAACTAATATGTAATTTATTTTGTCTTCCAGATACACGAGGAACTTCAAAAGCTTCTTCGTGTTAAACATGACATAGAGGATGGCTTGTCTTGGTCTTTTCTTTACCCTGAGGATGTTGACCCTAATTTAAAAAGGTTAGAACCCGCTAAGGTTGAATGCAATGCCAAACTGGGTGTTGCATTATCTGTATTGAGTGAGAGCTTCATGCCATACATTGATGGAAGCGGGGCAGATATAATACAAAGTATTGTATACAGTTGTAGGTAAGTTCACTTGACTTACTATGCTCTTTTACGTGTTTTTCAACACTTTCTTAAGCTGATCTAGTTGCAGATTTCACCTTCAGTTTTGGAATACATGTCTAATTATTTCTGAAGGAATAGAAAAATAGGAAAAAAGGATACTGACAGAATGAGTCCAGACAGAGAGTCTAGCTAAATAATTATGGTAATAAGATTTTGTAAAGTTTGTGCTAGATATTTGTTCAATAGAGAAAGTTGATAAGGGATCAAATGCAAACAACCTTCAGAAAATATGGAAAAGAGATCTTTTAGAGAAAATGATTCACTATATATATATAATATATATATATATATATATATATATATATATCAGAACAGAAATAACAGAACTGAAATAGCAATAGAATTGTCACTCCTCAATAATGATTCTCTTGGCCCTGAGCCTATTGTCAGTCAATGAATCAGAGTACTATAAAAAATACAATGTTTGAATTTTTAAAAGACATGAATGAAGGGCTTAAGGTATAATATATCCAACTTAACTTGTGCTCTTAAAGAGAATATGGGTAAATCCTTGTGCTCATTTGAGGTTCCTGATGAAGAGAATGATGAATAGAAAACTGTTTGAGGTGAGTTGTGCAGGGCATCACAATAAGGATATCAATGCATGGTAAAGTTATTTATTTGAAATGATTTTGGATTTTGACATTCACAAGTGAGTTACGTGTTCATTGAAGATCTAATATCTGCTATTGGGTTGATAGTTTTTTTCTTGTCATGTGTGGTCATTATATATCTTGGTCAGGTCAAACTTCCCTCGCCTCGACTGTAAGGGGTTTATTACTGTGATTCTTGAGAAAGATTATGAGATTATCAGCGTTGCATCAATCAGGTATAAATGTCTATTCAAATATGCTTATAAATGCGTTCATGCAACTTTATATATGTATATGCAAAACGAGATTTGCTGATAAAAATATACATGCATGCCAAACTAAAATTGGAAAATAAATATAACTTGTGAGGCCGAAAAAGAACAAAATTTATTTCCTTTGGTGTTGGATTTCTTTTGGACCAGCTCTCTACAGTGCTGGAATTTGTTAGCGTAAATAGAATGTTTGCATTATTGAGATATCAAAAAAATATCACTCTTGGATATTTTAAATGGTTTGGTTTACTATTTTTGGTTCTTATTTCAGTTTCCAACTGTATGTATCAATATGATTTTCCTTTATGATTATAAATGATTCTGTCAAGACTGGAATTTGCCCATAACAAAATTGCATTATTAGGAGTATAAAGTCTAATTTCTTAAAAGTTTTTCTTAAAGTGTGTATGCAAATGTGAATAGCTTACCATGAAAGGTAAAAAAATCCAAAGAAAAATAATAAAAACTCTAACTAATTACATCTAAATTTTGTCCTATTTAAAATTACTGAGATTGCAACAGGCAATCATTGTAATAATGAGTGAACAAATATGTTGATACAATAAACTGATACACTATAGGTTGTGATTTCATTTTACTTTTAGTTGATAGCTTTACTTAGCCATTTTCATTGGCTTACCTGTTTGTAGATTATTTGATACTATTATGATATTCATACTCGACGGATAATTTGAATATTTAGACTAAATTCTTTTGAAAAATATAGCTTGAAACGATAATACTATAAGAAGCCAGGAAAAAACAATTCAAGTTTAAAATTCTCTTGTGACAAGCTTTTTGGCATTCTGTTTGATGAAATGATTTTCCAACACTATTTCTGCTGCTCTATTATTTAATTTCGGGTAACATGTTTTAGAGTGTTTTGCAAATCAGTAGTATTTTACCTTGTTTACTGCTATTTTTAAAAATTTGTTTTCTGTGAATTTACTTTCTTCGGGTATGGTTAGATGCTCTATCCTTATTGTTCAGTTCCTGCCCTACTGCTAAGAATCAATTTCCTTTCTACAAAGTTATTGATCTTTTTTATGTCACCTGTGCATGCTGCATGCTGGGAAGAGTGAAATGTGTATAATAATGATAAATTTTGTTGAATAGGATTCATGGGAACCAACTAGCAGAGATGCCATTTGTTGCAACTGTTTTTGGATATAGGAAGAAAGGAATGTTCGCACGGCTTCTAAAAGCAATTGAATCGGTGAGTTCCTTAAGGTTATTTGTCTCTTACGTGTGCTCTATAACATTGTTCACAAGGTTTCGAAAAATTATCTGCAACGTCAAGATCATTTTAGGTTTTTGTGACTGTATTGTGGCTGAAATTGTCCTAATTCTGCAGATTTTTTTAAAATATCAAAAGTTGTAATGAAACCGCGACTATAATTAATCTACATTTTATTTTGGTTTTGCTTACTTCAAAATTAACTTGTGTTTCTATGATTATTACTATTTACCAGGCACTCAGGCACCTCAACGTTGAGTTATTGATCGTACCAGCCGTGAAACAAGCAAAAGAAACTTGGGTTCGTTCCTTTAGGTTTGAGCCACTTGATTCGAGAACCGAGAGCATAATAAAGGGTGTGAATCTGTTGGTGTGTCGTGGCACAGAAATGTTACAGAAAAAGATACTAAAGCTTACATAATATTCCTGGTGAGAATTTGATTCCTACAAAAGGTGCATTTTATTATTAGAGACTGGAAAATGTTATGTATCCCTAATGCACGCACACACTAACACAGTTCCAAAACCCATTTTTGTGTGTCACGCACATACTATTGCATAAGCAAGTTGACACATTTCTTTTTTCCATCTAGGTTTGTGGAGGGTGACACCAAGATACAAATCAAGTTCAATCTCAGAGGATAAACATCATTCTACATAAGACTACTCTTTCTATTTTATCATTTGGTGGACGAAACTATTTTACATTAATGTTCTGTTGTAGACTTACTACCTTTGTTTGGAGTTATTATTAATTAACAATATGGACACCAAAAAGCACTTTTTAGAACTAAAGAAAATTAAGACAATTTGGTCATTTGTGTGTTTCCTTTCAATTTGGTCACTAAGACTACATAGGACCTGTCATATTTAAAAATGATGAGGAGCCTAAGTTTTTGAGCTGATGAACTCAAAGGTTGGTCTTGGTGTCCAACCGAATGAAAGGCTTCCATTTTCTTTGTGAATGGTCGTCCTAGGAAGTGTTTGAAGTGTGATCTAATAGATAAGGTAAGATCCTAGGTTTCAACGCATTTATTGTTGAATGCTGTTAGTTTTCATGTAAAAGGGTTATGGTGCCCTTGTGCCCTTCTAATAAAATTTTCAAAAACGAGAGTGAAAAAACAAGTTTTTTTTTTTATCAGAGAACCATTATAATGGTAAAATATAGTTTGTAGGTACATTTTAAGTAAATATATTAGTTACATTTTAAACTTATGTTAGGATTTTAAGATATATTGTTTTTAAACAATTATAAACATTTACATAATTTTCGTTTTATTTTTCCCAAAATGGATTAAAATAGTATTTTATTATTTTTATGTCCTTAGTTAGCAATGTGTGGATGTGGTTATATAATTAGTCTACATTCTTATTTTTTTGGCATTTTCTAATTTATATGATTTATATAATATTTTCTTAATTTTATTTTTTCCCTCTTCATTACAAGATCTATTAAACATTCTTGTCTTTTGTTTTCTTTAATTACTTCTATAATTGTTAGAAATTGATTTTTACACTTTTTTATCATTTGTTTAAAAATCCAAATATATAATTGTTTTAAAATCTCTCACACACTTATGAAAGTATAGCTTTAAAAGACAACCTTGGATGAATAAATTATGTTTTAAAACATTATTTTATACTTTATTATTTTTAAAAAAACATATTTGAAGTGTCTTAAAACACAGTATCAACTAAAAAATGTAACTCAAGTGACTTTTAAAAGGAAACTTTAATATTTAAAAAATATATATAGTCATATATGTTAAAACACAATTTTGACACCGCTTTTCGTTAAATAAAGATTATACTTTAATGCACTGTTTATCCATATTTTGTATTTATTTTTTTAAAATCTATCTGTTTTCGTAATTATGAAATATACATCTGTATAACAGTTGGACTTAGTTGTGGGTGTTGAAAAATATAAATATTACTTTGTCTTATGTGTGAATGTGTAAAGATAATTAAACATAGTTGGGATTTGGTTATGAAGATTTTTTTTTGGCAGATTTTGCTGCTTTTAATTCTTGGACTAGGGAATAAATGTTTTCTTCATTTTGTTTGGTTTCCAAGTTTGATAATCCTTAATTGCTTGGTGATTTCAAACCAACTTTTTTAGTGGGTTGTTTGTATGAGATAATATCAAAGTTATTACTCATATTGAAAAAGGTATTATGTAAGATTATTGATAATAAACAATCGGTTTTTTTTTTTTTAATGAAATAGTTTAATGAATAATGTTCTTGTTGGTAATGAGGTACTTGAGGAGGCTAAGAGGACGAAGAAGAATTGTATTTTTTTCAAGGTTCATTATGATAAAGTTTACGATTATGTGAAGTGAGATTTTATTTATTACATATTAGAAAGGCTTGGATTTTAAGATAAGTGGATCTTGTGGATTAAATCTTATCTTGAATCTGTTTCGGTATCTGTTTTTGTTAACGGAAGCCCGACAAAGGAATTTTTGTCGTTGAAGGGTTTGAGACAATGTGATCCTCTCGCTCCTTTCTTGTGTTCTTATAGTGGTTGAAGGTCTAACAAGAGTTTCTAGGAATGCTGACAATTTTGAAATGGTAGATAGTATGGAGATCGGGAGTAAGAAGGTTAGAGTAAATATGCTTCAATATGCAGACGATACTTTGTTTTTCTTCTGCCATGTGAATTCTAAAAGTGTGTTTAATATTAAGGCGATATTAAATTGTTTCAAGCTAGCTTCGTGTTTGTGAACTTCTTGAAAAGCAGTATCGAAGGGATGAGGGTGGATGCGTTCTAGATTCAGGATTTTGCGACTATTCTTAAATACGATGTAATGAAAGTTCCTTTCAAATACCTGGAGCTGCCTATTGGGATGTCATAAAAGGGAAGCGTTTAGGAACCATGGCTAGAATCAAATCCATGAAAAGATGGAAAGGGAAGAATTTTTCTATGGTGGAAGGATTTGCATATTAGGTTGAAACTTCTTCAAAATGTTCCTATTATTTTATTTGTTTATTTTTCTGATAAAAGAAATGAAATTTACCTATGTAAGATACAAAAACCTCTAGGGCATATATTAGTGGCAGCAGTTGGCATATCTTAGTATTAACAATTTAGACTGTTCCTACACCAAAACTAGTATTATTATTTGCATGTTCCCACGCAATTAAGTTTTTTTTATGGTAATTATTAAGTTCCGCTAAAAAATACTATAAAGTTATTTTTTATTGTCTTGTGCCGCTGCCCCTGTCTAGCTGTTTTCCAATTCTTATTTTCTTATCTGCATGTGGCGTTTTCTGATCTAGCTATTCACTGTCTGGATGCAAACCATTGCATTCGTATTCTGATCTAGCTATTCACTGTCTGGATGCAAACCATTGCATTCGTACAATCAAAACACGATTACTCGATGACCCAATACTATAATTTTATTCAAATATATTCACCTGTCACAATTTCTTATAACTATGAAACACTTTGAAGACTTAATAATAATATTATTAATAACCAAGCTACTCTAACGACAAGCTGGAGGTTGAGACTGAATTTCAACCTGCAAAACGTCTTTTATGCCGATCTGATGGAACCTGACTGGGATCTCTGCTATATATATATATATATATATATATTGAGTATGACACAAAAATAAGTACACTGGCATTTCAGCTCAATACAATCATGATTCTTCAACATATTAAAGACAAAATAAACTTGTGATCCTATGAAAAAACCCTGCAAAGTTCAGAGTTCAGACCATTTTCTGGTCTTTCTTCTAATTCAACCAGAAACTGCCTTGTTATTTCCCAAGATAGCCCAATCTTGTTTTCTACACAACATTTTAAAATTTCTCAAAAATTCTGAATTCCCCAAACGTAGTGTATATTATGGAGGAATGAAAGAGAGTTTTCCATATGTGGTAAGCGAGTCAGTAAATTATTATATTAATTTTGAAAGAAGTAAAAAACACTCGTGTGTGTTTTTATCAGAAAAAACATTCGTGTGATTGTCTATAAGTGATGAGAGTTTGATCTAAAAGTTCGTAAATGTGTTACTTAAGACAGTGTTGATTGGAGTGAACCTGATCTAAAATGTGTATATTAAATTGTCAATTACAAGATGTGTATATTAAATGTTGAAATGTTCTGAAAAAAATGTCTATTTCTTCTGTCACCGTACTTATTACATCTCGAACTTTTACAAATTCATTTAATAATATTTAAAGCTAACTTGACAATTAAATAAATATTTAACAGGATCATAGATATAATTATTCAATGGCTAATATGACAACCTTCAAAATTGAGATTAACTCCTTTTCACACAAACAAACAATATCATTCCTATTCATATTTTACAACCTTTACGAAATAGAATGACTGATATATAGAGTAGAAAAATAAACTTATAATATTTTGTAGAGTAATTGTATATTTACATATCTTTTCTAAAAATATTACTTCACAACTCTCTTTATTAATATTACAAAAAAATATAAATATAAATAAATTTAAAATTATTATTATTATATTAGTAGAAAGAGTTGATAAATGCTTGTTTTTTAAAAGAGATGTGAATTATTCATATAGAGAAAATAAAATGTTGAAAAGATGCATAAGGACATGGAATGCATAAGGACATGGAATGCATGGCTAAGGGGACCAACTTTGGGATCGGGTTCAGGTTTCCATTACCCACAGACCTTCACAAAACAAAAAAAACAAAGAAAAATCAAAGACGTCACTTCCCAACTAAATAAATTAATTAAGTAGCAAAAATTGCGAAACAGCGCATTAGTTAACAAAGCCAACATAATTATGCGGAAGAAAACTTTATAATGTTAATTAATTCTTACAAAATGTCGATTATACCACTAATTAATCTCTACCTGGCACCCACGTTAAGTTTTTTTCAACTTACAGATGCACATGCAGCTTCTCAACAGTTACTGTATCTGAATCGAACATCCATCACCACCGACGGCAACGTCGCCGGCACCGGGATCCTGCGGCGGAGGAGAAGAGAGAGAGATGAGGCTGAGAAGAAGATCAGAAAAAGCGCAGAGGATGAACTTGTGAGTGCTCCTCGGGTTGAGCGCGAGGTAGCAGAGAAGAAGCTCGTGCAACGCTTTCCAATTGGCCGCCACGTCGATCAACTCGGGGCGCGCCGCCACCATCTCCTCCATGGAGCGGCGGAAATCTGCGTAGGGGTTCGGCGAGTACATCTCCACCGCAACGCTGCCGTCAAGCGCAGCCTTCGCCTTCTCGTCGACAGTGGCGACGGGTTTTTCAAGCGAGGATGAGGAGGTGGCCCAATCGGCGTCGGTGATGGTGGATTCGACGATAGAGTTGGAGCGGCCGGGGTCGGTGAAGAAGAAGCGTTGGGAGACGAAGGCGGAGGCCAGGTCAGCAGGTTCGGGTTCGGGTTCGGGTCCGAGGCTCTGGAATGGGTTAGTAGGATCGTAGTTGAAGTTTTTGATCGGGGACGGTGACGTGGCGGATTGTGATGGAGGGTTTTGATTTTGATTTTGAAGAAGGGTTGAAGAGGTGGCGGTAGGGTGAGATTGTGGTGTGAACGGTTGCATGGAACTTGAGAAACATAGGTTCAAGTTCAAGCGGCTAAGGTTGTTTCTTTTTCTTCTTCTTTCTCCGGTTGGCGGCATGTTTGGCATCATGGCATGATCGGTTTAGGTGAATTGTGAAGAAAGAAAAAAGGAAGAAATAAGGTATATGTATTATAAATTTGATTGCATGGATGAGTTAAATTATTTCTTTTTTCCCAAAAGAAAAAGGTTGAATGAAAGAGAAAGGGATTCTGTGGTTTTGGGGTTCGTACGATTTCAACGGTGACGGGACAGCAGTAGAACGAAGTGGTATTAAAATCGGACCCACTGTCTTCGATCAACCATTGCTTTCGTCTAAGGCGCGTAGCTGCACGGCCTCAACAGTTTTTGTCTCTCTACTTTCTACCCAGAAAGAGACACGAGAAAAAGGGGATTTTTTTTACATTCATTTGTTATCATTCACATGAAATTTAATTAAATCAAGTTATTTAAGATTGTTTTAAGTTCTATTCAGTTTAAGTTTCAATTTGTCTTGTAATTATTCAGAATTATTAATAATTAATGCAGGTTTTTTATTTATGGGGATATCAAAATGAAATTTTAATTTTGTTTGAAAATAATAATAATAAAAGCATTTTAGAATTACAATATTGTAAATTGTGAATAAAGGGAAAAAAGATAAAGAAAAACCAGCATGATTTGATATCATGATTGAAGAAAGAAAAAAGCAGAAGAATTGTATATTTTTACACGTATGTGACATAACTAAATATGATAGTTAATTCTAACAGTAAAAACCATCTAAATGCAAGTTAATATCCGTCAATATGAAGAATCTATGTGATACATTATCAGCTTTCAATATAGAAAATGAAAAGTTCAGAGTCTTGTATAGATATCAACAGGTATAGATATTAACAAGTCACACTCACAGTCTTTCACATAAACTATAGATTATTTTATATTTATTTTAATAATTAATATTCATATATATATCTATATTTTAATGTAAAATATTACTGAAATTTAATATTTATATCGAGCAACCAGTTCTTCCACTGCATAACATAAAACAACCCTCAAACTAGAAAATAGACCTTCAAACATGTTAACGTATTTTTCTTTTATTCAACAATTTCAAACAAGTTAAATGAGAGATTTGGAGGCAAAGGAATAATATTTTTTTAAAGAACACTAGTATTGATCGAGTAGAGATGTTCGTTGTACCGTTCCGGATTTGATCAAACACATACTAATCAAAGTCCAAGTCAAATATATTCTATTTCAGCCTAAATCGTGATAAAACTGAGCATGTTGACCTGCTCCACTTTGGCAGCCCGAGGTCCAGGCCGAGCATGCCAACCTTCTCCATTTTGGTTGCTCGAGGTCCATATCAAGCATGTTGACCTCCTCCATTTTGGCAAGGTCTAAGTTAAGCATAACGACCTTCTCCATTCTAGCAGCTCGAGATCCAGGACGAGCATGCTAACCTCCTCCATTCTAGCAGCTCGAGGTCTAAGCCAAGTAGGACGACCTTCTCCATTCTCTTTACCGTCCCGAGACTAAGGCTAACCAAACACGTCCAAAACTCGATAAAGTGGGTTTTGATCCAATTCAGTGATTTTGTTAAAATAATGTTAGGAATAAGCAATCTCGTCACAACATAATTAATGTGTTTTTAATGCACAAAATCTCGATCTTTTTAAGTGCTCTGATTTAGTTACACAGTATCCCTTATAATATCACATAAATACTCTGCATAATATCTTTGATTATATAACATAAATGCTCTAATTTACTAGCACAATATCCCTTATTACACTATAGAAATACTTCATGATATTCATATTTTATGAAAAGATATGATAAATGGTGACTTTAACACCGGGAGAAACCAAGGTCAAAGATCCAAGCCCATGAAGGCTTATAAATACATAACCACTCGTAGGGAATACTCTGGACTCATACCTTGCAATATATTCACTATATACATAGAAATTTATGCTCTTACTTGAGGGTCAAAGTGTTTTCTACATGTGGAGTCCCCCTTTATTCTTATGGAGCTGATTCGCTGAAGCTTGAAAGGAGACTATTCGGAACTTACCTGGATTCTTACCGACCTTGAGCTACTGAGAACATTCGTATTGACTCAACTAAAGGCATGAGCATAGATTACAGGCCAACTCTTTTTACATATTTTTAATTGATTGTAAGTGTTAAAAGTGAATTGAAGAAGTATTATTATTTTGATTGATATTTGATATAATTAAATAAGAATTTTTAATATTTAACTTATTAACAAGAAAAATATGAAAACATTAAAAAGAAATAAAAAAAGAGATAAAAATAATTTAGTAAAGAAAATAGTAGATTAATAAAAATGAGTGGGAAAGAAAATGTTACAAATTTGTAATATCATAAAAATTAAACTAACATACTAATTTCACATTAACTATTTTATGTGGATTAATAATTTTGGAAATAAAACAATAGGGACTGAATTAAAGTTGTAATATCTTAAAACAAACCTAGGATAAGAAAGAGCAAAGATAAAATTTTGTTTTCCAAATGTTATTTAATATGAAGATTGTAACTAAATTAAAATTGAATAGTGAAACTATAAATTGACATTTTAATTGGTGCGGGTAAGGGGTTACACACCCTACTAAACCTGCTTTCTTTTTTTCTTTGCTTAACATTTTGTCTACTTGAATTAATATATGAGAAATAAAAAAATTCTTTGCTTAACATTTTGTCTACTTAAATCAATATATAATATATGAGAAATAATAATGTTTTTTACTACTTTTAATAATAGTTTGATATTTAGATGGTTTAAAAAATATTTCACTCTTTACATTTAACATAAAAAAATTAATAAATTATCAATCAAATTTAACTTGTTCATGAATTAACATATAACACCATATAATTATGTCACTCCTAAATTTGATAAAATGATTGCATTTTACTCGTTTTTAATAACATAAGACCGAAATTGGGATAAAAAACTATTAAACTTATTTAAATATTGTTTTTATATCTTATTGTAAAATTAGTAACTTACATAGTTTTATAAAATATGATATTTTATAATTTATATTTTTAAAATATATGAAATCAAATTCATATAATTCTTCCGAATTTCATAATTTATTATTTTATAAATCTTTTAAAATATAAATTATATAATCCTAATCACAAAAATATTTAAAAAAATATTATAATTTTACAAAATATTTTAAAGTTTACATAAATTCTTTTTATGTAAAATTATCTTTTGAAAACTAATTGAATACACTCTTTTAACATATATTTGTACCCATATAAAAAAAAAGTTTAATTTTGTACACTTGTAAAATATTACAATTAAAATAATTTTAAAATAAATAATATTTTTCTTCAAGTCTTTATCATAAATCATTGTTTTGACACGTTTCACGACAAGATATGAAGAGTTTTTGATACTTTCTTTGCACACAAAAAAAATTAACATATTTTTCAGCTAACTCATAATTTTGTAGAAGTATTATATTTCAATATGATGTTTTGCTCCTTTTCTAAAAAAAATACCAGTAAAATAAATAAATTTATATAGGATTTAACTAATAATTTAAACCAACTATTCTTCAGAGGAAGAGTTACTCAAATTGAATATTTGTAGGTTTTAACATTTGAATTTGATTTCATCTTGATTTTATTTTTTAAATAAATATTTGATATGTTAAAAGTGATAAATATATTTAGATATCTAGTCTTCACACAAGAGGAACTTATGAGGAACTTTTTTGGATACTAAATATTACTTTCCAATATAATTAATATAAAACTAAAAATTGAAAATATATAATCATTTATCTAATGTAATTTTTTATATTCTAAGTATAATTTCATATAACTTTTAATTTATTTATAAAAACATATAAATGTTAATTTGTTCAACAAAGAATTTTTTTCTTATATTTACTTAAAAACACAATGAGTTAAATGTGTGTAGCACACATATTGAAGGGATAATAAAAATATTATTAATATTATATATAATAAAAATATTTTTTATGAATATTATAATAATTAATAATATTATTAATAATAGGAATAGTAATAATATTATTATTAATATTATGATTATTGTTGTTTTTATTAATATTACTATTAAAAATATTAATATTATTATATTTTTATTGTCATTAATATTATTCAAATTATTATTAATACTATAAATATTATTATTAATATTATTAAGATAATTATTAATACTATTATTAAAATTAATAATATTATTAATAATAATACCAATTATAATAATAATAATATTAATGACATTATTAATATTATCAATTATCATTAATTAATTATTATTATTATTATTAACATTAGTCATTATTGTTAACATTATTCACTATTATTAACATTATTAATTTATTATTGATATTTTTAATATTATTATTATTAATATTGTTAGTATTGTTATTAATATTATTAGTATTGTTATTAATATTATTAATATGGTTATTAATATAATTAATATTTTTATTGATATATTAATTATTATTAAAATTATTAATAATATTATTATTAATTTTAATAATAATCATAATAATAATAATTATAATGTTTAATTATCTTTTTATTGTCTTTATTAGGAGTCAAAAGTGGATTTATTCCTTAAATTTTTAAAAATTTCATTCAAATATTTTTAAATATGTGACTCATTGTTTTAAAAAAAGTTTGGACCAAAAATTTTTAAAAAAATGTTGGGAAAAAATTGAACTTTTAAACAAAATGTTGAGTGACATTGAATTTTTTAAAAGCTAGAGGGTGAAATTGATTTTTAATCCAATATAGGGATTAAAAGAATAATTAAACCAAATAATAATCATCATTATAATAAGAATAATAATATTCATAATATGATCACAAAGTTTCTCATCTGGGTTGTGAATTTTTTTTCATAAATAATTTGTATGTAGCGTTGTTTTACCTTCTAATTTCTACAATAGGTAATAGAAAAAAACATTAAAGTGGAAATACACAACTGATTAGCAAGATAATGCTTCAATTTTGGGATCATTAATCGAGTTACCAGAAGAAACACAAGGAAATTCACATATTTTTGCATACTCATATCAAGAACTCAACTCCATCTACATGAACACTTCTTTGGAAATTTATCATAAACAAATTCCATGGCCAACCTTGAAAGAAACCCTACCAATGGATCCTTTCTATTATAAGATACAAGCAAAATACTCAAAGTACAATCACTCAAAGTACAATTAGAAAAGTATTCTAGTATTGATAAGTGTCAAATTTCAGTAATATTTCATTTTAAAATATAGGCACTTTGGATATCAATTGATAAAATAAGTATAAAATAACTCCTAATTTTTTAATTTATACATTTTTACATATTTTGTGATTTTAATTTAAATAAGAACGATTTATTTCCAAATTTGTGTTAATTTCAGGATTCTAGGAAAGAATGAAGATAAATGGACAAAAGGAGAAAATACAAAGCTAAAGAGGGAAAGTTGGTATGCATCAGCATCACCAAAGCTGCCGCAAACTCGCAAAAAGCCAAGACACCACCAGTGGATCCCGCTCAAGTGAGCTCATTTTCGCTTGAGCGAGATTGCTCTAGTAACGTTGGGTCTTTTTACGTTTAACTTGCCCAAGCGAGCCCATTAACGCCCAAGCGAGAAGTCACTTAAGCCCAAGCAAATTATGTTAAATAGAAGGCTTCATGAACAACCCTAAATGTGCAAGATTGATTGGAAAACATCATTGAGTGAATTGTAACCCAATTGAGAGAATATGAGGCGTAAGAAACATTAGAGGAGGCAGTCGTCAAGGAGAAACATCCTAAATATTCTTTTCATGCTCTCCCTGCTTGTAACAGTCATCATGTGAGGCTAATTCCATCCTTTGGGATTGGGAGTAATTTTTTCAAACTCTTATATAATGAGATGATATCTAAACATAATTATGTTCTTGATTGATGATTGGTATTATTATTTTGTTTGTAATGCTTAGTTTACCATGATCTAGAATCTTAAATTTGGCTGGAAAGTACTTCTAAGATTCAAACCTAAATGTTAATACTTAACATATTTGAATGCTAAGAATAGATTTGAAATATTAATTGCTATCAACATTTGATCTTAAGGATAAGTTTTTTTTATAAATATGCGAGGAATCGATATTTAGGAAGCATCTTAATAATTTTATATGCAAGGAATCAATATAAATTATTTTTATACGAGCATCAATATCAATCAAAAGACACAATATTGTCATGCTAATCAAAATACAAAAGAGTGAGAAAGATGAAACCCAATCCTTATTTTTCCAATTGAAGCAACAACTTGTTGACTTGTTTTCTTGTTAATCATTGCCAGCATAACAAATCCGTCCTTGGGGAAAAATTATTACTTTTGAAAATGTGGTGCACTTGTCGTAGAAAATTCATCAAGTATCAAGCATCAAAATGACAATGGGGAAGAAAAAAAGTAGGGAAAACCTTTTATTCATTGAATTGTGTATGGGTTTGTGAAGGGAATAAAAGCCCTGGACATAATGGACTTAATTTCACATTTCTAAAAATCATAAGGAGATAATCAAAGATGATATTATGAAAGTGGTAAATGAATTTCACTACTCTGGAAAATAGCCAAAGGAATGCAATGAAACTTTCATAACCTTGATTCCCAAAATTCAAGATTGACATAAATTAAAATAATATATACCTATATCTTTGGTATGTTATTTTTATAAGATTATATCAAAAGTATTGGTTGGAAAACTAGAAGAAGTACTAAGAAAATAATAGATGAATCACGGTCAGATTTTTTAGTAGGGAGAAATATGTTTGATAGTGTTTTAATTGCAAATGTTGTTGTGTGTGAACTAAAAATTAGGAAGAAAAGTGGCTTACTTATGAAAGTGGACTATGAAAAAACATATAATTCAGTAAGATAAGAATTTATTGTATACATGATGCAAAGGTTGTGATTTAGTGACAAACAGATTAAATGAATTAGAGGATGCTTGCAATCAACAACAATATCCATTCTTATCAATGGAAGTCCAGGGAGAATATAGTCCAACAAAAGGAATCAGACAAGATGATATCCCCTTACATCTTTTCTCTTCCTTCTTGTAGGCTAAAGATTAGCAGGTATAGTTAGACAAACTGTAATATCACAAGTGTTAGAGGGAATTCAGGTGGGGAAAATTAACATAGAGATAGATATGTTGCAATTTATAGATGATACAATCTTCTTTTGTAAGGAGAAAACTCAAAATGTAATAATAATAAAATGCATCCTAAGATGTTTTGAGTTAGCTTCAAGTTGAAAAGTGAACTTTTATAAGAGTAAGTTTGGGGATAAAGTTAAAAAGAACCATTTAGAATGATATGTGGGCATCCTAAATTTCACAACTATGTCTTTACCTTTTGACATATTTAGGTATGTCTATTAGGGGAAATCCAAGAAGGAGAGATGTGTGGGAAAATATTTGATCTTGAAATTTCGAAAAGGACTATCAAGATAGAAAGGTAGACAATTTTCCTTTACTGATAGAGTGAGCTTGATCAAATTGGTTATCACAACTCTCCCACTAGTTTACTGATACAAGTACAAAATATCTTCACCACCCATAGGCTAAGTAATCCCACCACATCACCAGCCAATTACATCAACCAAAAGTGCAAAACAGAGTTTCCAGGATAGCAACAATACCTTAAAAAAAACATTGCCTACCTAGCATCCCACCTAAACATTCTAACCAAACCAGTATCAGCCCCTGTCCATTACTGCATCAAATCAGAATTGGATCAATCCTTGTCGATGAACATTGCATATCGTGATGGTTCCTTATAGGCTGCATAGACACAACCTCTACACCTGCATCACCCACACCTGCAACACCCGTTAGCTATCTCCAAAACTTTATCTCCCCTACAGTTCATGATGTTGCTGTAATACCAACGTGGAACTATTGTGCTCAAAACCATGACAACATCCTTCCAACAAGTCCCTACCATCAACATGGTCCAAAGTGTTGTGTACTCACCCTTCTCCAACAAGTGGATCAAACCAGCAACTACTTTGAAAATATGCTTGGTTTGTGTTGAGAAACTCACTCCACACCTAACAATAAGTGGTTCCCTGCATTGCTTCTTCCCTCCTCCTAATACATATTGTATTCGGTTCAAATGAGTGGTACTATAGTACCTGACTTTAGAGTTTGGTTAACTCCATATTGATATACCTTCTTATTAGGATTTGGTTTGCGGCAGATTCACATAACACAGTTTTTACTGTTGCCAAGTGCATTCACTCACCAAAATCAGCATGCTATCTTTATTACACCGTAGATTGACTATAGCTCATGATGCACCCGAGTGATTAGATTGCATAAGAGCTCTTTGATATGTTGTCCTTATGATAAGTGTCTAATTTTAGTAATATTTCATATTAAAATATAGGCACTTATGAGGATTTATTGCTAATTTACATATAAAATAATCTCTAATTTATGAATTTATACCTTTTTACATTTTTATGAGCTTTATTTGAATAAGAG
>Ga0123342_1002773_pt1 | contig 28829 bp, 11 predicted proteins | sample Turbeawhitnodule_FD_89960 | JGI IMG/M metagenome (GOLD analysis project Ga0123342, IMG submission 89960) | Root nodule microbial communities of legume samples collected from Mexico - Turtle bean Mexico white nodule | ecosystem: Host-associated > Plants > Roots > Nodule | place: Mexico: Nepantla... | reverse complement strand
TAGAGAGTAAAATACATGATGTATATATAAGAAAAAATTAAGACCTAGCTGAAACAGAAAAGGAAAGTTGGGCCAAACAAACAAAGCCCAATAGTTTAAAATAGAAAATTAAATATATTAACAATAACAAATACTATAAGATATATTAAAGATATAACAAAGGTAACTGATGTGCAGGAAGTAAGTTTAACCTACTAGACAATCTACAATAGTAACATGTTAGACGGTCTCACAATGTTAAACCTATTAGACGGTCTTATAGTACAACATGATGGACGTTCTCACGAAGTTATACTTGTTAAACGTTTCTGGTGGATTGAGACATTCTAGACAATCTCTAAACGTCAAATGTGTTAGACGATATGATAATCTTCATCATGTTAGACGATGCAGTTTTCGTTATCGCACTAAACAGTCTATCACGTCAGAGAGTTTTTGAACTCAATGCTTATGTTCTTAAACTATTTTCTAATCATATTTAAAATGTTTTCAAACCTTTTCTTGATAGTATTTAACCATTTGAATAAAAGATTTCACCTAAACACGTAAACTAGATTGATATGAAAAGTTTTCACATCAAAGTAAAATAAAGCATTTCAAAAATTTCATATCTTAATTGTCTTGATGATACTTGAATCAAATATATCCTCTAAGAGAAATATAATCTATTTTTCATACTGATATTCTTCAACAATCAAAAGTTATTCCAATATTGAAAAGTTTGCAAAATAGAGTAGTTAACGAGAAAATTTACAAAAAGCAAAGACATAATTGATTATAGATTTAATCTAATTTTGAAATTAAATCTGAGTTAAAGTTTGATTCACTTCAATGTTTATAATTTATACATACTTAAATAGTTTTTTTAATTTAAATTATAAGTAAGGCCTTTTGGTATAAAAGGCATTTTGAAATGAGATTTTAAAATTAAATGAATATGATTCAGTGTTACCAATTTGATTTAATGATAATTATTACTTATTATGAATTTCAAATTGTTTTTAGACGATGTCTACAACACTAAAGACACACATTAAGATCAAACTAGTCTAATGCAAAAATGAAGGTGCTATAGTACAAGAACCGAACCTACTTTAAGATTAGAAGAATCAAGCTTCAACTTCTAAGATATATAGAATGACTTTAAAGATCAACATCGACAGGTAAATACTCAAACTACAATGTTGAAATAATAGAAAATACTTTAGATAATAATAATCTTTTAATTTATTAAAAAAATTTAACTTTGTAAATATATAGTAATTAATTATTTTTTGTCTTTAAAATTATTCGTTATTTAATTATTTTCTTTTAGTGTAAATTAAAAGAGTTTTAATTTATTTTTTTATCTAAAAGTTTTAATTTTTTTTTAGTGTAAATTATTTATATAATATGTACACATTTTAAAAAAATAGTATTCACAATATTTTTCTAATAAATACTAATGATAATTTTATTGTATTTATTATTTTTTAGAGTATCATTGCGATATTGAGACTATCATAAATTAATCTATCTTCATTTTAATCCCCTAATATCTTGGTACTAATCACCATTGCAAATAATTAACTATTTTCATTATTTCGAAATTTTGAAATGTTATCAATTATTTATAGTGAAAAAAAAAAAGAAAAAATGCAGTAAAATTTGGAGACCAACAAAGCATAAGAGAAATATAAATTTTTCTTTCCATTCATGAAAAACATAATAAATAAAAGAAGATTGATTCTGACATTGATAACTGAGATAAAAAAAATTGCCATGAAAAATCAGCAAGTGTAAGCTAATTATTTTACGATTTCTTATTATAATTCAAAAAAATTTAAAGATGTTTGTGTTAGGAAGATGAGACCTAATTGAAGGACTTCGTCTTCTTTCTTTTCTCAGACAGATTGCTAGAGTTTTGTTGTGATCCTTCTCGCCTCGATATTACTCCTTCGGGCCTCGAGTATCAGGTAGATGTCGAATGGGAAGTTACCTGCATAACACACTCTGACGTTCAAGTGAAAAAAAGGTATTCAGCACTCGGGGTGTACACTGATATACATACATTTCTTCTTGGAATGTATATTATTTATATTATTTTAATAAATTTATATTATTTTAATTAACTTTATTCTCTTTTTAAAGGATTAAGTGTATGGATGAGCCTGCACATGCAGATCTCGATCAACTCAAACAGGGGTAATTACAGGTCGGAGGAAAGAGAAATTAGAAAGAAAAATCACCTTAAATCTCCTGTAAAACTGGATTAAAACTAGATAACACTAGTCATCTTCATCATTTTGTGATAAGATAACAATAAATTACCCACACACTCATGTGTTAGAACACAGAATCTGAGAATGAAAAGTTTTGCAGAAAAAGCTGCAACAATGGAAGTAGAAATAGATTTATTGGTTGAGAATGTTACCATTTTCTAGGTGCTGCAACAATAATAAATAATAAGCAAAGTCTCTCTCATGTGTTTGAATTTTGGATTTATCCTGAAAAGAAGATGAGAAGGATAAGGTGGATCTACGCAAGCAATTGCACCGACCGATGAATCCAACTCATATCTACGTGGAGACTTTAACGTTACAAACTTTACAAGTTTTCTCTTTTAGGTCCAACAAATAATATATGTTTGCTAATGATATCTTGCTATTATAACATTAATTTTATTTATTTCACACTAAATAATATTATTGTTTCATTATAATATAACAATTTATTTTAAAAAATAGTTTATTTGTAATTTTTTTTATTAATTTATCAATCAAAGAAACTTTATTCTATATCACTACAACAAAATCATGAAATAGAAATCAATTTATAAAAATCAAAATAATTAGTTACAATAGTAACTAAATTAGAGACAATTTTAAAAATTAAAATTAAATTTGGTTTTTAAATTAGTTTCTATTATTATTAAAAAGTTTTTAAATTGGTATTTAATTAGCAATCAAGATTTTTGCTACTAAATTTAGAAACTAAATAATGGGTAATTAAAACCTTACTTGCTAATTAGATACCAATTTAAAAATTATTTAATAATAATAGAAACTAATTTAGAAATTTTTTTTAGTTTTTAAAATGGTCTTTATTTTAATTTTTATTATAATTAATTATTTTTATTTTTAAAAATTGGTTTCTATTTCTTGACTTTGTGGTGGTGTATTTTTTAAGCAACCATCAACTCGAGTTACAATCTTTCATAACATAGTAAATTGTGGCTACAAAACTTCTTTTAACTAATTAAATTCATAGTCTCTCAGTTATCTTTGAAAATATTTTATAATTTTTTCTGTTTGACTTTTGAAGTTTAAAATAAATATTAATAAGTTTCTTTTATATCTTTATATATTATTTATTTTGTAACTATTTTAGGATGTTTATTATGATACATGAATAAAAAAAATAAAATACAAAATCTTATGAATAGATGCTACATGAATTATCCCGTAAAGGATAACACAGTATACACTTGATGTGATAATAAATATTTTATTAAAGTTAGTGAACCCGGTTTTCTGATCTTTCTAAGAATCGGTATTTTATTAAAGAAATATAATAGGTAAAGTGGCAACAATTTTATTACAATCCAGAGAAATTGTTATATTTTTTTGTTTATTTTTGTAAAATAACCTTTAAAACAAATAAAAAGAACCGGACACAATATATTTAAGTCCATCAGAAAAAAAAAGTTCTAATATATATATATATATATATATATATAATTTCTCACTGTATTTTTGTATTTTTGTGTATATAAATTTGTTTCGATTCTACCCTTATTTAAAATTAATATTAATGTATAGTTTTTATATGACTCTCTCACTCCTTTCTTAATTTCTTATTTTAAGACAAAGGAAAGAAAGAGAAAAAATATTCCCACACATTTCCATACAAAATCTCACATATAAAATAAAATAACTTCTATTTTTAATCATTTTCTATACTCTTTCTTTGTTTTTCAATTTTGACTTATCTAAAATTATTTTTGTCTGTATATTACATTTTTATAACGTAAATATTTAGTAAAAGAGGAAAATGTGAATACACGAACACAATGTGTTTTCACTAGTTAGAAGATAATATGAGTTGTCAAACTAGATTATAAACTAACTGAATAAATGATAAATTAATTAGTAATTGTTAAATGACACAAAGCATATAATTCATAAATTTTATTATATAAATAAATTTTGTATTTTGAGATTTTTTTAAGTACTTTTATTTATTTTGTAAAAGTTATATTACTCATAATTGTAATTTTAGATTTGTCTTCACTAACTAAATTTTTGTTAAACTTTTTAGTACTTTTATTTTATTAAATCAATATAAAATCATGAAATTAACACTACTAGAAAATCATAAAATAGAAAACTAATTTTTAGAGACCAAAATAATTAGTTGCAATAGTAACTAAATTAGAGACCATTTTAGAAACTAAAACAAAATTTGGTTTCTAAATTAGTTTTTATTATAGTTAAATAGTTTCTAAATTAGTATCTAATTAACAACCAATATTTTTGCTACCAAATTTAGTAACTAAATAATTGGTAGTTAAAATCTTCGTTGTTAATTAGATACCAATTTAAAAAATATTTAACAATAATACAAACTAATTTAGAAACTAAATTTTGTTTTAGTTTCTAAAATGGTCTCTAATTTAATTACTATTGCAACTAATTATTTTGGTATCTAAAAATTGGTTTCGATTTCATGATTCAAATAAGTTAATCTAATAAGTATTAATTAAATTAATTTTATTTATTTATTTATTAGAAATTTAATTTTTTTCATTTCTTAATTTAAATTACTCTTATATTGAATTCATTTTTTATAATTTTGATTGAGTGTCATCTTCCCATAGCATGGCGTAAGGAAACATATATTACTTGAATTTTTACCCTGTAAAAATTATAAAGTAACCCATAAAAATACTAAAAATAGTGCAATAATTAATTGCTGATAAAAAAAAGTGCAATAATTAATTCTATCCACAAGATTGAAATATGTAATAATAGATACAACATAATTAAGAATATAAGAAGAAGAAAATAAATGAGAATATAAAAGATACTAATAAAAAACATTATAAGTTCATAGCTAAAAGTAGCTTTAAGTAACTTCACTTATCATTTAGAAACGTTTAAAACAGCATTTTAAAGTGCTTGCCAAATACGTTAATAAACAATAATTAGCACACTAATGAATCAAAACTTTATATTACCCTTGATTTTTTTTAATTACAGGAATTGAATTATTTTAGCAAGGAGAAAACAATTAATTATATTTATATTTCCCATGATTAAGATAAATTTACTTATATTATTAGATTGAAATTGTTGTTTTAAATTTAATTATTGACAAGAAATAAAGTGTGTATAAAATATGTTGTATTGGTCCCATTCCACATATGCAACTTGAAGGCATTACAGTGAATGAGGTTGGAAGAATTAGAGAGAAAAAATTAGAAAGGTTTGATTAATAAAAATAAAAAATAACCTAAGTTGACTTCTCTAAACTTATTTCACACGCTTCTACCATGCAACTTACCCAACTAGGCATTGAAGTGTTGTATTTTCCTTTCTTAACTCCACCCATTTTCTCACCATTTTGCCTATAAAACACACCTGAGAGCAACAAGAACCAGAGACAAAACACAACACAACACAACACCTTAATCTCTTCAAAAAACAACATCATTGTAAAAATGGCTACCCGCGTGATTCCTCCCAGGATTCTCAAGAAATTCCGCTACAACACCGTCACGAAGCCCCTCAACGCGGTGCATCCCTCCCTCACGCCGGCCATCGCGCCGCCGGCGTTCTTCGAGAAGCCGCCAAGCGTGGCGGCTGAGGTGGCGCTGGGGATGGACGACGCGGAGCGGCTTTTCGCGTCGGTGTCCACCGGGCGGCTGCTCCGATCGGCCTCCGTGCTGCATGCGACGGCGGTGGGGCCCATGGTGGACCTGGGAATGTGGTTCATGAAATCGCCGCTGCTCCAGAGTGGGCTGCCGCGGGATCTCGTCATGTCCGTCACGCGCGAGACTTTCTTCTCGCACTTCTGCGCCGGCGAGGACGCCGCCGGCGCCAGCAAGAGCATCGGGGTGCTGAACGACGCCGGCTTGCGCAGCATGCTCGTGTACGGCGTGGAGGATGCGCACGATAACGAGGGGTGTGACCAGAACCTCAATGGGTTCCTTCACACTGTTACTGTCAGCAAATCGCTTCCACCATCTTCTGTAAGTGCTTCTTCTTTCTCTTTGGTTTTTCGTTTTTTGCTCTCACATGCACATCGGAGAAAGCCACTGATAGTCGGTGAAGTGGGTCCCACTTCAATTCAGTGTCTTTTTTTCCTCTCCTATAAATTAGTTATTTTTAATTAATAATAAAAGAAAAAAAATAGTTAGTAAAAAAATGGGTGCATGAAGTTTCGATGGTGAAAATTTTACTCGAACTGAAAACCTCAGTTGATAATTTTTTTTTATACCCTTTTCTGATATCGATTTGGTGGAATCGTGTGCCTTTTTGTTTTCCCAGAGAAAAAAAAATTATTTTGAAATGTTTTAATTTTGTAACTCTTAAATTAAAAAAAGAATAAATGTGCATGGAAAGATTTTGTTCCTTGTAATTTACTGTGATTTAATTTGAGACTTTTGTTCAGATAAAACCGGGTGTCATTCTTTTTCTTTAATTATGCGTATTAATTATATTTTTCAGAAGTTATGATGTTTCAATGCTCTTTATTTGTCTCATTTATTTGGTACAGTAACCAAAGAAAAAAAAGTGCGTGACCACTTGTTGTGAATCGCTCTTTTTTTTTTTTTTTTACCAGTTAATTTTGCATATTAAAAAATACTGATTCTGACAGAAGAGAATGAGTGAAAATAGAACAACTTTTTGATCAGTTCTTTTTTAATTAAATTAAAAATTCCTTTTCTTGAATCAGATGAATTAAAGATTCCTACTGGTGTTAGTATTTTGTATAATTGTGTGGAACCTTGAAATGGAACACGTACTGTGCAGCGTGTTTGATTTTTGTGTGATTGAATCTTCAAGTGGGTACCATGCACGAATCATTGTCAGAAAATCAACGTTTTGATGTGGGATGTGTTGTTTTGGTCCCTCTCAGAAAGAGGACAATGGGGTTGGCAATTTGGTATTGCTTCTGCACACATGAGCTGTGATTCACTCTCATGCCATGAAAAAATTGCAGAGTGTACGAATTGAGATAAATAGTTCATGACAGTACACGGAACTTTCATCAATTTCTAGCAAAGTTTTCAATGATTTCACTGTCAATTTTCTTGCATTGTGTTTGGTAGGCCATGGGGTTGACGTGTTTGTTGTATTGCTCATCTGTTTTTCAGTGTTTTCTGGTGTTAACTCGTGCAGCCTTTTGATGTGACAGGTGAGCTTTGTCATTGTGAAAATCACTGCAATATGCCCCATGGCATTGCTTGAAAGACTCAGTGACCTTCTAAGATGGCAACAGAAAGACCCTTCATTTGTTTTGCCATGGAAGCAAGATTCCCTCCCAATTTTCGCAGAAACTAGCCCTTTGTACCACACACAGAAGAGACCAGAGCCTCTAACCCCAGAAGAAGAGAGCGATCTGCAACTTGCCAACCAGAGACTCCTTCAACTTTGCCAAAAGTGTGAGGAGGCCAATATTCCTTTGTTGGTTGATGCTGAACACACCACTGTTCAGCCAGCTATTGATTACTTCACATACGCTGCTTCCATCAAGCACAACAAAGCTAGCAACCCCATTGTGTTTGGGACCATCCAAACTTACCTGAAAGATGCCAAGGACAGGTTATTGCTCACAACAAATGCAGCAGAGAAAATGGGAGTTCCAATGGGGTTCAAATTGGTGAGGGGTGCTTACATGTCCACAGAGAGAAAATTGGCTCAGTCTTTTGGACATGCATCCCCAATTCACAATACCATTCAGGACACACACAATTGCTTCAATGACTGTGCATCATTTATGCTGGAGAAGGTTGCCAATGGACCTGATTCAGTTGTTCTTGCAACTCACAATATTGAATCAGGTACAATTAGTGTTTAATTTGTAACATTTACAATGTTGGTGCATGTACTATTTCCATGTTATGATATCAGAAGACTCAGCATCCCAATTTAAAGTGTTTGTTATGGTGTGAATGTTGTGTAGGGAAATTGGCTGTGGCAAAAGCTCATGAACTGGGAGTTGGAAAGGTGAAGCAGAAGCTAGAATTTGCACAGCTATATGGAATGTCAGAGGCACTTTCCTATGGAATAAGCAATGCAGGGTTTCAGGTTAGCAAGTATATGCCATTTGGACCTGTAGAAATGGTCATGCCTTACCTCTTAAGAAGGGCTGAAGAGAATAGAGGGCTCTTGGCTGCTTCAGGCTTTGATAGGCAACTGATGAGGTATGCTAAATTAAATTTTTTGTTCATTATAGGAAATACTTGTTTTGATGCTAACAGCATGATCATTTTTCTCTGAACAGAAAGGAGTTGGGAAGGAGACTTAAAGCTGCAGTCTTCTAATCAGCTAGGAAGCATGGTTTCATTCACTTTTGTAAATGTAGAGAGTTCTGTGATCAGATGGAATTGTGCTTTAAATAAAATGAAAATCTGCTTTATTTTGGTGCTTCTGTTGGAAATGCAAGTGCAAAGAGGATAAAATGGAATGTGTTCAAGTCAAGTTGGTTCCTTTCATTTAACCATCATACAAATTTCCCATTCTTAAAAGACTTCAAATTGATTAGTAATGTTATGTGCAATGGATGCAAGTGGGTTTGTCACTAACAAGTTCTTGCACACTACAAAGTTTCTTTGTAATTAAAAATTACAATATTACTATTATAGTAATTACAATGAGAGGCATTATTCATAATGCTTTCCTACAATATTTTGTTATTTCTATAATTTCTTAAATAATGTTGACATTCCTCTAATGTTCTAAAATACTTGTTGACATTATTTCTCTAATGTTAAAGGTTTAATTTCTCAAACACTTCAAATATTTGGATAAACTTCTCTATAAAACTTTAAAAGAGAAAAAAAAATAGTAAGTTAAAATTAATTTACACAAACTAAAATACAAAAAGTTCTAAAAATCATGTGAGAGATTTCTGCAATTTATTGATGTATAAACTAAATTTGTAAAAAAGACTACATTAATTGTGTAGTTTATTTCAATTTAAAGAAAGTTTTGACTGGCTCAAAGTTTTAAGTTATTGAACTAGTCACATTTTAATTTTACACTTGAGTTATACTTCATGTTGTTTTGACTTGATTTAGTATTTTATATTTTTTTTTTCATTTTGTGTAAAAAAATGATAAAACGGATAGAACCTCACAGAATAACAATATATATCCTATATTTTTTTAAAAAAATTGATAGCTTTAACAATATATTGATACAAGACATTTTTAGTTAATTAATGTTGTATCTCCATATCATGATATATTATTTGTTTTAAAATATATACAGTGAAATATACTTTAATTTTAGATTAATATTTCTATAAATCTATATAGTTTATATATGGATAGTTTTGATTGTGGAATTTGAAAAATATTGTGAATCACCAATTAGCCATTGATCATGCTCTTAGTGATAACAACACATTGAAATGAAAAGGGATTAATTAATATTAACATCTAAATCATGATCACGATCTCTAATTTGCATGAACTTATTTTGATCTGAATAATATATTTTTTCATAAATTTAATGATCATGAGCTTTCTCCCTTAACAAAAAATATAGGTTTTTAACCATGGTCGGTGTGAAAAAACGAATCTCAATCCAAATGCTTGTAGATTCCATTGAAAGGTTGGGTTTGAAAATAATGAGTTTTGAATAATCAATGATTATGCAAGCTTATCTTGGAAGAACTTCGAACATTTTTTTCCATAAAAAAGATAAAGATTGATTCAACATGGTAGCCTCCTAACCAATCAATATCATGATCATTACAATTATAATAAGCGATTGTGTAATATTTTATCGTTACTTTATTCTTAATTCAAAAATTCTCAATCATTTATGATATACAAGAATTATATGACATAAGACTTTCGTTGCGTTCATCTATTATTTTTGGCTTTCCTTTGTTTGATTCCATGGAAGAACTTTCACGTCAATCTCATCGATTTCACTTTCATGGTTTTATTTTCTACGTTTCTACTATTTGGTTGATAGATGGGGAGCATGAAAGTTAACTTTTTCAGAGATATTATTGTTTCCCACTTGAATGCATGAACCAATAAGAACACTTCTAAGGAAAAGAGAAAATATACTTATAGATATAACTTTTTGGTATAATAAGAAAGATGAAACGAAAGATAATTATATGTACACTATCAAAAAAATCATGAAAATTAATTTTATGATAATTAGTTAAATATTAATTTAAAAATTATTTTGATATTAATTATTATTTTAGTCTTTATTATATATATATAATTTAATCAATATAATATTAATTATTATTTTTTCTATAAAATTAATTTCTATTTAATATTTTTTTATGATAATAGAAAGATATCCACATGATAAAAGTTAATATTGTAAAAAATATTATCAAAATTTATCATGTAATTAATATAATTAAAAATAATTAATGTTACTCAAATTAGTCCTTCGAAGTGTAAGAAAATAGAAATAAAAAAATTTAATGTTTATATGTTGTGGATATAAATTTCTCTTATATATCCTCAATTACCAAGAAATTTTTATATATGGTTTTTTTGGAGAATCATTATAAAAAACTGTTAATTTTAATATACATAATTTATATTAAATCAATTAAATTTAAAATGATTATAAAATACTTTATTTTTTCCAACACATACCCCAATATTTAATATTGAAGATAAGAGGGGAAGAGGTGATGCCTCACCAATCAGTTTAGTTGCTGTGCTTAGTGAGTGGTTCCATTATGCAAAATATCACTTCTTTATTATTTATATTTATTTGTCTCCTTTTAATTATTACATTTTTTTATTTATTTTAAGTATATACCACATCTTGCACCATGAAAACCTTATCTATTTAATTTATGATTAGAATGAATTTAAGTTAAACTGACTATACATTAGTTTTTTTTTAATTATGATTATACTAAAACATTTTAAAATAATGATATTTTAATAAAATATATACACACGTTATAATTTATATATCAAATTACTATGTTTAAAAAATGAAATTAATTTTATCAATCTAACTTAAATTTTAAAATAAATACTTTTTTAAACTTTCGATTCAACTTTTTAAAACAAATCAAAACAGTCAATTAGTTGGATATAAATATAAAATTACAATTAATTTTAAAATGTTAACCAGCTTCGTTCTTTAAATATGGAATACTTAACATATCTGATAAAAAAAATTTAACCTATCTGATAGAATAAAGTTGATATATATATATATATATATATATATATATATGTATGTATGTATATATATATCAATTTTAACTTTTCATATATTAAAAGTATATTCTAATTTTATTATTTTTAATATTTAATTATTTACACGTATGGACGGAATGTGTCCATAACATCTCATATTAATGAATTCAATAATTTATTAAAGAAATGAATCAATTCCTAACTCTTATAGTAAAAAACTTAAATAAGATTATTTATTTGTAAGTACATTAGAAAATAAAGTGAATGTCGTGTATCATACCACTAATTCTAAAACCTAATTGAAAACACGATTACTTTATAAGTTCTTACACATAGAAACTTGTTGACTATCAATAATATAAATAAGTGAAAATTTCAAAATATTAATTGTTTATTATTATATATTTATTATGGAGCTAAGTTTAATGTGGGAATATCTTTATATATATACATCATTCTCTTTCTAGATGATAAATAATATATTTAAATAAAAATAATAATATAGAAATTAGACACTTCAAACGCTTTATTGTAGAATTCATCTCAACCTTTTATAAGAATATTTGTTAAGAAAACCTCAATTAAAAAAAATTATTTCTTTAATTAGGTGTTCCGTACAATGGCTATAATAGTTTTTTTGGGGTAAAATATAAGTGTTTTGAATCATGATCACGAATCTTCAATAATCTTGCTGATAAAAAATAAAAAAATCTTCAATCTTGGTTATAGAAGACAAAATCAACCCAAAGTGTGTATCAAAATTATTATTATTTTTTTCACAAAAACGATGGTTTGATTTGAAAGAAAGTATATATTCTGAAGTTGGAGTTTAGCAGTTCACGAAATTTCGTCAAAATTAATAGTAAACTTTCAAAACAGAATATCAAGGAAGAACGTTAACTCTTAAGCATATAACTTTGAATAAATAAATATTCCTTTCTAAAATTAAGCACTAAATTTTCAGGATGTAATAATCTAAAATAATAATTTAATAATAGTGGAATAGGTCGTAATTGAGTTTATATTTTTTTTAATACTAAGTAACATCTTAAGAAATAAAATTAAGGATAATTAGGATGAAGAAATTAGAAAATATAAAAGTGACCAAATTATTACACAATGAAAATGAATAATTATTGAAGAGATAATATCGAAGTATTTAGATTTAAGTATGTACTTTTATTCATCTTAAAAGTATCTTTAAAGTTAAAGTAAAAAATAAAAAACTGAAAAAGACATATTGAATTGGTTTTTTTATACCAATTTTGAACTTTTCGATTTGTTCTTTATTAATTTCATGTTTGTTTTAAAAAGTTATTTGATCTGTCCCATGATTCGACCTAATTTTAAAACAATAAATATATTATACAGTGATCGAATTTTCATTTTATATATCACTATTTATTAGTCACTCTTTCCGAAATTGTTGCTTAAAAATCATGAATAGTGATTAAATAACATTTATCTGGAGTTTTAATATAAATAAAAAATGCTGGGTAATATCATCTATTATTTATTATTTTTATGTGTATTTTTCTTCTAACTTTGTACTTTCTAAAGATAATTGCGTCATCAATTAATACATTTTATTTCTGTATATATTGTTTTCCTCCGACATATACAGAAATAATATTGTCTTTTTTAAATTTAAATTTTTATTATATATAGCTTTAATTATAGGAGGATAATATACCCTTTTACCATTTAATTGAAATTATATCTTTATATTATTAAGATAATTATTTTATAATCAAAGTTGGTGAAGTGATTTTTTTCTTTGCAAATTTTTCATAGCTGGATAACTGAAAAGTAAATAAACCACAGCCTCTAGAATTGGATTCCATAGTTCAAATTCAAAGGACAAAATTTGAAGTCCAAGTTGCAGATTCCATCGCCCACCATTGCTGAATTGGATTCCCTAGATTCCATTATTTCATGCAGAAAAGAAAAGAAAAACAAAACATCTCCACTACTAATTAACAACTGTAACATGTGGTGTTTTTCCATGATAATCCAACATGTTTGGAAGATCTTCATTGGTGTCAGAGCATTCAGAATATGTTAATTCAACGGTCAAAATCTACTCAATGTTTTTATTTAATTTTCATGGAAATGGAACTAAATAAATAAATGGCTGATATCTTATATTTTTTATATATAATGTTGTATGATTTGGTTATTAGAATTATTATGTGATATACAATAATGAGTTGTTTGTAAAATAAGGATGAAAAAGCTGTCCATGTTGGAAGAGATAATATAAAAAAATATGGAAAACATAAAAAATATTATCTTATTTCACCCGACAAGAAGGTCCAAAGGCACATGCATTTCCAGATCCAATTTTTTGGCATCACATTAAAAGTGACGACAACTGCCATTGATTATGGTTGAATATATGTATATTACTTATGAGATAAATCTTTTAATATTTTGCCAGTTTTTATTTATTTTTTCTTAGAAGGTTTACAAATTTTTCCTTTAAAAATAATCTATTATAAAAAAATACACACTAATATAAAAATATTTTTATATATCACGTTTTACAATATTTAATTAGATAGTAATTTTAGAATCATAGTTATGCAAACGTTATTTATAGTTTTTTAATTATAGAGAATCATCAACAATTATAGTTTATTTATATCATTATAGACACACATACGCGCACACATACATAGAGATTAAATTTATAATATTCATCTATCTTAGAATGTTATAAAATAAAATGAATATGTGGCTAAGACATTCTTCACAGAGTCCATTTATTTCGAATTTAGTGGTTGACCATCCATAAAATACTACAACACAGAATAAGTTAAAATTAGTGTTTAAAATATACATAGTTTATCATAAACAATAAGAAAATAATAGCCACACTAATACCCTCCTGATTGTTTATTAAACTACAATTCAATATTAATGAAAAGTTAATATTAATATTTTGACAAACAAGGAAGACAAAATGACAGAAAATTAATTAATGAAAATTACAAACCTTTAGGTTCAACCATATGATCTTTTGGAACCTTGCACTTGGTCGACCTCTAAATATGTTATATCTAGTGTATGAGCTAATTAATAAAAAAATTATTTGAAGACGTTTAAGTACTATACATAGGTAAGTTGATAATGTAATTACCTGTCCACTAGTTGTTTGAGATATCACTGACTTCTTATATGCAATGAACATAACCACACAACCGTTATCAATTACAGATATTAAAAGTAATTGTCAGTGATGCATGCATCATCCATGAAAATAATTAGTAAAACTTTAAAGGATGCTATACTAATAATTAATGACTTAAAAACTATACTTATTCATTAATATAAGGGGCAAAATATTTATGTTTCCCCCTGTAACAAAACAATTCGTGATGGCTTACATCATCCAAAACTAAATGACGAATTTATTCAGGTACTCTTATCAATTGCAACCTCTAACACATCAGACATGTGTATGTATAAAGAGATTTTATCGTTTCTTCCAAAATCAGTACCATCCCCCGAACCTCGGCTAGGTTTGTATCTATAGCCACAACAATCTATAATAATGCAGCTATAGGATCGTCAATGGAAATCAATTGCTTCTTCCTTTGCGGACTTGGTTTTCAATGCAGTTGCTACAAAATAAAGAATATTTTCATTAAATTAAATATAATACATAAATATAAATTAATAATTACAAATTAATTTGTTACTAGAGTTTAGTAATAAGTCGAACGAGGTGTTTATTCTAGGCTATGAATGTCTGAAATGCCTCGACCACATTAGTTACTTAATTTGAAGGCAGATGAATAGGAGCATCAACAACTTGTACGTTCTCCATCGTGACCTTTACTACACCAGGGGGAGAACCACATTATGTAAAGTAGTGGCTCCTTCAAAGACTTTCCCTATGACCACCATCCGAGGAGTGAAACCATCATTTACAAGTAACTCACATTGACTTATCTCGCTAATGTCATCCCCTAGAGCTACACAACTCCCTTTTGAGCCTTTGAGAGTGGGAGCCACAGGCTGTTGGAATGGAGTTGTGATATACCTAAGACATGGAGTTGTGATATACCTAAGACATGAAGTTGTTCCTGAAACTCCTGCCTCAACTGCAGAGTAACTTGATGAGTTACCCTCTGAGTAACCTTGTCAGTAACATTCTCTGTCACTTATTCAATGATCTGCTACTGTAATTGATTCATCACTTCTTGACTAATAACCATACTTTATATGGAACACATAGCTATAGGCGATGGTTGCCTAATAAACCATAGTCTATAATGTCCATCATAAGCAAAAATTGCTCACCAAACCGTAGTCTATATAATATATTTTCAAATAGAAAATTATCATAATTAGAACCGTCGCTTATATGTTTCTCTTATTTATAAATTTATCACAGTATTTTTTTAGACGATGCTATCACTTAAATCGTTGTCTATAGACGTTGTCAAACTCTTTTTTACACTAGTGCTAGTTCACAGCTACTTGCTATAAGAATCCATGACTCATCATTAAAATTCAAAAGCACTAATATTCTAATAAATTAAAAATGAAACATTGAGAGCTTCATTAAGGCCTATTCCTCGAACAAAATTATGCCAAATATTAAATCCTCTACACATAACAGTAATATAATAGAAAAAACTTAAACAAAATGCTAAACAATAAAAAGAGTATATCTAAAAGAAAAGTGATAAACCATTTTTAATAACAGTCTACATCTTCTATTTTAGCAAAAACTCAAGGTAATCAATCACATTAACCATAAATGTTATGAAACTTTGACTCCAATTGCAATTTAAAATTTGATGACAAGGGAACTCCTCTACCATGTTAGAAAATGAGAAGTTACCCAAAATTCCTTTTCCACACAAACATAAGGTCCAATATAGATATGAATGCAAAACCCTACTTTTATTACAGTCTTCATGAATCTCATTAGCTCATGCCTCCTTTTGAAAAAAATGAATTTAGTTTCATGTAAAAACCAAAACAATGGTGATTTGAGTGAGGGATTTGTGCTTTTCTCTGTTAGCAAAATATGACAAAACATGATGTGTTGATTTGATAATGTCAACACCTTTGGTTGATGTTTCTTTTTCCATTGCTCATTATCTTAATATGATAAAAACGTAAAACGATAATCAATCTCTAAGATGATCTTGAGAAAATTTGCATTGAAAAACTTATTATTTATCTTTCTAAACAGAGTAATCAATTATGTTAAGTTCATAATATCAAGTAATAAGCGATTATCCTTATCAAAATTAGTTTTGATATGTTTCATAAATAATTGATTATTTTAGGCAATAATTAATTATGGAAAGCAATTTTAAAAACTTTACATTAGTAAATAATCAATTATGATTAAAAATAATAAATTATGTTGAGACAAATATGTTTATGAGTTACGTGAACAACATAATAATCGGTTATATCAGTTAGTAACCATACAACTCTTTGAAACTACTTTAAAAAGGAAAAAACCTTGAAGTTTTCTTAGAAAAATACCTTTCAATATTTTCAAAAAGAACTCAATCGCTTTCTAAATATGGGTTTTCTTTGAGTATTATGCATTACATCTTGTTTGAAAAAGAAGAAGTTGAGATTTATAATAAAGGGTGATCATGCTATAGAGTTTTCATTGTAAACTTGTCATATTTAGGGTTTAGGGTTTATATATATTTTGCATTTTCTTTTATATTTTGTATTGATAACTTTGCACAAATGTTTGGTGTCTAGGTAATTAAGTATTTGTGTTAGTTTTTCAAAAGATGTTTAAAGGAGTCATTTGTATTTCTTGTTCTATGTTCTATTTACATAAAAGTTCTTGTAAATAGATAATTCAAGATCTTAAGTGTAAGATTGACCTAAGGTGTTTGAATTAACTAGACAATTCAAGTAGAATTTGAATATAAAATATTGTGTGCATTTTGTTCATATTGTTTTAAATCTTTTTAGTACATTGAATTACCCTCTTTAATATAGTTTTAAGAATATATTTTTTTAAAATTGAAGAGATTTTTTAAAAACCAATTCACAACTCTTTGATTATTGGTCATGATTTTTACTTATTGTTTTTATTTTTATATTTTCTCTTGCGTGAATTAGAGATTTCAGTTTTACTAAGGCTCGTGCAATAAGAATTAAGAAACAGAGAGCGCAATATGCAAAGGGCAATAGGAACCTTAATCGTGATGAGAGAGAAGAACAGAGAAAATAGAGGGTGCGAAGGGAAAAAGGGCGCAAAAGAAAGAAACTCTTTGTAAGCGTAAAAGTATATTGTGTATTAGAAAGTAAAAGGCAGGAGTGTACATATAAGAAAAGCAATGCCTAAACATGTGGCAAAGACAGAAAATAAAATGGGCCCAATAAAAGGCCAGAAACTAATAAAGTTATCTTTAACACCCCTCTCAAGTGGGGGTAGTAGATGTTGCCCATGACCAACTTGGATTTAAGAATGTTGAATTGTGGAGGAGCAAGCTGCTTTGTGAGATGTCTGCCATTTTCATGGCAGAAGTGATTGGCAGTAATTTAAGGAGGTAAACATTTAATTTTTCACGAACTAAGTGACAATTTATTTCAGTGTGTTTGTGAAAGGCCTGGTTTGACACAATCCAGATGACAGACAAGTTGTCACAGGCTAACATTTAATTTTTCACGAACTAAGTGACAATCTATTTCGATATGTTTGGTGCGTTCATGAAAGGTCTGGTTTGACACAATCCAGACGACAGACTAGTTGTCACAGTACAGAGTCGTAGGTTGGAGGAAGGCAATATGAAGTTTGTTAAGAGGTAAGTTAACCATTACAATTCACAAGTTGTGGTGGACAATACTTTATATTCGACTTCAAAGAAGTTTTGCAAAGACAATTTTTTTTTCTTTGACTTTCAATAAATAAGAGTTTCATATTCTTTCACTCACTCAATTAAATTACATGCTGTAAAATTAAATCACTAAAATTTGCAATCGAACATCGAATAGTTGCATAGGACAAAATAGGAGGGAGATGAAAAAATTAGGGACAAATGAAATGAAAATAAAAATAATAGACAATATGAGTTGAAAATTTTGAGTTTAATTATTAAAATATATTGTTTTCTAAATTTAAATATAATCTTATTTTAATTTATAATTTTTTACAGAAATTAGTAATAAAATTTTAAAAATAAAATATAAAAAACTAGAAAAGTATAAAAGATTAAAACTATTACAATATCAATACTTAAGTAATTTTATATGATAGCACAATTCATTAATTAAAATTAAATGCTTAAATTACGTATAAGTACGTGAAAATTAAATATGATAGAATTTAATATAGATCATAATTTTTTATTTTAAAAACAAATTGAAATATATAAAGATTATAAAAAGTAAGAAAAATAAGAATTAATTATATAAATTTTAAAATTTATCTTATTTATAAATACACACATTCTATATTCCAATTTGTCCTTAAACTTTACCTTTTTGAAAAACACACACCTAAACTTTTATTTCTGTGATTAAGCTTATTAATTTTTTATAAGATATTTTTTCTATAATTTTCAACTTAAATCTTTCACTAAATATTAACATGGCAGTTGTTAATAAGTTTATTACATAAGTTACATAATTAATACGTTAATATTTATTCATTAAAGAATTCATACATTGATATATTATTAATTAAATAATTTATATAAACATTTATTAATTGAATAGTTAATAGATTAATAGTTATTAATTTAATAACTATTAGATTATTATCCATTTATTGAATAATTAACATATTATTAATTAAATAATATATATTAGATATCTTTATTTAAATAAGTATCACATTGATAATTATTAATTAAAAAAGTAGATTATTATTTATTAATTAAGTAATAAATAGGTTAGAATTTAGTAATTAAATAATTAATAGATTATTATTATAAAACCAATACATTAATATTTATTCATTAAATAATTTATATATTAATATACTATTAATTAAATAATTTATATATTAATATACTATTAATTAAATAATTTATATTAATATTTTTAACTAAATAATTGCAAGGACCTAGTTAATTGTTAATATGAATATTTTATTATTTAAATATAAAGTTTATAAATAAGAAAATGTTAATTATTCAAATTTCTTTTAGAAAAATCCCCACCTATAAGAAATCTTAGTAAAAAACAAAAGAAATCTCTCCAATCAAATCTAATTTAGTGTACACATACAACATTTAATCACTACACCAACAAAATTATGTAATATATTATAATTATTATTTTTCATGATTATAATTATCATTAATATGTTTATTAATTATTATTATTATAAATATTATTATTATTAATAGTAATAATAATATTAACAATAATATGATACCAATATTATCTTTCGTATTACATATTATCACTAATGATAACATTTATAATATTATTAGTATTAATAATATTATCAATAACATTAATAATATTTTAATAATAATAATAATATTATTATTTTATTACTTCAATCCGTTAAAATTATGTATGGATTTTATTTACGATATTTTTTCAAATTACTTCATTGTTATATAAGAAAAGATTTATCTCAAAATATGTAGGTAATTCGATTTTACATACAAATAATGATCTGTATGTGCGTCCGAATTTACCCTATTTTTGTGTATTTGTGAAGTAGATGATGTTGATCAAAGCTACGTTGAGGAAATAGAAAAAGATTTTATGTATATGCTTGCTTTGTGTATTTTTTTAAAATATATATATATATATTTGAAAATTTAATAAAATAAAATATAAATATATATAGATGTATGTTCTACTAAAAAATAATTAAATTAGATACTATTTTAGATATTAAAAAAGTTATTAGCATCTAAATTAGATTTTATTATTGATAAATAATTTTTAAATTGGTATCTAATTAGCTATTAAAATTTTAGCTATCAATTATTTAGATTTTAAAGTTTGTAACTAAATCTTAGTAACTTTATATATTTGAATAATAAAAACTAATTTAAATATTAATTTTTTTTTCTAAAATAGTAACTAATTTATTCGATATAATAATTGATTATAATTATTTTTTTTCTAAATTAATTGTTATGTAATAATTTTTTTAATGATGTTGGGATGTTTGGTTGTTAATATAACGGTTTAAAATGGGATGTTACAATAATGATTACATTAATAGTTATTAATTAATAAATAAGTAGACTATTATTTATTGATTAAATTAAATAATAAATAGATTAAATAGTTATTAATTAAATAGTCAAATAAAATACTATTTACAAATTAATATTTATTCATTCAGGTTTTTAATTAAATAATTATGACACTAACATTTATCAATTAAATAAATAATACAATAAAATACATCAATATCAAAATATCTTTCATTATCTAATTTATCGATGGCCTGGTACATATTACTCATAGAATTTTCATATTTTATAATTATGTAATTATAGCAAGTATGAAAAATGTTATTGTAATTAAGTCTAATAAGAATCAAACAAAATATAAATATTTATTTAAAAATTATAAATGTTATTAAAAAACCGTCAGGGTGTGATTTTATTTATTCATTATAAACTCTTTTTTTTTATTTGTTTGAGTTGCTGAATGTTGGAAAACACAACATGTGGCGAAATTTTAAGAGATGATAGTTATAATTTATGGATTTTAATTCTGAAAATGTATGGGTGTGAATGTATTTGTATTTTTTATACATCTTAGAAATCATTTTATATTTGTATTTGTATTTTCAATTTCTTCACAATTTTTTTTTAAACTTAAAAAATCATTTTATATTAATATTTCAAACTTTCAAGTGATATCTTTTGTGCCTCCCATATCTTAATTTGAATTTCCTTATATTTTTCTTTATTTAAGTTTCATTTTTTAATTCTAAAAGAATAATTATGTTAATTGTTATTTTTTCATATGACAAACTATAATCATAGATTGTTTTGTTATGGTCTAATCCTATACATGATGAAGACTTTTAGTTCTTGTTACAAATTGGAATATTCCTAGAATATCCATTTTTTATTTATTTTTTTTGATAAAAAAAACTATAATCATAAAGTTGAAAAAATAATTAATGTATTAAATACAATGTTTAATTTAAAACACTCATAGAGAGAAATGAATGTAAAAAAACATTAAGATTTGATATTAACCATTAATTAATTGCTTTCAAATATTCCTTTTACAACAGCTTTTTTTTCCAACTAAAACTTCCTTTAATATTAATATTTCAGGTGTTCCATTCTTGGTTTAATAATTTTTTTCTATATTAAATTTTATTTTTTACTATTTACATTTTAAAAATATTTATTTTCAGTTGTTTTTTCAAAGTAACTTTTCCCTCTTAATTTAATATACTTATATTACTCTATTAATATTATAAATATATGGTCAGTTCACATTTATTAATTAATTTGTTTCTTTTATTTTTTTCTATATTAATTTTTTAATCTCAATTTTGTCTATTTATATTTAAAATCATTTGTTTTCAGTTTTTTCTGATTGCGTTTTTCTTCTTAGATTTAAGATATTTATAATACTCTATTAATATTAAACCATATTCAGTCAATATATCAATTAATTTTTTATTTAATTATAATTATAGCTGTTATAATTTATTTCCATTCAAAGTAAACTTTCTATATAAAATTGAGTCGATAAGAATAGAATGAAAAATATAAAATAGTTAATATGAATAATGAAAATTTTAAAACTGTACAACATTATTATTTTTTTCATCTTCGTTTATGAGATTTCATATTTATCTTGGTCTCAATACCTAAAGAGGTATTGAATTTTTATCATCTTCATCCCCATCGAATACGTATATGTCTCTTACTATTTAAAATATTAACTAAATAAATTTTAAAAAATAAAAATTACAAAAAATAAAATATGATATTATTAAAGATTTAACAACAAAATGATGTACATTTCTTTTATGTAATATTAAATATAAAAAAATTATAATTACATAAACCTTAAATCAAAGTATAAATAACAAAACATAAAGTTGAAATAATTATAAAAAAGAGTAAAAATAATTAAGTGAATGTTCTATAAATATGTTAGGAAATTAAGAAAAAAAAATCAATATAAATTTTAAAGACTACCTAACAAACTAAAGATGTTTTAATAATTTATTACTCCGTTTTTATACTAAATTTAAAAAAAAAAACAAGTACTATCTATACAAATTTGTATCTATTCTACAAGAATTTCTTATCAAAATTATCCAATTTTGACAATATTTACAAAACGGATTCATTTGTCCTCATTATCATGAGTGAGTTTTGTATTTGATATTCCCTATATATATGCCTATATTTTAACTTTTGTAGAAGAAAAACTTGAATCTGCTATGTCCCATACCATGAAGCAGTGTCTACACCTTAGAAATGCTCATGTAATTCTTTTTCTCTTTACATTTTCTCACTCACAACACATATTTTGTCGTGAATAACCATCAAATTGAGTTTTTGGGATGCAATTATGCACTTCCATTTGGATTTTGATATTTTTCATAGCAAACTTTTGATTTTGTCGTGAATAACTGTCAAATTGAGTGTTTGGGATGCAATTATCCACTTCCACTTGGATTTTGATAGTTTTCATAGCAAACTTTTGATAGTTTTTATGTATTCTTCTTCATGCTTATTTTTAGGCAATCTGAGATCAAATTCACACTTAAAACCCTAATATCTGTTGATATATTTTTCAGACGTATTGTTCATACAGATAGATGCTTATGAAGACAAAAAAGATGTCTTTTGAAGTGATTATTTTTTTCATATGGGTCTGAGGCTGATGAGTTTGGTGTTGTATGTGTAGGTGCTTGGTGTGATCTCTTTGATTATAATATTGGGATCACTAAATGTGAAGGTAGCAGAGTCTAGGGTTTATAGTGCATTGGCCAACATTGAATATCCTGCAATCAATTGCAGAAAGCACAGTGCAAGTTTGACAGATTTTGGTGGAGTTGGTGATGGGAAAACATCCAACACAAAGGTCTTTCAATCTGCCATAACCAAACTCAGCCAACATGCTTCTGATGGAGGTGCAACCCTTATTGTGCCACCTGGGAAATGGCTAACTGGACCCTTCAATCTCACCAGCCATTTCACTCTTTTTCTTCAAAAGGGTGCTGTTATTCTTGCTTCTCAGGTACACCCTATACCCTCTATTTTCACCCTTCTTTTGCAATGAAATTTTCAGAGTCTATAGAAAAATTAAATACAATCCTATATTATAACAACAATACATACTAGACAATGAAGCATTCACTTAATTACACATTTTTTTTCAATATTTGTATATAATATTTGATCTTCTTAATTGTCTAAATCTCTTTTAATCACCTCTTATTTATTTATTTCAATACCATATATACTTCTCTAAATTATTTCATGTTATCTAATTCAAATTGTCATAGTTTTTGTTTTATTACTTAAATTATATACAATGTTTTATTACTTAAATTATATACAACATCTTTTGCTTGTGCTGTTTTGAATTTTGAATGTTCTTTTTATTTATGTTGTGATCTTTTTGTATAAGAGTTGAGACACTCTGAAGTGTCTCGCTTAATTTAAATTTATTTTTTATTGACAAAAAAAATATACAAAATCTTTTATATTTGATAATAATAATAATTAAATTACATTCTTAAAATATATTTATATATTTTGAATTGATTATATGCAAAATAGTTGTCCAATTTTATGCATTCACTGTTACATAGACTTAAATAGTCATTATGTAAATATGACTTTCCTCTATATATATTATTTTTATTTTTATACTGAATATTATTTTTCCTTTTATTTATTTTTTGTTAATTTCCTTTTCAATATAGATAAGGGTAATCCATAGTTCAACAAACAACACACATGATATCTACATTTTCTTATATTTTTGTTTTTGCTAAAGTATGATTAGCAAAATGTTCACTTACATTTATCACATTAACAGAATGAATTAGAATGGCCTCATCTTGCTATACTACCTTCTTATGGAAGAGGAAGAGATGCTCCTGGTGGAAGGTTTAGCAGTCTAATTTTTGGGACTAATCTCACTGATGTTGTAATTACTGGTAATTATTTAACACAAACAAACAGTATTCTATTATTAAAGATGGTTAAGTTATTTTTATAGTGGCTAAGTCATTTTGAATTGGATTTGCTTAAACTTGGTGATTAGGTCAAAATGGTACAATTGATGGACAAGGATCTTATTGGTGGGACAAGTTCCACAAGAAACAATTGACTCTCACTAGGCCCTACATGATTGAGATCATGTACTCAGATCAAATCCAAATATCAAATCTCACTTTGGTCAATTCCCCAACTTGGTTTGTCCATCCAATTTACAGCAGGTCTGATAAGATTTTCTTTTTCTCTAATCAAATTTCTTAAAACTGCATACTCTTTTTCCTTGATGTATAGTGTGCTTCATTATTCTGATCAACCTTTACATCTTCAGTAACATAATTGTAAGTGGCCTTACCATTCTTGCCCCAGTAGACTCTCCTAATACAGATGGAGTAAACCCAGGTAAAAAATTGTTTGTTTTCTGTTATATACTTATTTTCACTTACATATTTGACATTTATGCAGTAAAAAATAAGAGCATTCATATTGAGAAGTTTTTATTACTTGAATTGGCTAGATTATGTAACAACCATTGTCTAATTGTTCCAAACTTTTGTCTTCTCCACAGATTCATGTACAAACATTAGGATTGAAGACTGCTTCATTGTTTCTGGGGATGATTGCATTGCAGTAAAAAGTGGTTGGGATGAGTATGGAATTAAATTTGGAAGGCCAACCCAACACTTAGTGATTAGAAGGGTGACTTGCATCTCCCCAGACAGTGCCATGGTTGCATTAGGCAGTGAAATGTCTGGTGGAATTGAAGATGTTAGGGTTGATGATCTCACTGCTATCAACACTGAATCAGCTATTAGAATCAAAACAGCAGTTGGTAGAGGTGGATTTGTGAAGAACATATTTGTTAGAGGATTGAATCTGAACACCATGAAATATGTGTTTTGGATGACTGGCTCTTATGGAGAACACCCTGACCCTAACTTTGATCCCAAAGCACTTCCTACTATTACTGGAATAAATTATAAAGATATTGTTGCCAAGAACGTTACGTATTCTGCAAAACTTGAAGGAATCTCAAATGACCCTTTCACTGGAATCTGCATTTCTAATGTGTCAGTCCAAGTGAGTGCACAACAAAAGAAGCTTCAGTGGAATTGCACTAATGTTGCTGGAGTTACCAATAATGTCACTCCTACCCCTTGTGCATTGCTGCCACAAAAAGAGAAAACTGATTGTGCTTTTCCAACTGACAAACTACCCATTGAAAATGTTCAATTCAAGACATGTTCCTTATGAAACAGTCTTGTCGAGTGTATTTGAATCTTGGACTTATATATAGTAGAAATAAAGATCTTGTTTAAGGGACAGTATTCCTTTTAATGTAACACATACCATTAATATATCTTTAATAAAAAGTTTCTAGTGGTTTTTTTTATCAACAACGAATTAAATGGGTATCTCAACTCTTAAATAAAACTAAACAATTAAGATACAAACCAAATGATAAACAGGCCAACCCATCGTTGGTTCAAACATACACATACCGTTTGTATCTTCAACTAAGAGTTACTCCTACAAAAGATAAGAATCTGCACCATATGCAACCAAAGCAAACCCAGACAGCCACTGTACCAAAGCCTCTGCTCCACAAAGATAGCTCAGTTAAAGCATGCAGCTGCAGCCTAAAAGCACCATTCTAGCATCACAGTCCACTATGGCTACGACAGGCATTCTCCTGATCAACGCGCAAATTCGTCCTTGCACACCATATCAGTACTAAACCAGCATTATTACCTCTAACAACAGACCATGGCTGCAGCAAAAACAAATAATTGCGGCACTTGACTAAGAATACAAAATTCTTGGTTGTGGGATATGACTCACCTTTGCCGTTTTCTTGACATAATGAATGAGCATATCCAAAGAAATCAAAAAGAGGTTATTACCGTTCACAATTAATTGTAATCAAAGGCAGATTACTTACAGTTCACAATTAATTGTTATCAAATGAAAGTTACTTACTATTCTCAAGTAATTGTTTTTTATTATTGTTGTCTCCTATAACCATTATTTATAGTGACTTTCTTCAAGCAATGTAACACAACAAAAACAACAACATACACTTGTTTCCTCTCTCCTTTCATATACTTTCTATCTCTTTGGGTGCACGTATTTAACCCATATAGTTTAGTTTGTTTTGAGACTATTTATCTATTAACCTGAGAGGAATTCATTGTACTCTCAGTACTATTGTAGTGAAAATTTTGACTTTCTCGCCGGTGATTTTTTACCTCTATTTAAAGGAATTTTTCACTTAAAATTTCTAATACCATTCTACTTTTTCTTATTAATTATTTTAATTTCTCATAATCTTTAGTTGAAATTATGCCCCAAAATTAAAATGTAACAGCAACATAATACCAGCATTTCATTGGCTGGAGAGCCCTCCAAATCCTGCACTTTCTGCAAAAGCAAACCAAAACAAAACTCCTATAAAACACACGACTGCCTGCTGTGCCTAGGAATACAAGTCCAGAACATACATTTCCTTTGGTTTACAACAAAGCTTAGTTCCATATGATTGCATCCATAAAGTGCTAAAGATGCATAGAATCTGATATGGCACAACTATGTAGCATAAGAGTCACTACTTCCACAGCCCCGCACACAAGCTCTTTACCAGCACCACTACTCAGCTTTAGACTCATCACCTCCACTCAAACACCACCCAACTTACAGCTTCACACAAACTTCCCATTCTACATCCCTTTTGCCTTGCACCCCACTCTGGATATCCCTGTTAAATACCTTCAGGCACCTTATGGCATAGATGTCCACCCATCACTGTTGCCTCCACCTATTACATCTGATCTCCACCTCATACACCTTGACAGCCCCCGTGCCACACCCATCCATAGATTTTTTTTTTTTTTTTTATCGGCAAAAAATAAAATAAATTAAAGAGATACTTTAGGGGTATCCCAACCCGTATACAAGAAAAATCACTTTTGAACTTAGAACAAAGCACAAGCATTCTAAAACCCCTCCAACCAGTTTAAGCTTTACATAGTAATTCCCTTAAACCACAAAGAGAAGACCAAAAAAGTGAAGGAACACTTAAATCCAAACTCCACTTCATAAAAAGCTTCCCCGTACCTCCACCTGCACACTTATCCTACAAGAATTCAGCACATCCCTAAGATATCTTTCTAAACGAGATTAAAACCTCTTGAACTAGTATCCACTGTACCACACCACATTGAGAATTTTCATTCCAACACCATTGGGAGATGAATTTGAGTGTGGTGCAGACCTCAACAATCCAGCAGCTTATGCTCCCTGCAGTCTCAGCAGCTTGGCAATGATATTGAGTGAAGCTTGAACTAGAAAGCTTTGTGTAATGTGCTTTCCTAGCCACAACTTCATGAGGATTTGGCACTGCAGTCCCATTCTCCGCCCTCACAAAACTGCACCCAAGGATGCACTCTTGAAAGAACCAACACCACCTATACCAGCACCTACATGGTTCTACTGTACTGTTCCCATGTTCACATCTTCAACTTGGTTGTCTTTCAATGCTTCACCCTTCACTTGCTCTTCTAGTGCACTGGAGTGGCAATTACTACCACCTAGAGAGGCGTTTACTGCTAACAAAATCCATAATTGGCACAACATTTACAGCACCGCTAAGCCCTTAGATGTGCAAGGAGACTTGTTGATGCTCCTTCTTTGTAGCTCCATAACACAGACCATTCCATATTTCAACCCATTTCAAGGCAAGATTACCAAGTTGTTACCTTCTGCTGTTTCCTGCTTAAGACCAGAAAAAAGCCACTAGCAGGTTCACCTTGAGCAGCCGTAAGGTTTGCTTCAGAGTCCTCTCTCAATTGACTCCAGATAACATAATTGGCAAGAAAACCAATACTCCTACACCCTTTCTAATAAGACAAATATGCTCTACTAAGAATTCCTTCAGAGTTCCTGCCACACCAGCACACGTGTTCCTGCCACACCAGCACACCAGACACGGAGAAAGAGAATTCATTTGCAGACCAAACCTCCCCTATACTTAGGTTCTCAAGAACATCCGAATCAGTATACTTCATTGATCCAACACCCCTGTCACCCTCTCTTGATAAAAGCAGTCCACCCCTCAACCTTTGCTGATAGCAGAGCACCCCTGTACTCATTCTTTGTACATACTACACCTTCCTTTGCTTCTATTAAGCCTTGCAACATCATAACGTCTCCCCCTACTGAAGCTTAATCCCAACTCAGAATTTGGT
>Ga0123342_1002772_pt1 | contig 28837 bp, 16 predicted proteins | sample Turbeawhitnodule_FD_89960 | JGI IMG/M metagenome (GOLD analysis project Ga0123342, IMG submission 89960) | Root nodule microbial communities of legume samples collected from Mexico - Turtle bean Mexico white nodule | ecosystem: Host-associated > Plants > Roots > Nodule | place: Mexico: Nepantla... | reverse complement strand
TTATAGGTTCTTCAATTACTCATCTGGGTTTATTCATCACACCACCATCAGAAAATTGAAGGTACTTCTCTTTTCCATTATTTAAATTTTATGTTGTTTGTTTTCCAGATACATGCCAAGGCAAGGTTGTGAGAAAAAAAAGGGCATTTTGATTTGTGAATCAATTTTGATGTGTGTGCTTCTTTTGGGACAGTACAACACCAAATACTACTATGAAGTTGGACATAGGAACACAACACGCCAGTTTTCGTTTATAACTCCACCTCAAATAGGCCCTGATGTACCATATACATTTGGTCTCATAGGTAAGTGTGTTATTGGGTGGTTGGATATAGTTACTTTTTTCTTGACAAGATTTACATATATTTTAATTTAATTCATAATGTAGACACTGGTAGCATCTATGTGGTCTTTTATTACCATGAATGCTAGAACATTCACCATTATTTTAAGAAGAAAAAGTGCTATATGTTTGTGTCTAATAGGCCAATATGTTTGTTGTAAACTGGTGTGGCATTATTTGTAGGGGATGTTGGTCAGAGTTTTGATTCAAATACAACGCTTTCTCACTATGAATTGAGTCCAAAAAAAGGAGAAACAGTACTGTTTGTTGGAGATCTCTCTTATGCTGATAAGTACCCGAATCATGATAATGTTAGGTGGGATACTTGGGGAAGGTTTACAGAAAGGAGTGTTGCATATCAACCATGGATATGGACTGCAGGGAACCACGAAATTGATTTTGTTTGGTTTAGGGTTTACAGTACGAATTGACTTTATTTGGTTTTAACTATTTATTTGGTTTTAACTATCTGAAAAACTTCTCTTTGTTTCTTTCAACAATAAATTTGAAGTTTGGTTTAATGCATTTTCCCAGTCCAAATCTTGGTAAGAAGTGAGTTTTTAACATGGATCAACAACACTTTTTTGCAGGGTGAAACCGTACCTTTCAAGCCTTTTAGCCACCGTTACCATGTTCCTTACGAAGTATCTCAGAGCACTTCTCCCTTCTGGTATTCTATCAAGAGAGCTTCAGCACACATCATTGTCTTGTCCTCGTATTCAGCATATGGTAATAATCTGTGTGCATGTCTTCAAAAACATAAAGTTAAATTGTTTAATTGGGTTAAATGCACACCTAATATGTGATGCACACCTTTTTGTTGTAATAATCTTCGTTATTCTCAGGCAGAGGCACGCCACAATATACATGGCTTGAAAAGGAGCTACCGAAAGTTAAAAGGTCAGAGACTCCTTGGTTGATTGTTCTCATGCATTCACCTTTGTATAATAGCTACAATAATCACTTCATGGAAGGGGAAGCAATGAGAACAAAGTTCGAAGCCTGGTTTGTGAAGTACAAGGTTGATGTTGTGTTTCCTGGTCATGTTCATGCCTGTAAGTGCTAAAACTTGCTTCTTAAACTACTCTTCTTCCGTTATTTATTTGAAATTTCTAATGCTTCTGAAAGCCACCAGAATCAATCATGTATCATTAGGCTTGCATTGAAACACTACTCAACTAAATATCAACTTCTGTTCCTAAAGTTTAGAGGGAAAAAGGCAACAAAAATATTGCACAAATGCACTTCAATAATCTGACTGATGGGCTGCTATGTATATCAGGAACGTGTTTCTAACATTGCATACAACGTTATAAATGGTCTTTGCACTTCTGTAAAAGATCCATCAGCTCCTGTATATATCACCATTGGTGATGCAGGATACTATGGAGTTACAGATACCAAGTAAGCTCTTTATACGTAACTTGAGGAAAAACTTATTTTATTTGTTGTTTTTACTTCTCTCTCTAAAAGATCTTGTGGGGAAAGTGTGTCCAAACATTTACCAAGTCTGATATGATCAACATTTGAACTGCAGCATGACACAACCACAACCAGAGTATTCTGCATTTCGTGAGGCCAGCTTTGGACATGGCATATTTGACATAAAAACCGAACACATGCTCACTACAGCTGGAACAAAAATCAAGATGGAGTTGCAGTGGAGGCTGATTACATTTGGTTTTTCAACAGACACTGGTACCCAGTTGATGATTCCACATAATGCTCACATTCACTGATCTTCATAGAAGAATGCATAATGTGATGCCAATAAATTCAGCACTCGGCAACTAAAGAGTGCTAATACCACGAACATGAATTATCAATGTCTCTGAACCTTTGTCACAGTTAATAAATCCAAATTGCCTGCTTCTATTCTGAAACACTTTACAATTTTATCATACCATTTTAGGTAGCTCATAAAATAGTTCAGTATCAAATCCATCACCCAATATGCTTCCTAAATCTCATAATACTTCACTACAGTATCATTTGATGCAAAAAACTTAAATCAAATCAGCTTGAACTTGAATTAGCCTTAAATGACTGGTTTCGGGCTTTTGTGTGTTTCTTTATTGTCCAGGAAGTGTAGTCATCTTCTGGAGTTAAAAAGATTAGAAAAAGAAAACAAAGATCGATTGAATTTATTGTGAAAATCTACATCTACAATATGCTGCTACATTTAAATTTTTAGAATAAAATTGTAAAGAAAATAATGTTATTTATCTTGGAATTTGTTAATTCTTTGTCTTCAACAGTAGAATGATTTTTGAAGAAGCTCAAAAAGAGACTTTATCTTCCTTCACCCCCATAATTTCTAACTACACCCTCATAATTTTTAAAATAACCCTTTTTTGAACAAGTTTTTATAAATTTGCAGAATATGATTTATAGAATAGGATTAATCCCTATAATTTTCAAATGTATTAGATTTGATTTGTTCACATAGTTATTTAGAATCAGAAAAAGTTATTTGGACAATTAAAAACAACTCTTTTTAAAATTAGATAAACAACCCTTAAAAAATAGATAAACATAAAAGTTTAAGAGAATACAACTTTTATATTTTAGAGGAATCACAAATATATTTTACTCCTAAATAAACTTAATTTCTCTATCTCTTTATCGTTATTGTATATAAAGTGTTTAAGTATTTATTGTTTACTGATGTAGCAAATAGAGATTTTTATTTTATTGGAGGTTTAGATCGTGAAAAATGATTAGTTTCAAAGATTTTTCCATTACTTAAAATCATCCACAACTTGCATTAATTCATACGACAATGCTACCCGCATGAATAAACATTGTCCTTGAACTTTGAATGAAGTAGTCACCACTTTGTAAGTAGATAACAACAAAGATGTATTAGGTAAGCATTTCATACAATGCAACTTATAATTTAATATCAACATCATATAATAAACAAAAGAAGAATTATAACACGATAAAGACACATAAAAATCCATAGCTGAAAATGTAAAGTACACTTAAAAATATGGAAACGTATGACAAGAATAACATTAATGATTATTCCAACATATGCATTTATAGAGTAGATGTAAAGATCAACACAATTCAGTTTGTCACAGACAAAGTTCTCTTCTATCCCCTGCCCTTTCGCAAGATCTGCATCACGAACCTCGACAAGTCATTTGATGTCACGTTGAAAAGTCTTGTCAATGTTATAATACTAGCCTTGGAATAGTCAAAATAGCAACCAAACAGTGTGACAAAGATGAAGAGTAAAATGCAAAAATCAAAATGAACTAATTCACAAGTAAGCTCAAATACTTCATAATATCAAATTTGAAATTTAGAAAAGTTTATTCACACTATGAAGTAATAGTCTTTTTCCATTGAATTCTAATAATATATAATTGTCTTAGCCTTCCAACAAGTGTATCAATCTGATCTAAAGAAGGTTAACATATTATTTCCTCTTGTACTCATTTGATAGACTTCTTTACCAAACTTCAACCCTACTATCAATGTATTCAACATACATGAATAACACCCGTTGCAACTATTGTATTATCGATAAATTCTCTAGCAGTGGACATTCTTTAATCCATAATCTACAACAGGGTGAAAATTCTGCGTGACATTCTCCCAAACAAAGTTCTAAAAGGGAATGAAAGTCCCCTCCCTCAACTTTTATATGCAGTCATTTCTTACACTTATTCAGATATTCAAATTTAGGAAATGTCAATGACCTGAATGGCGTTATAACCATGGTGTCATGTAATTATGTACCAATGGGCTTCAATTTAGTAAAATTGTTTAAATTCAATTAATTAAGGGAAGACAACTATCCTAAAGAGGGGAGAGTTGTGCAATAACTTTACCCAATAATTCCAAAACGACCAACTGAGAAAATGAATCATTTTGCAGCCAAAAAGGAAATAAGTCACCACCAAAGTTTTGAATCTTTCCTTTCAAATATTTGTGTGGTTGTAACTTATCAAGCACATTTGCATCTTTCTATATGTGTATGTCTTGATGCATCGTTCTTGTCTAGATGAACTCCAATTTTTTAAGGTGTTTTTTGTTCTTCAAGTATGCCCCCATCATTGGTCTCAACCACCTGTTCTAAATTCATAATGAAACACGAAGCCTTAGACTCTTCCAACACATCAATATTACAATCATTATTTTGCATACAAAACTGGAAGAGCTTACAGAATACGACAACTTAGATAATCTAATTTCACGAAGGTTTAGGTGGTCCAGATGAACAAGTTTGCTCACATCATTCAACAAATGCTGAAGATTTTGACAACCACGCAACAAAAGACTTTCTAAGTTGATCAAAGAATCAATGGAATTGAGAAACTTATCAATTAACGTGTGAGAGAGGTTCAAATATTGAACATGCATTAACTTTATTATTGAATCTGGAAGACTGGGCAACTTATGTTTTGTTAGAGAACAAATGTTCTCACACGTTTCAATTTCGAGAAAAGTTAGCATGCTTAAAATATTAAATGTCAACATGGTCCTCAATTGCTCTAATCAATCAAAACCCACCAAAGTTTGATACTTACCTATATCGTAGGATATATATATGATATTTTTTTGAGATACATTCAACAAGTTGAAAATCCATTTGTTCATAACTGAATTTTTCAGTCATCCTTTATGCAAATCCATGCTCAATGTCAAGAATTAAAAGACTAGAACCTCATCTTCTTTCATTAAGGATATTGAGACTAACTTTTTAATATATTCGTTATCTATTCAATCTTACCAGCATTTTCAAAACATGGAGAAGACCTTCTACCCTCCATAATCTTATTAATTGTCACCTCTCTATTTTAAATCCACTATGAAATATAAAACAATATACAAAGCAATATTGCATTTACGAAGATAAGCGACTATAAGAGGTAATAATTGTCCATAAGGACGAATATCGATCCCACAAGGAACAATGAATTATCAAGTACAATAATCGCTAAATATAAAACAAAACAATTAAAAATGTGTTGAAAGTGGTTATGTTGGCACTGATCAATAAGAAAACAAACAAAGAATTAGTTGCTTCAATTAGAAAAATAGGGATTAGGTTTCATCTCTCTCACCCTCATGTATTTTGATTAGCATGTCAATATTAAATTCTTTGATTGAAATTGATGCCCGTATAAAAATCATTTATATCGATTTCTCACATATAAAAATCATATTATTTTTATAAATTATCAACATCCTCATCACTACCAATTAAGTCTTGTTTCAACAAACTCTTGTGTGAGAAAATTCCTTTGGTTTGAGCAATCTTACTTCTTATAACTACAAAATATCATTTTTGTTTAAGTGATACTATGATGCTTGAGTAAGATGTCTCCTCATAATATAATTGATTTTTTCTCTTCCTCACATAAATGCTTAACATCACAGGTGAGCGTCCACCACTTGAGCGTTAACATAATTCTTTAGTAATACATACTTGTTGGATTTCTTCCAACAAGTTTTAAAGTTTCCACTATAGCTACATTAGTGCTTAAATGATGTGTCACTACTTGAGCGCCTTGAGGTGATTTCGTGATTCTCCGAGGTTCCAAAACTTAAACTTCAACAATTTAGTTAACCATAATTAAAAAAAAAAAAACAAAGTTTGTTTGAAAGGTTGTTGGTATGATGAATTTAGGTAAGAAATTTAAATAAAAACAAAGTAAATAATTTATATAATTCAATTGAGAAAATTGGGATTGGTGTTAATCTTTCCCACTTGTTTGTTTTTCAATGAATAAAAACATAAAAAATTCCATACATATAAAAATTATTCATATCGATTCCTCGTATACAAAATTATTAAGAAAGTTTTCTAAATATCGATTTCTCGCATATTTATAAAAACTCCTTATCATTACGAACAGATGTTATAAACTAATTAACATTTCGAATTTATTCCTGACATTCAAATATGTTAAGCATTATCATTTAAGTCGGATGCTTATAAGTACTTTCCAGTCAAATCTAATTATCAAAATTAATAAAGATTCAAACTTTAAGAATAAAATGATAATACCAATCATCAACCAAGAACAAAATATTATAAATAAATATCACCTTAATACATAAGAGTTTGAACATACTCTCAATCCCAAGGGAAAGACTTGGCCACTCATTTTGGCCATTACAAGCATCGAAAGCAAGAAAAGAAGATCCAGGATGTTTTTCCTTGACGACTGCCACTTCAAGAGTTTTCTATATCTAATTATCTCCCTTTGGTGCCTAGGATTTTGCCTCACACCTTCTATTTAACCTAATTTGATGTAGGTTAAGTTACATATCGCTCAAGCAAAATATCGTTTGCTTAAGCGAGTTTCACGAGAAAAAAATCAAAATTCATTGGACTGAACTAACTTAAGTGAGCCTTGGTGATGACTTATTTTTTACGACAAGTGTACAAAGTGAGAAATAATAATTTGTCCCTAAGGATGGATATCAAACTCATAAGGAACAATTATTTAAAATTCCTAATAGTAACATTCACTATAAGAATATGTACAATAATTTGATTTGAAAGATATTGACATAAATTTGTATGAAAAATAAATTAAAACAAAATAAATAAGTAAAAGATTTCAATTAAGAAGATTGGAAATGAGATTAATCGTTCTCCCTCGTCTGTAATTTTAAACATATAACAATTCATCTTGATTGACATTGATGGACATATAAAAATCATTAATATCAATTCCTCGCATACAAAATTATTAAGAGAGTTTCCTAAATACTAATTCCTCGTATATTTATAAAACAATTAACATTTCGAATTTATTTATGACATTCAAATATGTTAAGCATTATCATTTAGTTTATATGCTTATAAGTACTTTATAGTCAAATCTAAAGATCAAAATCATTAATAGTTTAAAGCTTTGAGAATAAAATGATAATACCAATCATCAATCATGAACTTAATATCATAGATAAATATCACCTCAATACATAAAAGTTTGAACAAATTATTCTCAATTCCAAAGAAAAGAATTAGCCACTCATGATGACTATTACAAGCATGGATAACACGAAAAGAAGATCAAAAGCGTTTCTCTTTGACCGTTGTCTTCTTTGGTTCCTCCAACGATGTTTAGGGTTATGCCCTCACGTCTTCTATTTAACCTAATTGGGCTTGGGTTAAGTGACATCTCGCTTAAGTGAGATATTACTTGTTTAAACGAGTTTTACAAGAAAAAAAACCCAACTTCACTAAAGTAAACTCGCTTAAGCAAGCCTGGGGCAAGTCTTGGACGAGTTCCTATGAAGTGAGGCAGATTTTATCTACGAATTTCTTAGCATATGAATGTTAAAATATTATGTGAATTGAACTAATTCTTAGTTTTATGAATTTAGAAATTCATTTACGAAACACACCTAAAAGTTTGCATATTATTTTTTATTTTTTATAAAGGATCATGGGTTATGTTTATAAGTTGTATTTTTTTTCTCCAGATTTATTTGATTTTTTTTAAATAGTTATTCAGTATTAGTTTTCTGAAAGAAGTTATTTTTTAAAATAGTTTATATTAAAAAAACATACATGTTTAAGAAATGAGAGTGTTGATATAATTGAGTGTGTTACTGTGAGGCTCAGAAGTAAGAGAGCTTGAAGTGATGGAAGAAGTGAAGAAGGTGGTTTGTTAAAGAGAGAAGATAGAGATTAGGGTTTCGTTTCGTTTCGTTTCGTTTTGTTTCAGTTAAGGAAGCCATGGAAGCGGCGGTGGTGGACGTCGGCTCTAAGCTTCTCAAAGCCGGTTTTGCAATTCCTGACCAGACTCCGGCCATGGTTTCCTCTCACTCCTCTCTCTCTCTCTATATATATATCCGTTATATATATATCCGTAATCATGTGTACTTGCCATAATAGTTATGGAGATTTGAATTACCGTTTCCAGTAGGAACAGTTTGACGTTAATTGAACCTGATTATCTCTGAGAGCTTGCGGCTCACTTCCTATGCAATTATTTTGTGAGGGCGAGAAAAGTGAATTTGCTTAATGAGATAGAAAATTTATAATATCCAGCTTTATATAGGACCTCTCAGTGGGCTCTTGGTTATAGTTCACGAATCTCTTACTATCATGAAGAATTTGTATAATATTCAGAGATACAAGTAGTCAGGGATGAACCGATTGCTATAGTAACTCAAGAGGAGTCAATTAAGAAAGCTGTAACCTATATAGTCAATTTTTCTGCTCTACTTTAGGCTCTAAAAAGGTGCTAAGAACTTCAATTTGAAAGGAAAAGAAGAAAAAGGATGAAAAAAAGGTAGCACAACACTTGAGGTTAGATGGAAGCATCAAATTGGATGATATGGGTATTAGCTTTCTTCGTTGACTTCTACTCTTGAGTGACTATAGCAATCTTTTATCCAACGATCACTAATGTTTAAGAATATTATATGAGGTCTTTTATGATATCAAAGTGTGAAGGCAGAGATTTAAGATATATATAGTTAATAGCTCATCTAGAGGTTCTTATTTATAGCTAGGGTTATAAATTTGCTATCCCATTTAACAAATTTACTTACTCCCACTCACAGAATAACTTCATAGAAAGTGGCAGAAAGCTCTGAAGACTAATAAGTTGTGAATTAAGGTTTGCATTCAAATCTCTTTAATTATTAATGCAACCATCTAGCCTATTATAGTATTGTTTCTACGTGTGAGTGTATACATTATTGTTCTTATCTATCATAAACTAGACTATACATGGAAAATGTACACGGTTAGAGAGGTTTAATTTCCTTTAATGCATAATTCTAATCCACTCAGCAATTCTCAAGTATAACATTTGACTTCACTACCATCACCTCAATTTTAGTTCTCAACTATTTCAGAAAATGCCTCATTGAGCCTCTTTTTATATGACTCAGATAATTCCCACTAAAATGAAACAACTGCTTGATGAGGGATCGGTTACTGATAATTCACTGGCTGACAATGTCACGGTTGATCCAGTTGAGCGGGGATTTGTTAGAGATTGGGATGCTATTGAGGATTTGTTGCAGCATGTTTTATATACTGGACTCGGATGGGAAATTGGCAATGAAGGTCAAATACTCTTTACGGATCCACTTTGTACCCCAAAGGTTTCTCAAACTTGCCTGCTTTCTCTTTTCCTGTACACATTTATTCCTAGATACCCTTTTCTGTGTATGCATATGTGTTATTCTTTGCTAGGTTTTTGTTTCCTTTTTATCTACTTGAACTAATTGGGCAACCTTTTATTAAATGGAATTGCCACTAATAAGTTAGTATTATTGTTTTGTTAGTTAGTGTTATATATATATCTTCTCTTAATTAGTATATATGTTGTTTTCCAATTTTCCAGGCCAACAAAGAACAGTTGGTGCAATTAATGTTTGAAACATTCAACATATCAGGGTTTTATGCTTCAGAACAAGCAGTGTTATCACTGTATGCTGTGGGACGTATCTCAGGCTGCACTGTTGATATTGGACATGGAAAAATAGGTATCCACGCTTGAAGCAATAGAAACTTTATTTGAATTATGCAAATAGGTTCTACATTGAATAGATGGATTGTTTCAGCTGCATGCTGAGTGAATCAAGCTGTCTGTTTTTTATGTGTGAGTATGCTATCTCTTGCACTTAGCATGATGTGTTGATGAACCACAGGTTCTGTGGCAACAGGTTATCTGATGTCCTGTTTTTTTTTTTGCTACAGAGTAAAGAAATAATGATTTATTAATTTTCTTTATCTGATGTCAATAGTAAAATTAAATATCATTATTATATAGTTAGTCTAGTCCACTTGAAATTGAACAGATTCAAAATGATGAAACAATTTTTCTCCATTTCTTATATTCCAACAGGTCTATATTTCTCATGTGTTGCCCATTCTATATACCACCTTTTTGTGCAATATTCCTTCTGTGTTACTAGCTTCATCATGTTTGAATGGAAGGAATCATGTACTTAGGATCTTGATCAAATAACACAACTTAGGCTCCTAGAATGAATTTATTGAAGTTTCATTGTTCCACTGAGCCAATGATTATTTTTTGTACATCTTGTTTTTGTAATGGAATCAAATTGAAAGATGAAGCAAGTAGTTTTCCGTATTTTTCTTTTCTGTAGATAAGTGTAAGGAATTGCAATATTTTAACTTTCACACAAGATCATGAATAACTTTTGATCATGAGTGTCGCTGGTAAATGGAACAAGGAAAATATTATTTAAAATTTGTTGGAAAAAAAGTTGAATTCTCCCAAGATTAATACATTTCAATTACTATTTTTCTGATACTTTCTATTTTTTAAACTAAACTAGATAGTGTTCCAGTAAATATTGCATGCACAATTGGAGTAAATGAATAGATGTCTGAGTGTTTGTCTTCAAATATGAATATGTTTTTGAGCTTACTTGTTATATGTTTTGTATCATGATTTCTTTGGCTTTGTGACTAGATATTGCACCTGTAATTGAGGGTGCTGTTCAACATATTGCCTCCAGAAGATTTGAGTTTGGAGGCATTGATCTATCTAATTTCCTGGCTCAAGAACTAGGCAAGTCCAATCCACAAGTAAATATCAGCATGACTGATGTGGAGCAAATAAAAGAGCAGTACTCATGCTGTGCTGTAGATGAGTTAGCTTATCAAAAGACCCAATATTTTTGTCCTGTGGAGGAGCATACCCTTCCTGATGGACAGGTCTGCTTTCTTAATTCCTCTGATAGTTTTGACTAGCAATACTGATTGATAGAGGGGGAAGGAAATGAAAATGAAAGAAAAGGTGAGATTAAGAATCAGTAAGCATAGAATTGATTGATTTCAGCAAAACTTATGAGGGGGTGACTGATGTTTGTTTGGAATACATTCTGTTTTCAACTTTCTGTGATTTACCAATTAAAATCTGATATTTTTAGCTTATCAAGGAGCTTTCTTTTACTGTGTTATTATATATTTTAGTCAGCCTTTTGAGGAAGCCCTTTGTAAGTTCTCTGCATGCTCAAACTGTTAAAAGTTGTATCAGTAATTTTCACATTCCACCAGGAGAGGCTGTGTAACAGTATGTCTCCCTAAGGACGTTAAATTGGCTCTATTTAATGGTTCAGCTGCTTTTGTGTTTCAAAATTCTGGACCAGCCTGAAGGTTATTTCATTTTTGAGACAAACAGGCTGGTTTGCTGGGATAAAAATTAGCAACAACTCAACAACATTTGTTTCCTTCACCCCACTGTCAACAATGTGTTTATATTTAAGTTCTGTAAATGGATCTTCAATAACTTATTACTCATCTGAAAGTTGAATTATATTAAAGGTGATAAAAATTGGGAGAGAAAGATATACGGTTGGGGAAGCTTTATTCCAGCCATGTCTATTGGGTTTAGAGGCTCATGGCATTGTTGATCAGCTTGTCCGTGCTATTTCAACCGTGTCATCTGATAATCAACGGCAGCTGCTGGAAAATACTGTGGTTTGTGGTGGCACTTCATCTATGGCAGGTATATCCTTGTCTTCATTAGTTCCGGTGAATTTAGGATAAGCTTGATATGAAGTTCTAATTTGTTATACTTTTTGTTGTTTTTTCCATCCAAAGACAATGTGCTTATATTTGGTTTATCCATCAATATTTTTAAATTGTTATATCTTCTACTTTGAATGTAGGGGATCCTACTTTCTTTTAGATTAGAGTAGAATATACCTAACATTTGGTTAATAAATTCATATTATTTAGTTAGAAACCTGGATAGGAGCCAATAAAGTTTAAAATTCAATAAACTTCTCAAATCACAGAAATTAGTAATTAGACTCAGGAATTCAAAAGACAGATAGAAATTACTGAATATAAAGTTGACCTAGTGCACGAGACTCCCACTAAGCTGGGTTTTTGCGAGGATAGATGAACATAGTATTACCTTGGCAAGTGGAATGGCTGTTTCTAGGATTTGGATATGTAAACTCCTTCTCACAAGGTTGTTCTCCTCTTCCTCTCATCCATCACATTTCTCAGTTGGTCCTGCAATGTCCACCAAAGCTGCATAGGGCTTCCTAAAGTATTTTTTTAATAATATTTATGGATGGAAGCTCTAATATGAACTTTTCTGGTGGAATTTCCTTTAGGCCACAATAAAATATAATAAACATCTCTAAATCTGTACGCTTAATATTTTTCTTTATTTCACTGGACCTGGATTTACTTCCCTACTTATATAAATAGTTATTCTATGGAGTTTAAGTTTTAGATTTAGTTGCAGATCAAGGTTTTTTTTTGCAAGCGAACACTAATTATGTTTTAAATCAAGATATTCATGTTTCTACTGATAATATTGGCTTTATCTCACAACACTTAGATTTCTTATCTATGCCAATGCTACTTTTCATTGGCAGGTTTTGAAGAGAGATTTCAGAAAGAATCTAGCTTAAGTTCATCTGCTGTTCAACCTACCCTTGTTAAGGTAATTTGGTTATCTTTTAAAGTAACTTCAGATTTATTATTCTTGTTTTAAGTAATCTTTCCGCTGGTGGATAATCTCTGGCTTACTGCAGCCTCCAGAATACATGCCAGAAAATTTAACCATTTATTCTGCATGGGTGGGAGGTGCAATACTTGCCAAAGTGGTTTTCCCTCAAAATCAGCATATAACCAAGGCTGATTATGATGAAACCGGACCTTCCATTGTTCACCGGAAGTGCTTCTGAAAGTATTGTTTATTCCTCTGCTTGTACTGGTAATGTAACATGTCATAACCTGTAGATTTTAAATGCTAGATGTCCATGTGTGTGTACAATTGTAAAAGCCGTAGTAATCTCCATTAAGGTAATCTTATCACTCTTTCTCCCCACCAAAAAAAAGCTGTGGCATCTCCATTAAGGTAATCTTGTTACTCTTACTCCCCACAAAAAAAAATCTTCTCATCATTCATGAGTTACTAAGTAGCAGTAGAAGATTTCCGTTGTAGCTCAGAAATGTATATGTGAGAGCTTGCATATCTTTTATAATGTGGTTTCTTTGTAACCTTGTGGGCTGTGGCTACTAGCTACTAGCTACATCCCTTCTAGCTCCCTTCTAGCAGAGTCCCTTGTTCCTATGATAGTTTGAAAGGAAAATTACATGCAAGTCTTCTATCAACTTTCCCATCGTAACTGCAGTACCACAGCTGTTATAACTTTCACGTGACTGTGGTTTCATGCAAAAGTGCTGTGAAATGAGATTGTTAGATTGGCTTAATGAAGGTATCCATGTTTGACACAAAGATTAAATATGGGATGGGGAAGAACACCAAAACAAAGGAAAAGAAGACTGAAAAAATGAAACAAAAGTGAGGATATAAACAACGTTTAAGATAGAAAGAGAAGAGAAGATAAAAAAATGCACCCTCCACTCTCTTGAAAAGTCATCCAACTTCTCCTAATAGACAGCTGGGCTGAAACATATCAATTACGAAAATAATCTCAAACAAAAGGAGGGTGTGGATAAAAATTACTCAAAAACCCCCTTTTTTGGAATATTCTGAATTTAGATTTTTAGAACACATTTTTTAATTATGAAATTTTTTATCCGGAATACATTTTTAATTTTCTATTCTGGATTTTTTTTTTCAGAATGTAGTTTTGATTTATATTTATTATTTTGGATTTTTAAATCCGGAATAAGGGTAATTTTGAAAATTTCAAAAAATGATAGGGAGCAGGCTAGAATTGATATAGTGTAGGAAGTAATTGTGTACAAACAGTACAGTTATTTAACCAAGTGGACCTAAATATACTTCTAATGGGTGTGAGTTCAGTATCAATAGTTCGTCCTTGCAGAATAATCTTGTCTTCAAGGTTTTGGTTGGATGAACTTGGTAAAGGAGACATGGTTGATGATGCAGTTGGATAGGAGTTAGGGGTGGGCAAGGTAAAACGGGGTGGTGTGGTTATTGGTGGATTGTAATTGAGCATATGGAGTTTCTAGAAGAAGCTGGAAATATATATGGAGTGGAAATGGGTATTGGGCTTGGTGCGGTATTTTGGGTCATGTGGGAATGGATTACTTCTTCCTGCACCTCCATATATTCTTGTGCCACCCCATACAAAACAGTGAAAATAAATTTTTATTCCTTTTATGTCATCTCCATATATTTGTAACAATTTAAAAAAATTATATATATTTCAAATTACATAATGTAAAAGTTAATTTTAAATTCGAAAATAACTTTCGGATTATATAATTTAAAATATATTTTTAAAAAATAGTATTTTGTATTACATAATCTGGAAACAGCTTCCGAATTATATAATTCAAAAATTAAACTAAAAAAAAAGACTTTCAAAGTAATTCGAAAATTAATCACGTATCTTTACATATGGAAACAACTTTCAATTTATATAATTTAGATTGATTACATATGGAAACAACTTTCAAATTATATAATTTAGAAATTAATCTGATAGTTAAATAAAACTTTAGATAGATTATGTAATCTAGAAAACTAATCAGTTCAAAATTAATAACGCATCTCAAAAAAACTTTTAAATTACATATGAAAACTAATTATGAAAAAAAAAAAACTTTCTACTTACGTAATTTGAAGAATTACATTTTTGAAATACTGAAAAGTATTGGGTTGCAGAAGAACGTATGGAGGTCCAGGAAGACATACTCGTGAGAGTGGGCTGCCGGAAGAGTTTAGTAGCTCAAAGGTAATTGTCTGGAATACAAAGGTTTTTGGAACGTTGGAACAATTGGGTGTGCCAGCTGCAATTTTTAACTTCTGGACAGAATCACGTGAAGGTGCAGCAGATTGTGCGTGACGTGGCGCATTGTGGGCCATTGATGGAGGTTGGGTGCCGTGCTCTGACGGATCTGATGCCGTGTTAGGTGAGTTTATCTAAGTGAATAAGTGAATGGTCACGTGAGTTTATCTAGGTGAAGGTCTAGATGTAGTCATTTAACAAGGCCTAGATACTTTCTTAATTCTAATCTTCTAATGGGCCTTATAGTTGTGGGCCTATATCTAACCAGACAGTTTCTTCCTGCACTTCCATGGCTTCTTCCGGCACCCCATAATAAATGAACATTTACTTTTATACCCTTCAGTAAAAATATTAAAATATTAATTTAACCTACTTCAATCTCACTTTCTCTTTCTATTTATTACCTTCTTTCATTTCACTTCTCAGCAGCCGCAGCCCTAGTGCCGCTCCCACTTCTTTCACCTTTCTCCTTCCCCAATACGTTTTCCTTCACACTTCCATTCCATCTCTGTTAAAGTTCTCATTCTCCATCATTAACGATGCACAATGCTCTCTTCACAGGTGAGTAATTTTACTGATTTTTATTTTGAAATGTAATCTGGGAAGCATTTGAAATGCATGTATGTTCTATTAGGTAATCGGTGATTAGTTTAGGGTTCAATGATTTTCGGATTACTAATCGGTGTGTATTGTTTTATTAGGTTCCGATTGTAATATTGGTGTTTTATTTTTTATCTTTTTACTGAAAGATAATTTTTGTATTTTTAAATTTTATGGAGGTGTCAGAAGAAATCATGGAGGTGCAGGAAGAAACTGTCATCTAACAAAATAATTAGACATCTAAGTTTTGAATTGAAAATTAAAATTTAATTTAATCTGTTTTATCCATAAAGAATAAACAGGCAAAGAAAGTTGTTCTTACTATCATTAATAATTTATTTTTGTAGTTTTAATTACAGGAATATTGATATAATAAGTGAAATTATATAACTAATTATGTCTATCTTGTGATACAATATAATATGATTGTTTTAATGTTTTAATATGTTAATTATTATGAATCAGGTCATCTAAACTTAAAATTGCTGTAACAATAATCGGCCTAAAGGATTCAAACTCACAAAAATGCATTTGTAAAAATTATATTATAATGTTACGTTTCTCTTTTTTTTTAATCAAAATAATAAAAAAAAGTATTGAATAATATTCATAAACTCTAAATTGTGTATATATAGTTAAAAATTAAAATGATTTTGACAATTTAACATCTGATAAAAACAAAATTTATCTGCTTTCAGTTTTTTTTTTTCTTTTGCCTTTTCTATAATTCTTTTATACTCTCTTTTCTGACAATTTCGTTATTTCAGTTTTGGTGCTTGGTGATGGAACGATATGCAGGTACGAAGATTCTTCTAACTGCAAAACTGTGATATTATCTGCTAATTTTAAGGAAAAATTATAATTTTATTTATGTTTATATGACTCAATATTTCATACTTCAGTCGAAATATGTAATAAATTTATCATTTAAAACAAAGATATAAAATATCACAGGTAGCAACTTAATCTATTAAATATTCTCTTTAACAATTATTTTAATCGTTTTAAATATTTAAATTTATTTATTAAAAATAGTAGTTAAGTTAAATTTGTAAACAATAATTCATATTTTAGTACAAATTAATTTTTTATTATTAAATTACACATAAAAAGTAAATGAAAAATATACTACACTAAAGGGACATAACAAATCACACTAAAAACTTTACATCAATTTTTCTTTGGATAAAAATAACATTACATGACTTAAATATTCTATTATAAAGTATGATAATAGTCAACACCGGGATAAATAAATTTGTGAAAAAAAAGAAAAATCTTTAAAAAAGAATCTTAAAACATTTTTTTTGTATTTCTAAAAAAATAGTACAAAAAGAAGTTAAAAACACACAAAATGTTTGAATCACTAAGCAGATTTAATATGAGTGCATTCCTGCTGCTATCACAAGCTTTCCAATGTTTGATTTTCCTATTTTCAAGCTTTTTATTACACGAGTGAGAACCAGAGATGCTGAACTCGATAGAAAAACAGATGAGTGATAAGTTCATTTGGCAGGTGCTTCTTTAACTTCATGCTTGGTTTACATGTTTTGTCCTTTTACTGCTTATAAGCTTTCTACAAATTCAACATGTTTAAAATAAAAAAGTTGGTGACAAAGCACTGAATCTTGTCCTTACACCCTATGACATGCAATAGAATGTGATGTGTTTTGGCAAAGGTATAGTGGTTTATAGTTGGGCAATTACTTCCTGCACTATATATAACTGCACATGAAAAGACACGAAAATGTCCTTAAATAAAATGAAATACATATAAAACTACATTTTTTCCGAAATGTGTCTCCAGATCTTTTTTCCGAAACAAATATTTTGTATATAGGATTTTAATTTTTGTTTCCACATTTTTATTTTTGGAATACAATAATCTCTTCTAGATCTATTTTTCTGGAATGTATTATTTCTAGTTCTGGATTTTTGTTTCCAACATAAAGAGATTTTTGGAATGTAGGGTGCAGGTTTTAAAAAATTGCGTGTAGGAAGAATTTGTCTTATAGTTGTCTTTGTCTGCTATGTTTGTTTGGACTTGTCTCAGATATCAGGTGGGTGGAGGCACAGTATGGCACTCACGTCTAGTGGACAATTTTTGGGCCAGGGATGGATTAAGGTTGGCAGTATTTTTATTCTTCTCCTATTTTCATCAACCTTTTTTTTACCATAATCATAACAACTTAGATCATGAAATACACTTGAACACAGTGTATAGAAATTTTTCTATCAATATATAGCGTGTCTTCGCTAATAAGGTAAGAAATATAACATTATATTTGATTAAAGGCACAACAATTCTCCAATGATGAACAAAAATTACATACTTCTTTAGCTGTAATTTAGGGTTTTGTTCTTGTTTTGTAAGTTTATTTGAATTTTGATTTCATTATTTTTCCTTTTGAGTTTATAATTTAGGGTTTGTGTTATTTTGAACAAACCTTCCCCACCGTACACTAAGTACCATGACTTAAAAAACTATGAGTAATCCAATAAGTAATAGAAGTCTTGTACAGATTACGGTAGAAGCATAGGTTTAGGTTTAGTAACATGTATCATCTAGTAAGCATGGTGTTAAATTGCATAGGATTTCAACATATCATTGTTACCATGCCATCTTAGATGTTTCAAGCCATTTTAGATGTTGAGACACATTGACTTTTAGAGTGGTTAGATTTGTTTGAAATGTTCCAAATGATAAAATAATGGATTTGAAACCAAATACTAAATCAAACTAACTGATTCCAAGCAAAAAAAATATAAGAAATCAACAACGACAATAGACTTGTTGTTTATTGTATGCATTAGTTTGCTTCCAATTTTTTGGTAATTTTAAAGAAAATTATATATGATTTGTTTAATTTAAGCTCAATTCCATCTTTTCCTTGACTAAAACAATTTAACTTAACCTAGACCCTACCCAATTTAACTTAACTTAAACCCAACCTAGGGCAATGTGGCATGTCATATGTCATGCAAAGTTTTTGGGATAAAAATAACATTATATTACTTGAATATTTTATTATGAATTGTGATTACCTTTAAAAATTGATTTGGGAACAGAAAATAATAAAAACATAATGAACTTATTGAGTGACATAATTGAACTTATTGAGTGACATAATTGAACTTATTGAGTGGTGGTCTAGATACAGTTGGTTCGCTTGTAAGGATCTAATGTTAAAAGTTTATTCGAATATCTAATTTTGTCCTAATAAAAAAAGTTAAAATAAAAAATAAAAAAGTTTAAAAATTGAAAAATAAATCAGAACAAATATTAATCTTTAAAATAATTTTTTAATTATAACATTTTTTACCTAAAAAAACAGTGTAATATCAACAAAACATAAAATCATAACAGAAAGAACACAAGTGGAAGTCTTTTGTATATCTTGTAATTTTAGCTTTACTTTGTTATTTTTAAATACATTACTTCAGCATTTGTAACATTTCAAACAAAGCTAAACACACTACCTTCTCAATAATGTGTCTCTCAACATTTAAAATGTCTTTATAATGGTAATTTGTGCATTCCTCTTGTTGATAGATCTTATTAAACTTGTTGTGATGCCTAATGTGCTGGCAAAAAGAATGTAATTTGTACCTGACTTTTACTACTTATTACTTGTCATTTTTAAGTCATGGTAGTCATTGTATGTTAAAGCAGGTTTTTTCAAAATGAAAACACAAAAGCAATAATAATGAATAAAACAATAATAAAATAACAAAAGTAAGAACAAAACCTTAAAAAATTATAGATAAAGAAATACAGTAACTTTATATAAGAATTGTTGTGCCCTTAATCAACTGAAAAAGAAAGACCATCATAACATTTAAAAACGACACAATAGTTCAATATAAAACTAGAAATAACCATAAAAGTCACTACTCTTAAAATATAAATATTAATATTTTAAAAAGAATAAAATAAAACTTAGTATCCCATGCAATATACACGGAAGAGATTACAATATCATTTAAAAACACTATATGTATGGGAAATGATTTTTTTTTTCTCTCAAAACTTATCCAAAAGCAATTGGGGCAACAAATTAAACATAAATAAAATGACTAAGAAATGACTAATAAAGATATACAAGGACAGTATAAAAGAAAATAAGATGTAACTTTTACAAGTCAGATAAGAAATAAGAGAGTTAAGTGAATAAGAAAAATAAATTAATTCAATTTAAGTCACATCTTCTAATCTATTATGATTTTTCTTTGAAATTTTTTGAATTAATGTTAATAAAAAAAAACTAACTGACAGAGCTTACAACAACATTGATCTTTTTTGTTCTTGTACAACATTTTTTATTTCTTTACAACTACACCTTGTTGAATATAGTAACATGCCAAGTGTTATTTCTGTTAAATCTGAATTTCTAATCACAGTAAACCGTCAAACAAGACGGTCTACTAGTTACATGGATTAACATGCAACTTATACTTTGCTACTGACCCCATGTAATAAATAGAAGAATTATTTTATGAATTCTAACATGATTGGAGTGATAATGTGAAGTACCCTTAAAAATTCGGAAATGTATGTGGAAGGACAACTTGAATGGTTATTTTAACATATGTTTTTATAGATTATAATGTTTACATCAACACAATTTATCAGTTTGAAAGTTTGTCACAAATCACAAAATGTTCTTAAGTTGCCTTTTATCCTCGACCACTTCGCTAGATCTGCACTAAGAACTTTTGCAGGGCATCTAATAACAGGTCTTTAGTGTTTCGAAGAATCAAATAAGTTAGCAAACACTATGACAAAGGTGATGAGTCAAATGCAGAAATCCTACTATGGAGTTTAGAAATCCTATTATCAAAAACACTTCATAATATCAAATTTGATGTTTAGAAAGATTTCTTCATACTATGGAGTAATACTTTTATTTCATTGAATCCTAATAATATAGAAAGGTACAAGTTTTGCAATAAGCAATGGATCTTTTTCTAAACAAAGTTCTAAAAGGGAAGGGAAACCTTCTTCCTAAAATCCTAAAATTCATTCAGGTCAAGAATATAGGAAATGTCAACGTCCTGATTGATAGTATAACCACACTCCCATACAATTATGTACCAATGAATTTTAATTTAGTAAAATTGCTTAAAAACAATTGATTAAGGGAAGACAACTTTCAAAGTGACCAATTGAGACAATGAATTATTTTGCAGCCAAAAAGTAAATAAGTCACCGTCACAGTTTTCAATCTTTTTTTTTTAAATATTTGTGTGACTATAATTTTTAAAGCTCATTTGTATCTTTCTGTATATGTATGTTTTGATGATGCATTGTTGTTGTCCAGATAAACTCCAATTTTTTAAGGTGTTTTTTGTTTTTGGAGTATGCCCTAGAAGCATCATTGGTCTTAACCATTCTTTTAAATTCATAATTGATAATGAAAAATAAAGACTTAGAAACTTTTCCAACGCATCAATATTTCAATCATTATTCCTGCTGCATACAAATTGTGAGAGCTCACAAAATGAGACATCTCAGGTAATATAGTTTCATATAGGTTTAGGTAGTATAGATGAACAACTTTGATCACATTATTCGACAAATACTAAAGATTTTGACGCAACAGATGACTTTCTAAGTTGATAAGAAAAAAACAATGGAATCGAGAAATTTATCAATTATTGAACATGCTTTAACTTTATTATTGAATTGAGCAACTTAAGCTTTGTTTGAGAAAAAATGCTCTCACACATTTCAATTTTGAGAAAAGTTAGCATGGTACTTTAGACGGGAAATCATGCTTAAAATGTCAAATGTCAATATGGTCCTCAATTGCTCTAATCAAAACCCACCAAATATTTGATATTTTCTTGAGATACATTAATAGTTGAAAATCCATTTGTGCGTAACTTAATTTTCCAGTCATTCTTTGTGCAAACCCATGCACAATGTTAAGAATTAAAAGGATAGAATCCACATCTTCTTCCATTAATGATATTGAGACTAGCTTTTGATACATTCTTTATCTCTTTAATCATTTTAGCATTTTAAAAACATGGGAGAAGAGGAAATGTAGAACAATATTCAAAGCAAGATTTCATGTATAAAGATCAGTGACTATAAGAGATGATAACGGACTGCATATTGAAACTTGGTATATCTCATCTTTGAATATCGTCTACTAAGTATAAGTAATTAACGATCATCTTTATGTTAAATGGAGACCAAAGTAGTTCTTCACAATTGTTCATTTTAAGATAAGACATTGTATCTGGGTGTGGATGCATACCTATTGAATAATAAGTAATTATTTTCAAATGATAGGTATGAAAGAGGCATAAAACACTTGAATAAGGTAACATTACTATTAGTCTACTTGTAGAATCTCTTGCACTAAAGAGAATTTATAGTATATCTCAAAAAAAAAAACTCATTGTTCCATATATGGTCCTATACAATGAGGTTTTATTAGGTATTATTTTCTTTAATTTCATCTGGAGGATATTCAAATTTGTTAAGTATTAATGATTAATTATCATACACATAATTTCCAATTTTCGACACACCAATAATGACAAGTATATAAATTATTTTTTCTTATTTAGATTGTCTTGTAATAAGAATTTTTCTAAAATTCTTTATTTATCAAATTCTCTCTCATATAATTTAGATTTCATCAACCAAAAACCTTGTGGTTACCAAGAAGGCATGCAACTCATTTATAATATTTACAAGACAAAATAGATTTTTTGTTGAACTAACTATACCAGCGGATCTACTATTTTAATATCATCGTTGAGTGTATTCCATTTGGATTTAAAGAAGAGAATACATTGGTGAACCAGTTAGACTCAAATTCCATTTCGTCTAATATTTTTTCTGCATCATACATGATATGTTTTATATTTTCTAGTCAAGTACTTACGAATGCATCAACCAATTCTTTTTCTTTGGCGTCATTTACAACTTCTTTCACGCTTAGTAATAACATTTTTATTCTTTAGCGTGAGTGAGCATGCTAAGAGACATACTTAGTGGAGAGGACGTAAACTGATATATAGATTGAAAATGTTGTTACTGAAGTTGTAAATTTCGTGTCAAAAAGAAAAAAGAATTGTCTCATGCTTTCTTGAGTAATTAGAAAAACTAAATTATATTATATATGATGCAAACGAAATATTAGATGAGATGAAATTTGAGTCTAACTGTTTCAACAAGGTGTTTTCTTCTTTATATCCAAATGTAATGCACTCAAGGATGCTCGAAATGGTAGATCTGCTTCAACAGTTACTCTAACGAAACGATCTATTCTGTTTTGTCGTATAAATATGGTAGACATGTTGCCCGCCTTTTTTTTATCCACAACTTCTTTGGTTGATGAATTTGAAGTATATGGGAGAGAGTTTAACAAATAAAGAATTTGAGAATAATTCTTATTACAGGACCGTCTTAGAAAAGTAATTCTTATATTTGCCATTATGGGTGTATTTAAAATTGGAAAAATATCACATTTGCTTGAATTTTATTTAATGATGACCAGGTTAAGATGAAAGATAAGTTATATTGGAGATCAGAAAAAATTTACAAGTGTATGATTGTTAGTTATTGTAATATAACAAATTTGAATGTATTCTAGATGAAATTAAAGGAAGTAATACATGACAGAAGATTCCTCATTGTATTAGATGGAATACTGAGTTCCTTGCGTGAGATATCCTTTACATTTCTTTTAGTGCATGAGATTCTAAAAGTACACTAATAGTGATGTCACGCCATTCAAAGTGTTGCAGCTCTCCGTGCTTTCTTAACTTATATTTCATTCCTGGATCACTTATACTTAGTAGACGATATGAGTGACGATATGAGTCCGCTAATGAGATATACCAGTACCTTGGTACTTGCAATTTTGCTTTGTATAGAGAGGTGACAATTAATATGATTATGGAGGGTAAGAAGTCTTCTCCATGTTTTGAAAATGTTGATAACTAATGTATCAAAAAGTTAGTCTCAATATCCTTAATAGAAGAAGATGAGAGTTCTAGTCTTTTAATTCTTCACATTAAGAATGGGTTTGCTCAAAGGATGACTTAAAAATTCAGTTATGCACAAATGTCTGAAGTATCAGACTTTGGTGGGTTTTGATTGATTAGAGCAATTAAAGAAGCATGCTTAAGTTGTCAAGTCTTCTAGATTCAATAATAAAGCTAAAGCATGTTCAATAATTGATAAGTTTATCGATTCTTTGATCAACTTAAAAAATCTTCTATGGCGCGGTTGTAAAAAATTTCAGCATTTGTCAAATGATGTGAGCAAACTTGTTCATCTGGACTACTTAAACCTTCGTGAAATTAGATTATCACAGTTTGTATGCAGGGAGAGTGTTTGCAATATTGATGTGTTAGAAGAGTCTAATACTTAGTGTTTCATTATGAATTTAGAAGAGGTGTTTGAGGCCAACGATACTTCTAGGGAATAATTGAAGAACAAAAAACACCTTAAAAAGTTAGAGTTGGACAAGAACGGTGCATTAAGACATACATATATAGAAAGACACAAATGTGCTTGATAAGTTACAGCCACACAAATATTTGAAAGGAAAGATTTAAAACTTTGGTGTTGACTTATTTCTCTCAATCGTTTTATAAATTATTGAGTGAGGTAATTGCTTAACTTTCCCCTCCTCTCTTCAAGATAGTTGTATTCTTTTAATTGACTGTATTTAAATAATTTAATAACAATTTTACTAAATTGAAGTCCATTGGTATATAATTATATGACATAATGGTTATAGCGTCATTCACGTTATTGACATTTCCTAAATTTGAATACCTGAATAAGTGTAAGTAATTATTGCATATAAAAGTTTAGGGAAGGGTCTTTCCTTCTCTCGTAGAACTTTGTTTGGAAGAATGTCCATTGCTTGTCTTAGAATTTTCACCCTGTTCAAAATTATGGATTAAAGAATGTCTATTGCTAGAAAATTTATGGACAATACAGTAGTTGCAACACGTGTTATTCATGTTTGTTGAATACATTATTAATAGGGTTGAACATTGGTAAAGAAGTCTATCAAATGACTCAAGTGGAAATAATATTGTTAACATTCTTTAAGTCAGATTGATACATTCTTTAAGTCATTATTGAAGCTGAAAGGTAAGACAATTATATATTATTAGGATTCAATGGAAAAAAACTATTACTCGTGTGAATAAACTTGTCTAAATTTGATATTATGAAGTGTTTGAGATTACTTGTGAATTACTTCATTCTAATTTTTGCATTTTCTCATCATCATTTTCTCATCATCTTATTCTTTATCGTGTTATAATTCTTCTTTTGTTTATTATATAATGTTGATATAAAATTATAAGTTGCATTGTATGAAATGCTTGCCTAAAGAAAGGTGCAGTTGTAAAGAAATGAGGAACAAAAATACTGATGTCTTGTTGTCAACACTCTCTGTGATAAAAATAAATAGTGATTTTTTTTAACATTAATTTAATAAATTACAAAGAAAATCATAGTAGACTGGAAAATGAATTGCTACAATAGTGACTTGATCTAAAAAGTTTAGTTAGACTAAGAGAAGATGTAACTTAAATTAAATTAATTTTTTTTTTATTCTTTTAACTGTAATTTAAATAATCTCGTGTTCACCTTACAAATAAACTTAAGAACGAATCTCCTTTTTAAAATACTAATTATATATAAGAAAATTAAAGTAATAATATTTTGTCTGATTAATGACCAAGTTGGTCATAAAACCAGATTTGACCAGTACATCTTTGTTATTATCTACATACGAAGTGATGGACAATGTTTATTCATTTGGGTAGCATTGTCGTATGAGTTAATGCAAATTGAGGATGATTTTAAGTAAAGGAAAAATCTTTGAAACTAATCATTTTTCACTAATCTCTATTTGCTACATCAGTAAACAATAAATAACACTTTATATACAATAACGAAATATCTGATAAAGAGATAGAGTAAATTAAGTTTATTTAGGAGGAAAGTATAAATTTTATATATTTGTTTTTCTAATTTTAAAAAGAGCTGTTTCTAAAAACTTGTTCAAAAAACGATTATTTTAAAAATTATGATGGTGTAGTTAGAAATTATTGGCGTGAAGGAAGATAAAGTCTCCTTTTAGCTTCTTCAAAAATCATTTTAATGTTTTTTAAGACAAAGAATTAATAAATTTCAAGATAAATAACATTATTTCCTTTAGAATTTTATTCTAAAAATTTAAATGTAACATATTGAGATTTTCACAATAAATTCAATCTATCTTTGTTTTCTTTCTTTTTCTAATCTTTTTAACTCAGATCCTGGAGAATAAAGAACACTCAAATCCTGATCTAGTAGGTCTGGTTATCTCTATCATCTTAGTGAACCACATAGTTTTATTTGTATTTCAATTTCATTTATTTGTTTTCATCTTTGACAATAAATTGGGTATCTTGAAACAGGCACTCCACAGAATAAGCAAAGTGAAACCAAAACCCTAAACGAAACCTAAAGGTCAGTTTATTTCATTTAGTTTTCCCCATTCAGAATGACACCGTTTTCTTTTACTTGAACTCAAAAACCGAGTTTACTAACCGAGTTACTCGGTAAGGGAATGTGGAAACGTTAACTCGGATCATGGAACAAATTCTATCCAATAGAACATTGCTCTGCTCTGTAGTGTAAGTCTCATTGATCCTTATTTGTTTGGTTAGAGTTTCAAGTGCTGAAATCTTTCCACATTCTATTCTATTGATTGGAAACTCCATACTTTAGCAATGTCTGATTTTCCTATTTTCAAGCTTGTTATTACACCAGTGAGAACCAAAGATGCTGAACTCTATAGAAAAACAGATGAGTGAAAAACAAAAGGGTAGGTCCAAACACTGCTCATTGGACCCTCTTCTCATTTTCACTCGTCCTAACACCATAATGATTTGCACATCAAAGTCCTACCCTAAATCCTAAACCCTACAGGGTACCCAAATAATTTTTTGCCAATGTTTTTGGTCTGGACTGAGGTCTAACTAATTTTCTTTCCAAGTTTGAAATAATAATTTGTAGCTTAAATAATATTATCAAAAGATTGGAACCAAATTTAAAGCAATACCAATGCATCCAAATATAAGATGATAATAAGGTGAACTTATAATTTTAGCTTTACTTAGTTATTTTTAAATCTATTACTTTATGTAACATTTCAAACAAACCTAAACGCACTACCTTCTCAATAATGTGTCTCTCAACATTTAAAATGGCTTTATAATGGTAATTTGTGCATTCCTCTAGTTGATAGATCTTATTAAACTTGTTGTGATGCCTAATGTGCAGGCAAAAAGAATGTAATTTGTACATGATTTCTACTACTTATTACTTGAAATTTTTAAGTCATGATAGTCATTGTATGTTAAAGAAGGTTTTTTTCAAAATGAAACTCAAGCAAAAACAATGAATCAAACAATAATAAAATAACAAAGTAAGAACAAAACCTTAAAAAATTATAGATAAAGAAATACAGTAACTTTATATAAGAATTGGTGTGCCCTTAATCAACCGAAAAAGAAAGGCCATCATAACATTTAAAAACGACACAATAGTTCAATATAAAACTAAAAATAACCATAAAAATCACCAGTCATAAAATATAAATATTAATATAATAAAAAGAATGAAATAAAACTAACTTAGTATCCCATGCAATATACAAGATATTGCAAGAGACTACAATATCATTTAAAAATACTATATGTATGGGAAATGATATTTTTTTTCTCTCAAAACTCATCCAAAAGTAACTGGGGCAACAAATTAAACATAAATAGAATTACTAATAAAGATGTACAAGGTCAGTATAAAAGAAAATAAGATTGCCAATAACTTTTACAAGTCACATAAGAAATAAGAGAGTTATGTGAATAAGAAAAATAAATTAATTTAATTTAAGTCACATCTTCTAATCTAGCTCGTTTTATAGACTTTTTTTAGATCAACTCACTAATGCACCAATTTATTTTCTTACTTCTTTTATGATTTTTCTTTGAAATTTTTCGAATTAATGTTAATAAAAAAAATTTACTGAGAGAACTTACAACAATATTTTTTGTTCTTGTACGACATTTTTTATTTCTTTTCAACTAAACCTTGTTGAATATAGAAACATGCCAAGTGTTATTTCTGTTAAATCTGAATTTCTAATCACAGTAAATCGTCAAACTAGACGGTCTAGTAGTTACATACATTAACATGCAGCCTATAATTTGCTACTGACACCATGTAATAAATAGAAGAATTATTTTATGAATTATAACATTATTGATGTGATAATGTGAAGTACCCTTAAAAATACGAATGGTTATTTCAACATATGTTTTTTATAAAGTAAAATGTATACATCACAATATATCTGTTTGAAAGTTTGTCACATGTCTTCTATTATTTAAGTTGGTGGCAAACAAACCACAAACTGCTGATGTCACATCCACAAAAGTGTTGTCAATGTTCTAATAATTGGTCTTTAGTGTTTGGAAGAGTAAAATAAGCAAACAAACACTATGACAAAAGTAATGAGTCAAATGCAGATATCAAGATAGTATAATTCGCAAGTAATCTCTCAAACACTTCATAATATCAAATTTGAAATTTAGAAAGATTTCTTCATACTATGGAGTAATACTCTTTTTTTATTGGATCTTAATAATATATAATAGTCTTAGCCTTCCAGCCACATTAATGATAAGTGAAATTTCGAAATAATAATAAGTGTATCAATCTGACCTGAAAAGGTTAACATATTATTTGATAGACTTCTTGACCAAATTTCTACCCTACTATCAATTATTCAACACACATAAATAACAAAGTTGCAACTATTTGATTATCGATGAATCCTCTAGCAGTGAACTTTCTTTAATTCTTTAATCCATAATTTAGATTAGTTGCAAGTTTTAAGATAAGGAATGGATATTTTTTTTCCAAACAAAGTTCTGAAAGATAGGAAAGTCTCCTCCTTCAAATTTTTTATGTAATCATTCCTTACACTTGTTCAGGTTAAGAATATAGGAAATGTCAACGACCTCTACCTAACTGAGCTACAGCCCTTGTGCTTTTTATACATATTTTATCATAGTATGAAGATAATTGCTTGTCAAGATGAATATTACATGATCGAATTCCTTGAATGGGCGTTGGTATTGCTT